>MDSV01097543.1_pt1 | contig 10516 bp, 8 predicted proteins | sample 810851 | NCBI WGS metagenome assembly MDSV01 (sample SAMN05326640, study PRJNA326480) | marine metagenome | isolation source: seawater | place: Atlantic Ocean: North East | collected 2012
AATACTGTTCTATTGTTAAATCCTAAAAATGAAGAAGCAATATATCTTCTAACTTTACTAAATATAAAAAAATCTAATTTTTCAAAAGCAAAAGAACTTTTAAAAAAAATGGATCTAGTTTGTTCGAAATTATGTTCAACTAAAACTGAGCTAGAAAGCAAGTTAAGTAGTTCATTAAAAGGTAAATGAACGAAAAATTTAAAAAAGAAAAAATAGTTATAGTAGATTTTGGTTCTCAAGTGACGAAATTGATAGCAAGGAGAATTAGAGACTTTAATGTTTTATCTGAAGTTATAACAAGCAAGGAATTAAAATCCTTGAAAAATTTTACAAATATAAAAGGTATTATTTTGTCTGGGGGTCCATCAACAGTGACAAATAAAAATTTCCCTACAATTCCAAAAAAAATTTTTTCTTTAAATATTCCTATTTTGGGTATTTGTTATGGATTACAATTAATTGCTAAGTATTTTGGTGGAAAAGTAAAATCAGCAATAAAAAAAAGAGAATTTGGACGAGTTGAACTTTACCATAAACAAAAATCTGAATTAACTAAAAATTTCTTTAAAAAAAGAAAGAAAAATAATGTATGGATGAGTCATCAAGATACTGTTTATAGAATTCCAAAAGGTTTTATAAAAATTGCGTCTACTAAATACTCGCCTCTAACTGTCATAGAAAATAAAAAAAGTAGGATATTTGGAATTCAATTTCATCCTGAGGTTACTCATACTGAAAATGGAGATATAATTATTAAAAATTTTATTTTTAAAATTTGTAAAGTTAAAAAACAATGGAAGATTGATTTAGAAAAGAATAGAATAATAAAGGAAATAAAAAATACCGTTAAAAATGAAAAGGTAATATGTGCTCTTTCAGGAGGAGTAGATAGCAGCGTTGTTGCTCTTTTAATGAAAAAAGCAATAAAAAAAAATTTAAAATGTATAATGGTTAATACAGGCTTGATGAGAAAAGATGAATTTAAGTTTACTTACCAAATATTTAAAAAAAGATATAATTTAAATGTAAAAATAATTGATGCTACAAAAATTTATTTTAAAAAACTTAATAATGTTATTAATCCAGAAAAAAAAAGAAAAATTATTGGAAATTTATTTATTAAGATTTTTGAAAAAGAGGCAAAAAAATTTAAAAATGTTAAATTTTTAGCACAAGGTACACTCTATCCAGATATAATAGAAAGTAGATCGTTTACAGGTAGTAAAACTTCGAAAATTAAATCACATCACAATGTTGGAGGATTGCCTAAAAAAATGAATTTAAAACTTGTAGAACCTCTAAAAGAGTTTTTTAAAGACGAAGTAAGACAGCTAGGAGACTCTCTTGGTTTAGTAAAAGATATTTCTAGAAAACATCCATTTCCAGGCCCAGGATTAGCGATAAGAATTTTAGGAAACATTACAGAAGAAAAGGTAAGAATATTGAAGGAGGCAGATCATATTTTTATACAAGAATTAATTAACAGAAAATTATACAATAAAATTTGGCAGGCCTATGCCGCACTTTTACCTATAAAAACAGTAGGCGTAATGGGAGACTCTAGAACTTATGAATATACATGTTTAATTAGAGCAGTTATTTCTGAGGACGGAATGACTGCAGATTATTTTAATTTTCCAAAAGATTTTTTAGATGATATATCAAATAAAATTATTAATGGAGTAGTGGGTATCAACAGAGTCGTTTATGATATAACCTCAAAACCACCAAGTACTATAGAATTAGAATAGTTATATGCTTAAAAAAGTCCAAAAGATTTTATCAAAAAAAAAACGTACCCCGATCGTTTGTCTAACTTCGTATTCCAAGGCATTTGCTCAAGTAATAGATAAATATTGTGATATAATTTTAGTAGGAGATTCTGTGGCAAATGTTTTATACGGAATGAAAGATACAAAAAACATGACCTTAGATATGATGATTAAACATACTCAAAGTGTTAAATTAGGAGTTAAAAAATCTTTATTGATAGTTGATATGCCAAGAAATACATATAAAAATAAAACTGATGCTTTAAAGAATGCTAAAAAAATTATAAATAAAACAAGGTGTGATGGGGTAAAACTTGAAAGTAACTACAAAAATTATAATATAATTAGGCACTTAGTAAAGGCTGGAATTACAGTCATGGGCCACATAGGATTTACACCTCAATTTAAAAATAGATTTAGAGTAAGCGGAAACACAACTACAGAAAAAAATAAGTTAATCAATGAGGCAAAAAAAATTGAGAAAGCAGGGGCATTTTCAATAGTTTTAGAATGCATTACTGCAAATGTATCTAAAGAAATTACAAACCAATTAAAAATTTCAACTATAGGAATTGGTTCATCAGTTAATTGCGATGGACAGATTTTAGTCACTGATGACATATTGGGATTGAGCGGATTTTATCCCAAGTTTATAAAAAAATATGCAAATTTAGACAAAGTTATTGAAAAAGGTGTCCAAAAATATAAAAGCGATGTTCTTAAAAGAAGATTTCCAAAGAAAAAAAATACTTATTAAAATATGAGTGACCAATTAACAAAAGACAGTTTACAAGATCAAGCTATCAATTTTTTAAAAAATAATAAAAAATTATTATTATTAACTTTTATCTCAATTTTAATTTTGGCAATTTCTTTTGTTTTTTATAAAAATTTCCAAGAAAAAAAAGATACAAAAATAGCAGAAAAATATACGCAAGCTTCAATTTTCCTTAGTCAAAAGAAAAATAATGAAGCTAAAATATTTTTAGAAGATGTAATTGATAATAATCATGAATTTTATTCTCCGCTAGCCTTATATCTTATTATAGACAAAGGATTAGAGAGCAATAGTAAAAAAATAATTTCATACTTTGATCTAATTATTGAAAAAAGTTCTTTAGATAAAGAAAGTAAAAATTTAATAAAGATTAAGAAAGCACTTTATTTATTTTCTTTAGATAATGAGAGTCTTATAATAGATACACTTAATCCTATTATTAATTCAAATTCTGTTTGGAAAAATCAGGCAATTAATTTATTGGCTGATTATTTTTTATCAAAAGGGGAGAAACTTAAAGCGAACGAATACTACAAACTATTGAGCGCTAAATAGCTTAATAAAAATTATGAAAAGGTTAATTCTAATCTTTGTAACGATAGCACTAACTAATTGCTCATTTGATAATAAAACAGGCATTTGGAAAGACGCTTCAAATATACCTTTTGAAAAATCTACTTCTAATTCAATTAATAAAAAGAATGTTAACAGTAAATACGAGGACGTTTTTTCAGTTGGTCAAATATTTAATGAAGAAAAGAAGTTTGATAAAAATTTTAACTTTAAAATAGAAAAAGAATTAAAAAATATTAATTGGCCACAGGAATTTGCTTCGAACACAAATAATATTTCTAATATTGAATATGATAACAACAAAATTCTAGTCTCTAAAAGTTCTAAATTAAGTAGAAATTTTGGTAGCAAAAATAATACGGCAAAAAATACAATACTTTATAATAATAAAATTATATCTTACGATCACAAAGGAAGAATTTTTGTTTATTCTTTAAAAGACAGAAAAAAAATTCTTGAATTCAACTTTTACAAAAAGACTTTTAAGAAATATGATAAAAAGATCTTTTTATTAGTTAATAACAATATTATATATGCTGCTGATAATTTAGGTTATATTTATGCGGTTAATTTAAATTCAGGATCTTTGATTTGGGCAAAAAACTATGGAATACCATTTCGATCAAATATTAAATATTTTGATGATCAAGTTTTTTTAGCAAATCAAGATAATGTTTTGTATTCTATAAATTCTACAAATGGTGAAAAAAATTGGCAACTTCCAACCAGTCTTACTTTTTTAAAATCAGAATTTAAAAATAGTATAGCTTTAGATGAATTGAATAATAATATTATATTTTTAAATACTAGTGGTGAGCTTTACTCAATTAATTATATTACTCAAAGAATTAATTGGGTACTAAATTTTAAAAATCTTTCAACAAAAAATGAAGCAAATTTATTTTTAAGTCAACCAGTCGTAATTAAAGATGAAAACATATTTGTATCTACTGACAAATCTTTGTTAAGTTATAATATTGTTACTGGCTCAAGAAATTGGAATAAAGCAGTTGCGCCAAATTTAAAACCAGTAGTAACACAAAAAAATATTTTTACATTTACAAAAAACAACCTTTTAATTTGTTTAGAAAAAGAAACTGGAGAAGTATTGTGGTCAAAAAATATCTTTTATATTGAAAAAAAACCAAAAAAGATAAAAAAAATTGGAAAAATTTTTAACCTCACAATTGCAAACGGCAAGATAAATCTTTTTTCAAACAATGGATACCTTCTTTCATTTAATTTTAGAGATGGAGAAGTTGAGTATTTTGAGAAAATCAGTAAAAATGGAATAATAACTGAACCTTTTTTTTCACAAAAAAATATGTTTTTAGTAGATAGAAAGAATAAACTTTTAAAATTTAATTAGTTTAAATATTTGATTTGCTACTTAATAAAGATAGTTGTGTTACTTTACCTTCTCCAAGTTGATCCGAAGGTTTAATCGGATATTCTCCTGTAAAATAATGATCACTAAGTTGTGGGTAGTCTTTGTTCCTTTTTTCATAGCCAATAGCTTTATAAAGACCTTCTAAACTTAAAAATTTTAGAGTTTTGGCATTAATGTATTTGCACATCTCTTCATTAGTTCTGTTATGAGCTAACAATTCTTTTTTTGTAGGCATATCTACGCCATAAAAATCTGGAAATTTAATCTCTGGGCATGCTATTCTTACATGCACTTCTTTTGCTCCTGCATCATGAATCATTTTAACAATTTTATGACAAGTTGTCCCACGAACTAAAGAGTCATCAATTAATATAATTGATTTATTCTTAATTATTGATTTGGTCGCACTAAGTTTTAATTTTACCCCGAAACTTCTAATACTTTGAGTTGGTTCTATAAAAGTTCTACCAACATAATGATTTCTAATTAGACCCAGTTCAAATTTTTTTTTGGTAAATTGACTAAATCCAAGAGCCGCCGGCACCCCCGAGTCTGGAACAGGGACCACTAGATCACAATCAGTATTACCTTCTTTTGCAAGTTCAATACCCATATTTTTTCTGTATTCATAAGCACATTTTTCTTTAAGCAAACTATCTGGCCTTGCAAAATAGACATATTCAAAAATACATGGTCTTGATTTAATATTTGGGAAAGGTTTTATGCTTTTTAATTTATTTTCTTCAATTACAACTATTTCGCCATTCTCAACTTCTCTAATAAATTTTGCTCCCACTATATCAAGAGCACAGGTTTCAGATGTAAAAATATAAGAATCTTTTAATTTACCTATAACTAATGGTCGAATTCCGTAAGGATCTCTTAGACCTACTAATTTTTTATTAGTCATCATTACGAGCGCATATCCGCCTTGTATCTGAAAAAGTGCATCTATTATCTTGTCAATCATGCTCTCTCTAGAAGATTTAGCTATGAGCTGAACTATAGTTTCTGTATCACTTGTAGTTCTAAATATTGCTCCTTCCTTTACCAACTTATCTCTTAAACTAATAGCATTAGTTATGTTTCCATTATGAGCTAAACTTACTCCACCGCCGTAAAGATCTGCAAAAAAAGGTTGAATATTTCTAAGAGAGGTTTCTCCAGTTGTAGAATATCTATTATGTCCAATAGCAAATTTTCCAGGAAGTTTCCTTATAGCTTCAGGATTTGTGAAATGGTCACCTACTAAACCTTGTCTTTTTTCGGAATGGTAATTTTTTCCATCAAATGAAACAATTCCACAACCTTCTTGACCTCTATGTTGAAGTGCATGTAAACCTAGCGCAACTAGAGCAGATGCATCTTGATGATTGGAAATTCCAAAAACTCCACATTCTTCTCTAGGTTTATCTAATTTAAATTTTTTCAATTTTTTCTTTCGTATCTAAAAAGTCTTCATTGCTTGGAAACTCTTCAATTAAAATATCACTACCTTTTTTTACAATATTAAAAGACAAAGCTTTTTCAACTTGTATACCCCAGTTAGAGTAAGGATAAAACCAATTTAAAATAGAAAACAAACAAACAGACACTATATAACCTTTAAACAAACCAAAAATTAGTCCAAAAGACTTATCTATTGAGCCTAATCCTGTCCACGTTACTGCCCTGCCTAAAGATTTTCCTAAAAGTATTATTGTAAACAAAGAGATAATGAAGACAAATATACCTAATCCAATATTATTTATAAATTGTGATTCGATATATTCGCTTACCCAAGGCTGTAGTTTAGGAACCATTATTATAGTTATTAGTACAGACAAAACCCATTTCATAAACAAAATAAAACTTAAAGAAAATCCTTTAGCGTAACATTGAATTAAAAAATAAATAATTATTATAAAAAAAACTCCATCAAATATATTAATGGCACTAGTTAATTGTTGAAAAAAGTTTTGTAACATTTATATTTTTGTTTCAGGGCCAAAAGGCTGTAATACTAATATTAACTTAGGTAAAAGGGTTAAAACTGAAATTAAAGCTAAAAGCATTGCAATTCCTGTAAATACGCCAAAGTATATTGTGGGAATAAAATTTGATAAAACTAAAATAGAAAAACCAAAAACTATAGTAATAGATGTATTTAGTATTGCAACACCAACAGTGCCATGGCATCTGTCAACGGTCTGATTATAATCTTTAATTTTTTCGAATTCCTCTCTAAAGCGATAAATATAATGAATACTATTATCCACTGCTATTCCAATGGTAATTGCAGCAATAGTAATTGTCATCATGTCTAATGGAATTTCCAGCAAACCAATTATTCCAAGAATAAAGAAAGCTGCAATAAAATTAGGAGCCACACCAATTAAAGACAAAGTAGAATTTCTAAAAAGAATATAAAACATTGCAGAAATACCAAGCATAACAACTCCCAAAGTAAGTATTTGGGATTTGAACAAACTTTGTAATAAATTATTAAATAAAATTACAACACCTGCTAACTTAAACTCTTCGGTGCCTAGACCAACTTTTGTGTTTAATTCTTTATTTATTTGTTTTATTAAATCATTTCGCCTTAAGCCCTCTAAAGAGTCTTTAATCCTTACGCTGATACGTGCTTCATCATTTTCTACAGAAATGTAAGGGCTAATAATTTCTTTTTTTATATTAGAAGGAATTTTGCTATATAAAACTGCTATTTCAAGACTTTGTAATTCTTTTTTATTAAGATCTTCAGCAACTCTTATTATTGAACCAAAAGATAAAACCTTTCCAATTTCAGGCAAGGAGTCTAAATAATCATGTACTTTTAATATTTTATCTATTTTATTTCTTGTAAACCAATAAGTAGATTTATTTTCTTTAACTTCATCTTCTTCCCACTCACTAAATTCTTCATCACTTTTCTCTTTTACTTCAACTTTTTTTGGAAATTTTAGAATAACATCTAAAGTTGTCGTTCCTCCAAGTTCTTCATCTATTTTTTTCATTCCTTTATAAATTTCAGTTTCTTTGTCAAAATAATTAATAAAACTATTTTCGACTTCGAGCTTAAAAATTCCATAAATACTTAAAATTATTACTAAAATTGTTGAACCGAAAATTAATTTAGTATTATTTTTAGCTATAGAAGCTAATGTTTTAGTAATTATTGATTTTTCAGAGTCTTTTATATTAATGATTTCATCTTTTGCAAAAATACTAAGCAAAGAAGGCAATAAAGAAAATGTTACAAGTATTGAAACAGTGAGGCCAAGGGTCATCATCCATCCAAAATCTATAATAGGTTTAATCCCACTGAATATTAAAGACAAGAAAGCACATATAGTTGTAAGAACAGTATATAGAATTGGTAAAAACATTTTCTTAGTACATTCTAAAACTGCTTCTTCATTGGTATAATTTGGAAATTCTTTTTTTAATTGTAAAAATCTTACCGTAAGGTGAATGTTCATAGCCATGTTAAGTATAAGCATTAAAGCAATAAAGTTTGAGGAAATGACTGTAACTTTCCAACCTATCAATCCTAATAAGCCTATCATAACAGATACTGACACACCGCAACCGAGCAGAGGCATTAAAACCCATTTTATATTTCTAAATACCAACCAAAGTGTAAGGATTATAAAAAGAAAAACACCTAAACCAAAAACTACAATATCATTTTTAATATATGACATCATGTCATCTGCTATCATTGGTATTCCACCCAAATAAACTGTGGCCCCTTCACTATATTTACTTATTACATCTCTAATTTCAGTAATATTTTGATGATTTCTTTTATTGTATAAATTTTTATAATCTTCGTATTCTTTTTCAAATGCGTTATATTTTTGTTTTTCAATTTTACTTAAAGATGATTTTAAAGACTGGTCGTAGTATTCATTTTTAAGTTTAATATATTCCTTTAGTCTATTGTCAGGCTTAAGATACACTACTATACCGGATGTTTTGCCATCTTTGCTGATAACATAATCTTGATAGATAGGACTATTTATTATTTCTTGAAAACCCCTTTTTTTATCTATCTCAGGGTGAATTAAAGTTTTATAATTTTTTAAACGTTCCATTAATGGTTGATCTGTACTTTTTAAAAGAGGAACATCGATAATTGTTATTACGCTCTCAACCCAAGATAATTTCTCAATTTTTGATTTTAGTAATTGTAGATTTATAATTGTTTCTTCGTCTTCAAAATTTGTAACAGGAGAGTACGTTAAAACAAGAAAATCCTTAGATCCATACCTTTCATTTATTTCTCTCAAATATTTCAAATCCTTATCGCCTTCTAGAAGAAGTGCATCGGAAGAAGCGTCTAAATTAAAATTTTTACTGTAATATAGAAAATAGACTAATATTATAGAAATTAAGGATAGAGTGATCTTAGAATAATCAACTACCATTTTCTTATATATATTGTGAAGCATAGAGATAACTCAGATATATCTTAAATTTTAAATAACTAAAGTACTAATTCTTCTTTGAATCTTTAAATTTAGTATACATTCCCTCAAATTCTAAATGAACAACACCCGTAGATCCATGTCGGTGTTTACCAACAATAATGTCTGCTTGACCGTGGATATCACTCATTTTAGATTGCCATTCAGCATGTTCGATAGATCCTTGCTTAGGTTCTTTCTTTTCGAGATAGTATTGCTCTCTATAAACAAATAAGACGACATCAGCGTCTTGCTCTATTGATCCTGACTCCCTTAAGTCTGAAAGCTGAGGTTTTTTATCATCTCGTTGTTCAACGGCTCTGGATAATTGAGATAATGCAAGAACAGGAACGTTAAGTTCTTTAGCTAATGCTTTGAGTCCTTGTGTTATTTCGGATATTTCTTGAACTCTACCATCAAATTTGTTGGTGTTTGTTTTCATTAACTGAATATAGTCGACTACAATTAAACTTAGTCCAAATAATCTTTTAATTCTTCTAGCTCTATTACTTAAGGTTGATATTGCAATAGCTGGAGTTTCATCTATGTAAAGCGGAAGATCATAAATATTTCTTGATGTTTCAATATAACGATTAAGATTCTCTTCAGAAGCCTTACCTCTTCTAATATCGCTAGAAGAGATTCTTGCTTGCTCAGATAAAATTCTAGTTGAAAGCTGCTCTGAGGACATTTCTAAAGAAAAAAAGGCAACCGAACTTTTTTCATTATTTTCATGAAGATTTTTTGCAGCATAGTAAGCAATATTAGTAGCTAGTGCCGTTTTACCCATAGAAGGTCTTCCTGCAATAATTATTAAATCAGACTTATGCAAACCGCCTAATTTTTGATCTAAATCAGTTAAACCTGTAGGCACTCCAACAATACCATGTTCATTTTTCATTGCTAAAGTTGCCATTTGAATAGTTTGATCTAGAGCTTGATTAAATTTTAAAAAAGTTTGAGAAAAATTTCCTCTTTCAGCTAAATCAAATAAAGATTTTTCAGTTTCTTCAATAATATTTTCTCCAGATTTATCTATTTGTTCATCTTTAGCTTCTAAAGAAACATTATCAGCAATAAATATTAATTCTCTCTTAACATACATTTCATGTATTATTTTTGCATAATCAATAGCTTGTTTTACTGAGCAAGAAAATCTTGTCAGTTTTACTAAATAATCGACTCCTCCTACTTCACCTAAGCCTTTATCATTTTCAAAAAAGTTTTTTAAAGTAATTGGATTGGCAATCATTCCTTTATTATTCAAGTTTTCTATAACTTCATAAATTTTACGATGCATTGGGTCAAAAAATTTACCAGAATTTACTATGTTGGAAATTTCGTCGATTATGTCATTATTAACTAGCACAGATCCTATTAAAGACTGTTCTGCATCTGGGTTGGAGGGTAGCTTTCTTTCTTTTGTTTGACTAATGTTTAGTTTTATATTTTCCATATAATCAATAATAATTGAAGTAAATTTAATAAAAACTTAAAAGTTACACACTTTTTTTTCTACCTGTGGAAAAATATTTAAACTAGTTCTTAA
>MDSV01195378.1_pt1 | contig 10516 bp, 3 predicted proteins | sample 810851 | NCBI WGS metagenome assembly MDSV01 (sample SAMN05326640, study PRJNA326480) | marine metagenome | isolation source: seawater | place: Atlantic Ocean: North East | collected 2012
ACAGGGCCAGCAAGGTCAACAGGGCCAGCAAGGTCAACAGGGCCAGCAAGGTCAACAGGGCCAGCAAGGTCAACAAGGCCAGCAAGGCGAGCAAGGTGAGCAGCAGGACAATGGACAAGGCCAGCAACAACAAGGTGGCGAACAAGGTGGTCAACAAGGTCAACAAGAGCAAGGAGATCAAAATGGACAAAACCAAAACGGACAAAATGAACAACAGTCTGGACAAACCCAAAACGGTCAACAAGGTCAACAAGGTGACCAGACTGACCAGCAGCAAGGCCAGCAGCTAGACAACCAGGATTTGAACGGTGAAAACGACAATGATGGAGATGGAATACCAGATGACGTCGACAATGATGACGACAATGATGGAATACCAGATGACATTGACGCTAATCCAGAAGATCATGACAATGACGGTACTGATGATGCAGAAGATAATGACGACGATGGAGACGGTATAGACGACCAAGAAGAAGTCAGTGATGCAAACCCAAATACCGACATCTATGATCACGACAATGACGGAATTTCCGACAGCGTCGATTTAGACATTGACAATGATGGTATTGACAACAGAAATGATTGGGAAGACCTGAATGACAATGGCGTAATGGATGCCGGCGAGGATCGCACACGCGACCACGACAATGATGGTATGAACGACGCTGATGATCTAGATGATGATAACGACAATATCCTCGACACCGAGGAAATTGGCGGCCCAACATCAACTGGCTATCGCTACGATCACGATAACGATGGATATGTCGACATGACAGATACTGACGATGATAACGACGGTCTTTCTGACTGGTTCGAAAACAACGACGGTAACGACATGACTGGTCAATTTGACCATGATAATGATGCCATTGACGACCACATTGATGACGACGACGATAATGACGGAATCATCGATGATCTAGAACTTTGAGTACTAGATTGACATCGTTCCACTGATAGCGATATCAGTTATTGGTCTCCTGAGGGGTTCGCCCCTCAGGGGACCTTTTTTTATTTCAAATTCGGCGTTGATACTTATTTATCGCGTTGATACTAAAGGCATATTATGACCTATCGCCTTGATATACCATACCCCGGTGGCAATTCGTCGGGGTGCTGAAATGCAAACAACAAAATATCAAACCAAGTCTGAAAATAGAAGAAAATTTACCTTATCATTGCTAATGGTTTTCTTGATGATATCGAGTACTACAATTTCTCTATTAGCTAACGAATCTTCTACTGAAGAAAAGACTCCAAGTTTCAGCATCGCCTCCGGGGGAGATGTCTTGATACCAGAAATTGTGCCTCAAGGAGGCGAAGTTTCCGGACAAGGTACATTGGTTGATTTCAATCAATTACCGCCCCAACCACACCCTGCATTATATGATATTATGTGGACCGACCCAGGCGTTTCTTCAGGGGTAATAAGTGACATGTCGGCAATACTTGCTTTGTCGCAGACCTATTCCGTACTCCTTGAAGAATCAAACAAGGAAGACCACGATAACGATGGAATCAACGATTTGAATGACCTTGACGATGACAATGATGGAATTTACGATCTATTGGAAAGATTTGATGGCTGCTATGGCACTGATCCACTTGACCACGATAATGATGGTATTCCTGATGTTGATGACTGGGACGACGATAATGATGGAATTTTGGAAGGACCGCTAGATATCGATGCACTTGAGGCTCAAGGACTTGACCCGATTAATGTCTCAACCGATAGATACCTTGACCCTGGCATCGTTCATCCATGGACAGGAGTCCCCGTTGGTACATTGTATCTGGCAGATCAAAATCCAATGGACCACGACAATGATGGCGTAACCGATGAGGATAGTGACGGTTCTGGGGCAGACAGATATGATGAAGATGATGACAACGATGGTAGAATAGACCAATTCAAGTGGCCGTGCGACTTAGACAGTGATGGCATTCAGGATTATTTTGATACAGACGATGATAACGACGGAATCCTCGATATACAAGATCGTGACCCATACAATGCATCTATCTTCAGCATAATGGGGGATACTGGAGAACTGACTAATCCAGCACGTGAATGGCAACTAAATGAGTACATTGCATACTCGGGTGGCGTCGATTTCCTTGCGTGGGAACAAAACCGTGTTAACGGGCCATTAGCAACAGCATCAGGGTTCTATTCGATAATCGATTCTGAAACAACAACAATAACCGCACAAGGGACCCCTTCATTCACACAAATTTTCGATGGTGATTTGGACCAAGACGGTATACCAAATTTCCTTGACCCAGACAATGATAATGACGGCATTCCAGACAGTTCGGATACCGACGACGATAATGATGGTATTCTAGATATGTCTGACCCCGACGACGATAATGATTTCATCCCAGATGTCTGTGTAGTTGTCGATTTCAACAATGATGGTTTTAATGATTACAACTGGAGTAATGACTCTGGTTCATACCAAACACCTGGTGGAGATACCGATGGAGTAGCAGGCCTAGATTGCGAAATTGATTATGACGCAGATTTAGATGATGACCGCTTAAGGCCCTTCGACCAAAATTACAACGCAGTATATGACTGGCTAGATGTCGATATGGGAGGTACTCCAAATCCAGATAATCTAGCAAATATCGCAGTAAGTGGTGACCAAGCCAACTTTGAGTACGACTTGGACGATGACCAAATCCAAAACGAAAATGATTCGTTCCCTCTGGACGCAAGCGCAGATGTAGCAGCTTGGAATTGTCCAACTCAAGCAAATCCAATTCCAACAAATCCTGACCCTAGATGTACCACTAGACGAGCCTCATACTCTCAATTCAACGATTGGGATGGAGATGGTATCTCGAATTGGGATGACATCGATGACGACAATGATGGTATTATCGATGTCCTCGACATCGATTGGGATTGCGACTTTGACAACGATAACGATTTGCATTTGATTAACGGAGCTCTATATCGGGACGATGGTCCAAACGATATTGACTCAGACATCGATGGTGATGGTCTTGAGAATAGTGTAGATTGGGATGATGACAATGACGGTTTGTCAGATCTCTATGATCCAGACGATGGAAATTGTGGGGTAGTAGATTTCGACCAAACAGATGCGTTTTATCGCCCATATTACCCAGTAGATGATGGTGGTGACCTTGACGGTAGTTCAGATGGCCAAGGATATGCTGACAACTCCTCTGATTACTGGAAAATGGTCTTCCAGCACAACCCATTCGACTCCATGATGATTAACTATAATGGCTATGATTCTACAACCCAACCGGTCACTCCAGGTACAGTACCAGAATTTTACTGGTTCTTATTCGCCAGATGGAACTCTCGAAATGGAGGAAATGAATGGGATATCGATACTGATGGAGATTCCTTGATCAATGGTTTGGACACCGATCAAGATGGTGATGGTTTACCAAATTGGTGGGACCAAGATGAAGGAAATGATGGAATAATGGACATTAATGATCCAAAGATGGGTGGGACTTTCAATTTGACAACATGTGGGTATACGGCTGGTAATTTTGCTACTGGTTTCTCATGTGGTTATGTATACGCATTTGCCTATCAAATGCCGCTTAATGGCGTCAATGCCCAACTAGGTCTACCGTTTTCAACAAGGGCAGATATCGGACTAGACCAAGGGCAAACAGCAGGTGGCCCGTCCAACAATTGGAGTTGTACTCCAGGTGCTCAAGGTGGCTGTTATCACTATGACTATGGTGGCGATGGAACAATTGATGCCGGAATTACTTACAGCCAAATTGCCGATAGTAGAGATGCATTTACGGTGTGGATGGGCCTAACTCTTGGCGTACAAGGCTGGAGTTGGAACTCTGATACCGGAGCCGTTCAAGACTTCCCAGATGAGATGGGTGCTGATGTAAAACCAAACGAAGTTGATGAAGATATAGATGGTGACGGATTCAATAACACAATCGATATCGATGATGATGCCGATGGTGTTTACGATTGGTTCGACATCGATGATGACAATGATGGCATTTGGGATTACTTCGACATGGATACCAACGACGATCTAGATGAGGATGCAAACATCAATCTGCCTCAAGGCTCGTCTTTCTTCACTGGTACAAACTGTGATGATAACGATGATGACGGCAATGACGCTGATGCTGATGACGATGGCTTTTTCCAAGCGGTCTGGGATCGTGGTGAAATGACTCAAGGTTATCAAAATCCACGTTTCTACGATGTAGATAATGACAATGATGGCGTTCCAGATGCAGAAGATTACGATGATGATAACAACGGAATAGACGACTGGGCACAGGAATTATTGCCGGGTTGTTTTACCGGCGAGGAACAGTTGCCATGGGATCATGACAATGATAACATTTCAAATTGGGCTGACGATGATTGGGACGCCGATGGTTTGACTAACACTGTCGAGTTACTGGTTTCCTTAACTCAAGCATTCGATCACGATAACGATGGATTAAGAGACGATATTGATGATGATGATGATGAAGATGGTATGAAGGATAAGGACGAAATCCTTGTTTGGCCAATCAGATTTGACAGGAACTCAACCAATCCATGGGACCACGACGACTTCGGTGACGGAGAAGCACTTGCTAATCCGTCCAACAATTCTACTGGACCAGACGCAATCGATGTTGATGACGATGGTGATGACCTAGAAGATATCGACTTCGACCATTTGGAAAACGATGAAGTCGGCTTCCCGTGTTACAACGGCGCAGAGTCAAGTGACTGGGATGCAGACAACGATTGTGTTCTCGACAAGGATGACAAGGCACCAACTTTCATTACACTAAATGCACCTGATACTCTGTGGATAGATGCAACAACTCCACAGAGGTTCACCGGCCACGTCGACTGGGTCAATCCAGATACGGGCGCGTTTGAAGCAGCACCAAATATTCCAGTTCAAATTAACATTGAGTGGGCAAATAATGGGACCAAGGCCATAGAATCGATTTATATCCCAACCAATAACTTTGGTAATTTCAGTTATAATCAATATATCTATCCAGAAATGTTGACTGTCGGCGATAGTAATACCTACAAAGTATATGCAGAGGTAACTGAATTATTCGCTTTCAATGGTAATCAATCTCAAGCATATTTCGTCGGTGCGGAAGCTAACTTGACAGCAAATATTGCGCCAATCGGTTCATTCAAGAGTAGCGAACAACCATTCAAGATAGACTTCTGGGCACATTACAAGGCGGATACTGATCGAGGAGACTATACTAAATTACTCAGTAATGTACCAGTTACTTTTACTGTACGTGGAGGTCCATTTGGTAACATCTCTCAACCTACCAACTTCTCAGGCCTTGACGGCAATGGCTATCGAACAGATAACCGTGGATTTGCCTCAGTAACCTTTGTTCAAGATGCAGGAGTTTCCGGGACTTGGCGACAGATTCGCCTTAACGCAAGCCTAGACAACGGGCCAGGTCAAATCCCTGGTGGTTATGAAGAAATTATCTGGGACAATTTGACTAAACAACACGTAGTTGTAACAGATCCAGTTACTGGCGATCCGGTTACTGGTAACTTCACAAGCCTATACACCAATACAACACTACCAGCGGGAGATTATCTTGTCACCGGACAAGTGTTACCAGAACTAGCGGCTGAATGGCCATTCCCTTACTTGTATGGTGATGATACAGAACCAGAAAATGTTCGTGTCATGCATCGTATGAACATTGACGGAACGCTGTTCGTACCAGGAACCAATCCGGTTTACTACTTCGATAAGACCATCAATAATGGAGATGGAAGTTTTGGTAACTGGGCAACGCTATTCCATGCTGATGCTTTGACTAATGCAGGCCTAAATTACAACGAAGTTTCGGCAATCAAGCCTTACCCGACCAACTGGGATGGTAATCCTGCAAGCCTGACCGGTGAAGCAGCATTATTACGACCATTCATCGACACCGATGGTGATAACTGGTCAATTGCTTTGGTTAACGGCGGTAATGCCAACCTACCGCCTTGTGGTGCAGTGGACCCAAGCGATCCAAACAGCGCCGTAAGATGTGAAATCGTTCCTGAGATGAACACAGGTGAAGGTTACAGGGTAGTTGGTACTGTTACGAACAGAACACTAGCACCGTGGGTTGAAGATCCTATCACTTTGCAAATTGATATTGATGGTAATGGATTATTCATCGGTCAACAAGAGACCCAATTCACCTCTAAGCCAACACAAGACTGTTCTTCATGTGATGCGGTTTATGATTACAATTTCACATGGTTGAGCCAGTATCCGGCTAAGACTTATGGAACTAGAGTAGATTTTACTAATTCAGCATATTACTTCACAGGAAATACTAGTGTATTGTCACCAACAGGTGCTTACATCAACATTACAGTCGTTGGAACAACCGATTTCCAAATGACTTCAACGCCAAGATTGTACCGTAATACTAGTACTGTTATACAAGCTAAGTTGGTTGATAATTCACTACAGCCGGTTAGAAATGCCCCTGTTAATTATACTTGGTCATTTGATGGCAGAACTGGAGTAAACTATACTGATGATAATGGATTCTTTGAAGTACCATTTACCATTAACAGCACTGACTCTCTAGGTAATTTCTCATTAGAATTTGAGTATCCAGGCTCGAAACTGTTGAAAGGCTCATCAGTAAGCCAATACATATGGGTTATTTCGCGAACTAATATATCGGTTACTGATTTACTGCCGAGACAGATACAGGAAGAATTCGGCAATTTCAGAGTAAGCGGTGATTCATGGAATTTCGTTGCGCAAATAACCGATGATGGTGCAAATGATCCGGCAATTACTCCGGTTAATCTCAACGGCGCCCAAGCACCGACAGGAGGCTTGGTTGATGTTATCTTTGAAGGAACTGATTTCCAAGGCAATACATATCGTCAGTTAGTAGCAACAATTGCTCCAGAAGGTGCAGGACAACTAACACTACCTGAGCCTATTCCAGGCGCTGGAGACTCCCACTTGTGTTACTTTGACGGTAATAATGATCAATTCTCAGATTGGGATACCAACCAAGATGGTATAGTAAGCAGAGAAGAATCAGTGGGCTGTCTTAGAGCAGACATCTTGCCACTTACACCTTCCAAGCTAGCCCAAGACCCTGCAGGATTCTTACCTAATGGATTTGGCCCGGTCAACGTTATTCTAAGATTTGAAGAGACTTTACCAAATGAAGGCTGCCAACCGTTCGCAGAGGATTTGGACATAAGAACACTCGGCGGCGCGTGGGATCAATGTACATACATTCCAAATAGCGAGAAGTTCCGTGTATTTATGCCGAACATCGAGAATGGATTCAACCTCATTGGCACTACATTCATTGACGCACCGGATGAAGAGATTGTTTACACCGGTGAATTTGACCCACAGACAAACCAATATGAAGACAAGCCGATGATTTTGAGTGGAAGGCTATATGATGAACTAGGTAACAACTTAACCAGCAGAATCGTATCAGCACAATACACAATGAAGAATGATCCGAATAATCAAATAACGAAGTGTGAAGACGTTAAAACGGATGAGTCTGGAATCTTCGTAATCGAGTGTGATATTGAGGGTGTTCAAGCAGGACAAGCAGACATCAACATCATCTATTCTGCACTAGATTCACAGAATCGTGATCAATACCGCTACAAGTCTAAGACGCTACCTCTGACCTACCAGATCTTCTCTAATTCGACACTAGCAATTACCGACGTTGGACCATTCAAGTCTACTACAGACAAGTGGCTAGCACCTAATGGGACAGAGTATTATCGATTGTTCCTTAAGGAATCATTCCACATTGACGCGGTATTGAAGCAGAGTAACGGAGACCCTGTTGGCGATAAGTGTTTGAACATATACTTGGACCCAGAAGAAAATGTTAGGCCAATCGCTAGAATTAGAACAAGCCAAGCATTAGATGACAGAGGCACAATCAATTGGTTTAGTGGCGACCCGCTACAAAATCCAACCTTGAAAGGCGTTGAAACAACGGGTGGTAAGACAGAAGGTTTCCGTGTGCTACGTGTTGCTTATGAGCCTACAGAGGATTTGAGTAACTATGGTGGATGTGCTAGAGATGCAGATAAATCATTGAATGGCTCCTTCATGGATGTCGATATTCTAGTAAGATCTAGAGTTGACATTCAAGTACAACAAACCTGGAGTTACCGTGGCGATAATGGCTTATCAGAAGGCGATGCAGTAATTGGTGAAATCGCTCTATTGAGAGACAGGCTAGACCTTGCTGTTGAGAATGAAGAAGTTTTCTTCCGACGAGAATTTTTCTCTAACGAGGGCATATGGGAGACAGACGGCGAAAATCGTTCAGTAACCAACGAACAGGGAATTGCCAGTTTCGAGTGGGCATTTGATGGAAGAACCTGTGGAGGACAGCCTTGTCAAGGACTTTGGAGAATTACCGCCTATTACCCTGGCTCAACATTCTTTGCTCCATCACAAGACAATATCTCTCACGAGATACAATGGCGCGAACCTATTGCCGTAAGTGCAGAAACAGGATTCTTTACTCCGGCCAATACCATGGCTCTAGTTATCTTACTGATGGCTCTGATAATTGGTGGCGCTGCATACTATCAGAGAACCCAAGCGCGCAGACAAGTTCAGGCATTACGTGGTATTTTGACCGATGCAATGCTACAATTAGAAGCAAGCAACGAATTTATCGCGGCCATCTTCGATTGTTACAAGAATTTGGTTAGACACTTCCGAAAGCATGGTTTCATGAAGAAGGTCTATGAAACGACTAGAGAATTTGAAGCCGCAGTAAGAAAGGCCTTCGATATGGTGCCAAGTGAGCAATTAGATGCATTCCTAACCATCTTCGAAGAGGCTAGGTATTCAGACCACACCATTGATGCAAGTCACCGCGACCGTGCAGTTGCAACTTTAGGGATGATCCAACATTCACTAACCGTTGCTTTGGGCGAGGGAATGCTTGTGAAGCGGTTTGAGGATGTTAACTTGTATGACAACCAAACCAAGGCTGGTGAATTCGTTGCTGCAGACGGCTCAGTCCGACAAGCAGGTATCGCTGACGGCGAAGGTTCAAACTTCAAGATTTGAAATAAATTAACCTAGATTTATTCCGAACCTTCAAGGTGCGGTTGCGCTGTGGCTTGTCCATGGAAGACTGGAAGAGCTTAATCGACCAAGCTATGCAAAAGGAAACTGCCGACTTAATCGCTGCCCACGCAACCTATGGGCAGGCGGTACGAGTGGCGCTTAGTGAAGCACAAATGCTACTAGGTGATCTCGAAGCTGCACAGATTATTGAATCAATTTACGGTGCCCTCGTGGCATATTCCCAACAAGTAATGCTGCGCATGAAAGCCGAGGATCCTGAAGTTGGAGGAGTTGACCATGCATTTAGAGCCGGTCAAGCATATGGAGTAAGCTGTGTACTAAATCACCTAATTGACCAACTAACCGATGTAGTCGGAACCACTGCACTTGGCGCATTAGATGATTTCTCTGATACTCTTCATGATGAAATAATTGTGCAAAGCAGGGCCGCAGGTTTGACTGTTGAACTACTTGATGCAAAGGGCGACATTCTCTACGAATGATAGGTAAAACAGGCGCGATATTCGCGTGTTTTCTACTACGAAGCGCGTCGGTGCCTTGATAATGGGTTGGGAGGTCGCCAGCATGCTTCAAAGCATCGAGGGAGTCAAATGAGTAACCCAAACCGCAAGACAAATGCCCAGTTGGTTGATGTAATCAATCAACTGAAAGCCCAGTCTCGTGAGACCGGTTCCGCTGTTTGGCGAGATGTGGCTATGCGCCTCTCTAAGAGCCGCAAAAACTGGGCCCAACCAAACCTTAGCAGAGTAAGCCGCCATGCTCCAGAGGGTGCAACAATCCTCGTGCCTGGCAAATTACTCGGCAGTGGTGAGGTATCCAGCAACCACACTGTCGCCGCCTACAGTGTAAGCACCGGTGCTCGTGAGAAGATAGAAGCCGCTGGAGGTCGAGTAATGACCTACGGTGAGCTAATGAACGAAAACCCATCAGGAAAGGGGGTTGTTATCCTTGGCTGAAAAGACATATGTGTTTGACGCCAAAGGAATGATCCTTGGCCGATTGGCTTCTGCAACTGCAGACATACTTTTGAAGGCTGCAAGAGAAGATAGAGATGACAAAGTCATTATCGTTAATGCAGAGAAAGCCATTGTCTCAGGTAGTAAAACCTCAGTATTCAACAGATATCAAGAGAAGTATAAGTTGAATCACGCTAGAAAGGGGCCGTTCTTTCCAAGAATGCCAGATATGATTCTAAAGCGTGCAGTTCGTGGTATGCTTCCTTATCAAAGCAAGAGTAGTGGCCGCAGAGCTCTACGAAACCTCCGTGTTGAAATTGGCTGCCCAAGTCATCTAACTGGTGATTTACCAGACGGCCATGAGCACGGCGATGATAGTAAGATTCGTAAAGGGGCGCCTGAGAGTTTTGTTTCACT
>MDSV01135636.1_pt1 | contig 10515 bp, 8 predicted proteins | sample 810851 | NCBI WGS metagenome assembly MDSV01 (sample SAMN05326640, study PRJNA326480) | marine metagenome | isolation source: seawater | place: Atlantic Ocean: North East | collected 2012
ACTATGATCTTAAAAATAATTTTGACCCTTTTAACGAAATTTATTTACAATATGGGTTAGGCCAACCATTCTTTTTTTTAATTTTAAGTAAAATATTTTCTATTAATTATCTATCTATTGGATATATAACTGCCCTTGCTTACGCTATAAATTTATTACTGATATATATAATTTCCAAAAAATATTTAAGTGAGCATTTAAGTTTACTTCTTATTTTTATTATAATAGGTTTACATCCTTATATTATTTATCCTTGGCCTGATTACTTATCTAGTTTGTGTTTAACAATATCGATCTTGATTTATATTAATTCCAACAAAGTATATTTAATATTTATTTCTGCACTATTTTTAAGTCTTGCTTATATATTTAGGACCTCATATCTAGTAAATATTTCTTTATTCATTTTAATAAGTATTTTTATTAACTATAAATTTATTAAATCTAAAAAAATTTTATACTTTTGTAAGTCGTTTATTTCAATTTTACTTGTTTTATTCTTTTTATTTTACATTGATAAATCATTATACGACTGGATATATCAAGGTATATTTTCTATCAAAGATTATGCATACGGCTCAAATTATAAGCATATGGATAAAATAATTTCAATAATTGGAGATTATGGATGGTTATTTTTAAAATTTTCTAAAATGTTCTTAAGATTAATTGAAAATTTATTATTTACATTAGAATTTAAAAATCTTGTTTTCACTTTATTTTTATTATTAAACTTCATTTTTTTATATTCATTAATAAGAGAAAAAAAACCAAATATTGATTTATTTTTATTTTCTGTCATTGGATTACTAGGTTTTATTCAATCTTTCATGATATTTGAGACATTTAGAAACATTAATGCTACTATATTGATGACTATTCCTGCTTTTTATATATTACAAAAAAAAGATAATACAGTTTTTAAAAATATAATTGTACTAATATTTGTTTTTCTATCTACTATGAATATTTATATAAATAGCAAAAAAATCTATAATATTTCTAAAAATAAAAACTATTCTTTTAATGATAATAGTTATTTTTCAAAAAAAAAATTTAATTCTGAAAACTATAACTATTATAAAAATATTTACACAGAAATTTGCAATCAAAAAAAAATTTTAATTAACGTATCTTTTGAAACATCCCTTCCTTATTTTTGTAGTATTAATGAAAAGAAAATAGTATCACCAAATTTTTTAAGCTGGATAAAATTAATAGATATAAATCTATATGATCGAATTAATAGAAACGATTTATTGGATAATGAGTTGTTAATTACAACTAAAAATATAAATAATTTAAATGAAATTTACTCAATTAATCTACCTGAAGATTTAAGTTATATTGGTTGGCCAGACAAATCAAAGAAAATTAATTTCTACACTAAACATTAATTTTATTTATAAATATCTATTTATTAATTTTATCAATGGAAAAATGATATATCCAGAGAATTGTAATACTATTCTATCTAAAGAATTTGGAAGCATTTCATTTAATTCATATGGTGTAGAAAAATAGACGGCAATTATAAATAAATAAAATAAAAATAAATAAGATAAAAAAGATGCAATATCATAACTATCTAAAATTTTTTTATTTATAGAAACTATAAAAGATAACAAACAAATAATTATTAATGGATACTTAAATAATGCAATCAATAAATGGAGATTTAGATTAAAAAGAAAATAAATTATGTATTCTAAATTTAATCTTGAATACACTAAATTTAAATCTAAGGATGATTGAAAATTAACATCTCCTTTTATTTGGTATTCTATAAAATAAGAGAATGTTATTATTAACAGAACTGCAGATGAATAAATAAATAATTCTTTTCTAAATTTAGAAAACTTTACTATTAAAGAAATTAAAACAAATATTAAAAAAAATACTCCTTCATCTTTCGTCCAAATTAAAACTACAGATGATAATGAAATTAACATTAGAAAAAAAACTTTATTTTTAAAATATTCTCCAAAAAATATAAATCTAGATAAAATCAATAAAACTGAAAAAATAATATATTCTTGATAACCAGAAAAAATAAATAGATCATGATGTAAAAATAAGATTACTGTTAATGTAAAATAAAAAAAAAATTGATTTTTTATTAATTTACATATTGCAAATACTGAAACTAAATAAGTAAATGGAATAAATAATCTCCCAATATATTCATAATCAACCACAGATGTTTTCCAAAAAAATGACCAAATATAACTTCCCAAATGAGGATAAAAGGGAAATGGTATATTTAATAATTCCTTTATTTCTCCACCATGTCTAAAAATTTGAACTTTATATATCCAGTGAGCTAAAGCATCCCAACCTAAATTATTAAATCTTGCTATCTGGACAAAAATGCAAAAACAAAAAAAATAAAATATTAATATACTCATATCAAAATCATTCTTATTTCTTAGATAGGTAAGACTTAAAAATGAAATAAATAAATTAATATAAAAATAATAAATAAGATTAATTTTAAAAAAGGAAAAAATAAATAAGATAGAAAATTGAATAAGTATATTTATTGCAACGTAATCGTATAAGCTAAGGTGAGTTAAAATAATTTTTTTTTTATTAAGTATGTATAAGTATTAAAAAATAAAAAAAATATTAATATCTTAATGTTGAGTATTAATATCTCAGTCATTTTTAACTTTTATAAAAAAACAATTGTTTTTATTTTGAGCTAATATATCAAAATCTTTATATTTTTTTTTTATTTGATCTAAGTTAGAATTAATTATTATAAAATATTCTTCACTATAATCTAATTTAGGGTTAAAAAAAATTCCATCAATATTTGGATAGTTTCCATAATTATATGTTTTTATATTTTTATTTTTTAAAAATTTTTTTTTAATTTTACTCGTAAACCCATAGCCTTCTTTTGCACAATAACCATAGTTGATTATATTTCTTTCTTCATAAGTATTTTTAGATATGAAATAAATATTTTCGAATACTGAAAAATTATTACAGATTAATGCAATTAAGAAAAAAATTGATAAAAGTTTTATTTTTTTAAAATCAGTTTTTTTTTGAAACATAAATAAGACTCAAATATAAAGTTATTTTTAATAAAATAGAAACTATTATTAAGTTTGTTACATAATAAAATAACAATGGAATTATTATTGAAGATTGTATTAATAAATTTGTTTTGGTTAAATTAAATTTTTTCATCAAATAATGATGGATATGTTCATTATCTGGTTTAAATGGATGTTTTTTATTAAATAATCTAAAAAAAGTAAGTCTTAGCATATCTAACCCTGGAAATAACATTATTAAAAATATCTCATCGGCATAAAAATTATTATTTTGATGATTATATGATTTTATTATTAAATAAGAAAATATAAATGCTAATAACAAAGAACCGCTGTCTCCTAAAAATATTTTCTTTTTATAGTTTAAATAAATTATAAAACAAATTTGTAATAATAAATAAATACCAAAGAGATAAAATTGAGATTTAAAAATCAAAATAATTAATAAAATAAACGCATATAAAGAGGCTTGTAAATCAATACCATCAAACATATTAAAAGCATTTATAAATATAACAAAACAAAGAACTGTGAATGGAATAGTAAATTGTGAAGATGAAATATTTTTTTCTAAAAATAAAAAGTTAAGATTTGATATATTTAAATCTTTGTCTATTACTAATAAAATAATAACTAAAAATGAAATAATAAATAATTTTAAATTTGCTGTTAAACCTTTCTTGTCATCATAGAAACCAATTAAAAAAATAATTAATGAGGTTATAAAAAATAATTGATAGCTCTCATGAGCTAATCCAAATTTAGCTAAAATATTATTTTTTAAAATCAATGAGAAGAATACTAAATTTAATATTGATAGTGCTAATAAGACACCACCTAATAATGCAGTAGGACTTTCATGCTTTTTTCTAAAATTAGGGTAATCAAATAAATTAACAAAGTTTGATATTTTTTTTAAAAAAATAATAAAAATGAAATTTATTAACAATAAAACAAAAAAAATTAACGAAATTTCCATAATTTTAGAAAACATAAGGGTAAAAACATTTGAATAGATAAGTAATTATTAAAAAAATTACCTGACGGTACAAAGGGAAACAGTATGGCTAAATATATTGAAAGGATCAAATAATTATTTACTGAGATCTGGTTATTTTTTTTAAAAAAATTAGATATTTTAATCATTATAAAGAAATAAGTTATTATTAGACACAAAAAACCCAATAAACCTAATTCACTAAGGAACTGTACATAAAAATTATGAGGATGGGTGTTACATCCATTTTTAAATTCATAATAGGTCCAGACATGATCTCCTAAGTTAACGCGTTCACCCACATTTTTTTTCAAAGAAAAATATTGATATTTATTAATATATTGTCTTTGAAAAATTCTAGAAAAATAACCGTCAATTACATAATATTTATCATAATCATTATTTTCACTTTTAAATACCTTTACAAAACCATCATATTTTGCAAAAACCTTTTTTTTTTCTTCTATTCTTTTGTCAATCTTTTTAGAAAAAATATCTCTATTACAGAGGTATCTAAAAGATTTTATACCAGCACCTTTTATTTTATTTTCCTTAAATATTTCAATTGCAGTAATATAATGTAGCTGATGTCTAAAGCTAAATATATTTAAAGTATTATTTTCTGTTAATTGATTATAAGTTAAATTAATTATTCTTTCATAAGAACTTTTATTTAAATAAAAAATTAGAGAAGTGAAAGTAATCATAATCAGAATTAGGTAAAATTTAATTTTATTTGGTATCAAAAAAATAGATAATAGAAAAATAATACTAAATATTAAAAGTGCAGTTCTTTCGTTGCTTAAAATAATTAATACAAGCGATATCAGTGATACAAAAATATATAATATGTTTTTGTATTTAATTTTTGATGAGAACAAAGATAAAAGTAAAATACCATACGACTTGGAGATAAAACTTCCTAAAATATATTCATCACCAAAAAAACTTGATACTCTATCGGAGTATAATTTCATATTAAATAAATTATAACCTGTCTTCACTTGTAAGATTGAATCAAAAAGTAAAATTAAATAAAGACTAAAAAAAACATAAAAAATATAGTCATGTAATTCATATTTATGAATTATATAGCTCGCTGCAAAAATAAATATTATAAACCTGAAGTAAGGTAATGAGCTTTTTAATGAAACTAGAAAAAATTCTGAGAAAATTGAGTTTAAAACAATAAAAAAATAAAATGAAATTAAATAAAAAATTATATTAAATTTTAGAAACTCCCTAATTAATTGTTTTTTTAAAATAATGACAGAAAATAATGCTGAAAAGCTAACAATTAAATCAGGCAAAAATGGACCTGAGGTTAAACTAAATATAAAGATAAAAATTAAGAATAAAAAAAAAAATTTTAAATTTTTTTGAGTAATAAGTTGCCTAGATAAGAGCATTAGAAGTTAGTTAGGTGTTTTATACATTAACCATATTATTGATCAATAAAAATCATTTCTTTTATTAATTTATAAATCTTGAAATTTAAAATATTTTTTTCCAAAAAAATTAAATTATAAATAACTTTTTAAAATGCAAGAATTGTTTATAAAGTTCTCATGAGTATTGTAACTATATGCATACCTGTCTTTAATGAAGCCGAAAAATTGCCAAAACTTCTTAAACAAATCCATGTCTATTGTAAAAATAATGATGTAATTATTTCTGATAATGGCTCTAAAGATAAAACCAATTTAATTGTAAAAAATTATAAAAAAAAACTAAGTAAACTTAGGTACTACAGATTAAAAAAAAATTTTGGTTTTGATCATAATTATTTAAATTGCGTGAAACAAGTTAAGACAAAATATTTTTGGGTTATGGGAGGTGATGAACAAATTTATTCGGATAGTATTTTAAAAATAGAGAAAATTCTAAACTTATTAGATGGTCCAGATGGAATAACTTTCGTTGATAACAAAAATCAAAAAATTAGTAAAACAGTCAAAAAAAATTCTTTAAGAAAAATTGATATTTATAATGAAGGTAATAATGTTGGAAAAATCAGTCTCAATGTTATCAAAAAAAATAATTTTATTACTAATACAAATTATTTAAGATCAAATTTTGGATATATTCAGGTTTACTATATTTTAAAAAAAATAATTAAAAATAAAAATTGGTTTATTTTAGATACAAATACAATTTCAAGAACTAATTATCATTCACAACATTATACAAAGCCAAAAGATTGCTTGAGAAGATTAGATATGGAAATCAAAGGATATTATTTAAAAATAAAAAATAATTTTACTAATTCAAAAAATTTTAAAAAATATAAAAAAATAATTTTTAAGAAAAATATAAGACCTTGGATTTTTGAAAACTTAAGAGTTAACAAAAAAATAAATGTTTTGATGGTATTGAGAAAAAATAAATATTTATTAAATGAAGTTTTTGATTTCTGGATTTTAAATGTATTGATTAAAATAATTCCAGAATTTTTTTTAAAAAAAATAATAAATATTAAACGATCTTTAATTAATTAAGCTAATGACTAAACCAAATATTTTCGAAAAATCTAATATTAAAAAAAAAATTATAGTAGTTGGTTTTTTTCCTATTTATCCAGTAACATTTGGCGCATCAGTTGTATCAAGTAATTTTTTTGATAATATTAAAAATCGAAAAAAAATATTATTCCAAATTTCAAACAATAAGTTTAAATATAAAAATATTAGAAGTATAAAATATTTTTCTAATCTTAAAATTTTTAAACTTTTTTCAGTGTTGCTACTAATAATTAAAGTAATCAATGAAATAAGTTTATCAAAAAAAAAATGTATTTTAATAATAGAGGGTGCAAGCTGGATTGGATACTCTTTTTTATTATCAATCCTTAATAAATATTTATATCCTGAAGTTAAAATAATTTATAGAAGTCATAATATTGAATTTGAACTTAGAAAAAAGAAAAGTAATTTTTTAATTTCAAAATTAAGTTTTTTGTTTGAAAAATATGTATTTAAAAGGTCTTACTTATCTACATGTGTCTCTAAGGTAGATAAGATTAAAATTAAAAATCTATACAGAGTAAATTCTGAAATTTTTCCAAACATTATAAATATAAAGAAAGCATCAACAAACAATTCAAAAATAAAAGGCAAGTATTTATTTTATTCTGGATCATATGAGTATTTACCAAATAAAAACACAATAGACAGGTTGATAAAAACTTTAATGCCTAAAATTTTAAAAAAATATCCTAGTCTATTTCTTGTAATAACAGGTAACAAAAAAATTCCTTATAAATATAAATGGCTTAAAAATCTAAAATTAGTATCTAAGAATAAATATTTAGATATATTGAGACATTCTTTATGTTTAATGGCACCTATTCAAGAAGGTCATGGAACTAGAGTGAAAATTATTGAAGCTCTTTGCGAAGGCAAGATAGTTATTTCATCTAAAATTGGAATTGAAGGTATTAGTTATAATAATAAATTTCCACCTCCGTTTATATGTAACTCAGACAATTCATATTTAAAAGCTATAGATCTAGTTCTTAAAAGAAAAAAATTCAAAAAATTAGCAAAATTAAATAGGTTAAAGTATATTAAACAATATAGTGCAAAACTGGTAACTAAAAATTTCTTAAATAAATATGCTTAAAATAAGATTTTTAAAAAATGAAAAGCTCTCTACTTTATTCTCTTTTGAAAATTTAATTTTTTTATTGTTTGTATTAATAGCCATATCTATTAATGCATCTATTGCAGATTTTGATGATAAAAAAATAAATATAATTTTTATTTTTAATTTATTTAGATTTATTTCTCCAATTTTTATCTTTGTCTCGTTAATTTATATTTTTTTAAAAAAAAAATATATTTTGCCTAATTTATTTAAATTATTTATTGCCTACGGGATAATTCAGTTTATATCTTATTTGTTAAACAAAAACCCAATCTTTGCATTTCAAGAATACATTTTAATAATCAGTCTAGTTTGTTTATGTTTAATTTTTGTAATTTCATTGAAAGAGAATTTTAAACTTGAAAATTATTATTTTTTTTTGATTGCTATTATTTCTGTAATATCAATTTATTACAGTAGTAACTTACTATATGAAGTTTTTATTAAAGGACAAAAATATCTTTATATTTCTAAAACCTTTATTCCTGAAACCGCTAATTTCATATACCAACAGAATCCTAGATCTACAGGAGTTAGTCGTCAGTTGTGTTTAGTGCTCTGTTTTTTAATTTTTTTTTCTAATAGCAAAGTATCTAATAAGTTTTTACTGATTAAATATTCTTCATATATAGGTATATTTTTACTTTCTAGTATTATTTGGGGTTTTCAAAGCAGAGGTGGTTTGGTTTCTTTTATTTTAATTTGGATTATATATTTAATAATTGATAATAAAAAATTTTTAAAAAAAATTTTAATTCTTTTGTCTTTAGTTTTATTACCAATACTTTCTTATGAAAATTTATCAGAATTAAATGTAAATAATAAACACACTAGTAATTTTGACGACTCTAGGAAATCAACAACGAGAGTATTTGATAAAAATAAGTTTATTTTTAAGAAATCTGAAATAGATAATACCACAGGTAAAGAATTTATTAAAGATGAATTTGATTATACATCTGGCAGAATAGCAATTTGGAAAAGATCATATAACTTATTTTTAAAAAATCCATTTATTGGTTATGGTCCACAAGGTGATAGAAAAAGTCTAAGTATTGATAAAAGTAATATCATACCAGAACAAAAACATATTTGGGACAATAACTCATCTAATGGAATTATATATAGCGCTTTAAGTGGTGGTATAGTTGGATTAATTGTGTTTATAACTATTTATTTGTTACAATTTTTGTTAATAATCAAAACCATCAGTCAAAAAAAAATTATTCTTACTGATAATTATTTGGCAAAGAGTGCCTTTGTAACAATTTTAGTATTAAATGTAAGGACAATTTATGAGAATGGATTTGCAGTTTTTGGGATAGATCAAATTTTTTTGATAACTTGTCTAACATATTTGGTGAAATTTAATTATTCAGCAAAATAATCATCGACTTTAATTATTAAATTTTTTTTCACATTTATCAATTGTCTTAAATGTGTTTCATTTTTTTTAAAATTTTTAATTTTATCATAAATTAATAAAAAATATTTTTTATTAATTTCATAATTAATTGGTACATAAAAAATTATTTTTTTTAAAAGAGATGAAGATACTTCTTTATTAAAAAAAACAAATGTTCTATTTGATATGCAATCTGTAGCAAACAAACTTAAAGGATTTTCAGGTGAATTTAGGGCAAATTTACTTCTCCCTATAATTCCTAAAGCTCTCTTTCTACTAACGTTTTTTTTATTTATTATTCTATTTATTTTTAAATAGTCTCCAATAACAACAATTTTTATATTTTTTTTTGAAAGATATTTAGTTAATTCAAATTGAAATTTATTATATTTATTAGTGTGTTTTCTAAAATAAATAATTAAATCATATTTTTTTTTTTGTTTTGGTATTTCCTTTAAATTTACTAAAGAAAAATTATAAATGACTTTTTTATATTTTTTTTCATTAACATATTTTTTTAGAAGATCTGTTGAAAAAAGTAATTTTTTATCTTTTAATAAAAATAATGAAATTCTATAAAAAATTGGAAAAATATACTTTCTTAATTTAAATTGAAAAAAATTAGATTTATTTGCATATGTGCCTCCTGTTATAGGGCCTAATATAGTTTTTGAGGGTAAAAATAAAAATATAAAAAAATTCCACAAAGGTAGATAGTTAACATAGTAAACTTTGTTTCCTTTGAGATAATTTATCCAACATTTAACTATTCCATAAAATGGGAAAAAATATTTACTGAAAAAGTTTAATTCAGTTACTTTTTTTTCATTAATATAATAAAATTTTTTTTTAAAAAAAAACTTTTTATTAAAAGTGTCGACTACTGACTCTAAATTATTTTTTTTAATTGCTAAATCTATAAATTGTTGACCCAAAATACCTTCGCCCCTGTGCTGGTCTAAATCACAGGCCCAAAAATAAATTTTTTTTTTCAATTTTTTTCCTTAATATTGTTATATTTCCCATTAAATTCAGATAAAATATAATAATATAAACTCTCAAAAAGCCTAGATGTCCTTCTATAAGGCTCATATTTCAATCTCCACAAAGACTCTAAATTTAAACTATAAATAAGTGATGGTACCGTCTTTTCATCTCCTCCAAGCATATTTAATGCTCCACCGACACATAAGATTTTAAAATGCTTATTCAATTTACTTAATAAATTTGCTACTTGCTCCTGTTTTGGTGTGGGAAGTGTTAAAAAAATTACCTCGTCCTCCTCTAACTTTGGAATTTTTTTTACCATTTCTTCAGGGGTACCATAGGGCAGTTGAAAGTGATTTATAATTTTACCTGAAAATTTATTTTTTAAATAATTTAAACTATTTTTGCTTAAA
>MDSV01156887.1_pt1 | contig 10515 bp, 10 predicted proteins | sample 810851 | NCBI WGS metagenome assembly MDSV01 (sample SAMN05326640, study PRJNA326480) | marine metagenome | isolation source: seawater | place: Atlantic Ocean: North East | collected 2012
GACGTTTTGTTTTAGTAGTCATCAAGACCTGAGGGGTAATTGATGAACTGGCTCTCTCAGAATCTGTATCGACAAAATGTAAATTCCCTTTAGGAAAAATTACGATTTTTGCCGATAAGCGGTAATATATTGCCGCCAAGAACCCGCAAATGCGTTTGTAACCATTGGATTTTTAAGGAAGATTTAAGGTGGAAAAAAAGTTGAATCTAGTTAATTTAATGCGTATTTCTAAGCCTGCTGCCCATAGTGCATTCACCGATTTAATTAAAAATCCTTTCGACGAAGGCGGTCAAACATTATTGTGTTGTTATCGCCAAGCAACTAATCACGTCAGTGCCGATGGTTTTCTCGTTATTCTGACAGTAGAAAAAAAGACTTTTCGCGTTCTCAGGAAAATGACAATCCGAGAAAACAATGCAGATTTAAGAGATCCTAAATTTTCTTTCGATGGGACACGGCTTATTCTAACTACTTACGCAAAAACATACTTAGCTAACGGAAAAATGGTCACTAAAATGCTGACTTACTTTTCAACTACAGGACAATCTTGGTCAGGCAAAAATAGTTTTGGTAAAAGCGGTTGGTGGTTGTGGAACCATGAATGGTTTGGTTCTCAAGCCTACGGATTTGCTTACAATCGGCCTTCAAACACATTATCTCTTTACAAGGGCGATCCCACTCGCACAATGCAGCCCCATAAAGAGGATGTTTTTAACCTAAAAAAGCAAGGCAAAGGTTACCCTAATGAAAGCACAATCTTGTTTGATGACGACGGCAACGCCTCGGTATTTTTAAGAAGAGATGCCGATACTTTCAGTGCACAATTTGGCACATCGAAGCCACCCTTTACTAAATGGGAATGGCACGATTTGGGAATTTACATAGGCGGTCCTGCGGCTGTAGCAATAAGTAGAAATCGATTTATTGTCGCTGGAAGACACGTCAAATGGGAAACTAGAGAGTTCTCTACGAAAATATGGCTGTTCAACAGTGACTCGAAAAAACTTGAAGAACTACATACGTTGCCAAGCAGTAAAGATACGAGTTATCCAGGTTTAGTAGTAGAAAACGACCGCCTGTATGTTTCCTACTACTCTTGTCATGTAGACAACGAAGCTCGAGTTTATTTGGCGTGTTTATCCGGCGTTAGTGAATTAACAAATTAGAAAGGCTAAACAAAATCAAATAGCGACAAGTTGGCCACTTTAGGAAAAGTAGCTAGCGCAGCACTTAATGCCGTTTCTTGCTTCGCAAATTCAGTAGATGCTTCGGCGTAATCCACATCCTGAATTGACGAACGCTGCGCTTTCGCGGCAATTTCCATATCTAGGTTACTTTCGTAAGTACTCTCGGCTATATTTAACCGGCTACCAATCGAAGCACGCTCTAAAGAAAGCTTTTCAAGCCCGTTATCTAAACCTACTAATGCATCGGCTATCGATTCTTGAAGCGCTGAATTATCTATTGTGGAATCCATCAAAATCATTTGAATTTCGTGAATAGACTGGGCCATGCTTTTTTTCTCAGGTGCATTAAAAGATAAGTCGATACTATCGCCAGGCGCGGCCGTCGCATCAAACTCCATTCCTTTTATAGTGAAAGGCTGACCAGAGATATAGGAAACTGAGTCGACAACCGTACCGGTTCCTTGATTGACAAGTTCAGCCTGCCCTGACGCTAAAAAATTAATGCGATAATCGTTGTTTGCAGCATTTACCGGGTCATAGTTTTTGTCAAAAAAAGTGTCGAATGTTCCCTGCTGTTTAACCGATGCAGTGTTCACTGTAGCGCCAATAGTACTATCAACCGAGAATTTAAAGCGTGATAGCACGTTTTCAAACACTTCGTAACCATTACTAGTTGATTGAATCTTCGAACTATTTGATAGCTGAACGAAACTTACTCCAGGATCGCCTGCGAACGTAATGGCGTTGCCACCTGCAGCTGGGTTGTATTCAAACGCCTGGTTACCTGATTGGAAGCCAGCGTATAAATAGTTCCCATCAGCATCTTGCGTGTTCATAAGATCAAAGACTTCGAGCTTAATTTGTTCTAATTCAGCCCCTATAGCGCGCTTATCAGGGTCAGATAGAATGCCGTTACCAGACTGAACGATAAGGGTGCGGGCGCGATTGATTGAGTCGGTAATATTGGTGAGCACCGCCTCTTGCTGCTCAAGTGAACCAGTAACCAAATCGTTGTTACGCTGGAACTGGGTGAGTTCGTCAATTTCTTCAGTCAAGCGAAGTACTTTTGCCGCACCAACAGGGTCGTCGCTGGGCGTAATTATGCGCTTGCCCGAGGCCAGTTGCTCTTGTGTCTTTGCCAAATCACCCTGATTCTGCATAATCGAGCGCATGTTTTGGTCATAAATTTGATTCGTTGATATACGCATAAATCACCTACCTTGCTGACTGCAGAATGGTATTAAACAGCTCTTGAGCGGTCGATAGAATTCGCGCTGCTGCGGCATAGCTTTGCTGATACTTTATTAAGTTGGCCGCTTCTTCATCTAAGCTTACACCCGAAACAGACTCAAACCAATTTTGCGATTGCACTTTCATCGCTTCTGCTGAGGCCAGTGAAACATTAGCCATTGAAGCGTCTTCGCCAATTCGCCCAACCATAGACGCATACGCATCCTGAAACGTACGAGGCTTATTGGTGGCTTCACTGCTCACCTGTACTTTATTTTCATTTTGAAGAGCGGCTAAATTAAGCGCATTACTATTGTCATTAAAGCCATCTGTATTATAGCTAATTGAAAAGCTATCCCCGGCTTTCGGCACGCCATCTAAACTCAGATCAAACCCTGGGTCAGGGCTAATGCCTGCTTGGCTGATAAGATTATTTAAGTTCGTTGTGCCAGTAACGGTAGCGAGCACCGTTCCACTTCCATCCAAAACATTATACGTATCAGCCGCCGTAAAACTGATTTGAGCAGGCGCAGAATTTAGAAGGCCTCCCGCTCCATCAAAGGCTGACGTTCCTACTTCTGTGTTTGATACGGAAACATCAATAATATTTGCACTACCTAAGTTTGCGCTATCAGCCCCTGCCCTCACGGGATTAGCAAAAGCTAAATCTTCAGGACGATTTGTCGCAAAACTTATTTTTGAAGCTACATCTTTAGTAGGCTGAACTAAAAATTCATTGCCAACGGTGTAAGGATCGCTTCCCGAAAAGTCTATTTCAATGCCACCGGGCAACTCGTTAAAACCAGGTGTAACGGCAAAGTTTGAAAAAATGATGTCTGTACCTGAACCGTCTTTTTTAGGCGTGCCGTCTGGGTTTAAAAACGTAATTTCTATCTCACTGGGTACCCCAGCAGCAACCGCCGTTACTTCAATTTTGTAATCAGCGTCAGTTAATTCGGCGCCCTTGCCTTCCGTGATCTGCGCTGTAACTACGTAGTCACCATTGGTGTCTTCATACGCTAAACCTCTAAACGAGGGAATGTCAAAAATGTTACCACCGATTTGGCCATCTAAGTCCATGCCCAGCTTGTTTTGCGTATTCATAGCGTCCGCAAAGGCTACAGATAACTGACCAACGTCACGCATCGTTGGGCCTAAGACTTCATTTCGATAGTTGAATAAGCCGCCTAATGCGCCGCCAAGATCACTTTCTAGTATACGTAGGGACGCGTTATTTTTAGTTTGTGAACCAAAATCAGTTTCTAACTTGATTTCCTTGGTGGTCAAATCAGCGCTAGAGCTCAACTCGAAAAGATTGAACGCACCATTTTCAAGAACGAGAGACTCACCTGAGGTAAGGTTAATGGTTACCGCGCCGTTTTGCGTTGTACTTTCCTTTACGGTTATTCCCATTATTGAGGCAAGCTCATCAATAGCTTGGTCTCGCTCGTTAAGTAGGGCACTCGGCTGGTCGCTCGTACTGTTGCCATTTGCAATAACAATGTTGCGATTCAAATCACCGATACTGCCAATCAACGTATTCGCTCTGTTTACCATCGACGTGAACTCAAGATTGAGTTCTTCTTCTTTTTCAAGCATGTAATCCGACAAGGTTCTCATACGATTGTAGAGGGACTCAGACTTACTAAGTACTTGCTCACGTGATGCGAGGTTAGTCGGATCGTCAGCAGCGGTTTGAAGCGCTGAGAAATATTCACTCAACCCTTTTGAAATGGAGTTTGCTTCACTTGCCAACAGGTTATCAATAGCCGTAGTTTTGCTAGAGAATGCTTCAAGCTCACCAACAGCTGTAATATCTCTTCTGAGTTGGTTTTGGGCGAACACATTGATAATGCGCTCGGTGTTGCCAATTTCGACACCAAATACCTGGCTATTTTGCAGTTCAGTGCGCTCGCGAACATAGCCTGGTGTGTTTACGTTGGCTATATTGTTGCTCGTCGTTTGCAATAGCTTACTGCTGGCATTTACACCACTTGTCGCTAATGAATATAAGTCAACAGAACTCACTGTATTCTCCTCACCGATGACCTGAAATTATGGCATTAGCCCGCGAAGACGATCGCTGTTATAAACGGCCATTATCTTGCTTGCGTATTCAGGGTCAGTAGCGTAGCCCGCTTCTTGAAGCGCGCTTGTGTATTTGACAGCATCAGACGCGTTGTCAACAGCCCGACTATAGCGAGGCTGCGTTGTGATAAATCGGCCATAATCTTCCATAGCCTCTTCTACCGATGAATAAGATCTAAATGCCGCTTTTTGTTTTTGCGGAAGTCCATTATTGAATTCCAATGTGTCCACCACCGCTTGTTCACCTTGCCACCCCTTGTTGGCCTTTATGCCAAAGAGGTTATGTGAACTGCTGCCGTCTGACTTGTGAATTACAAATTTACCCCAACCCGTTTCTACTGCGGCCTGAGACACTATAGCTTTGGGATCCATGCCATACTTTTCTGCTATTTTTTCGGCGATCGGCATAAGGCTTTCGATAAATTGTTCAGGTGTCTCGAACATGGCGTCTTTTTGCGCTGACCTGCTCTTTATTGATTCAGAGTGAAGGGCTGCGTCTTGAGCTTGCGCGACGTTTTGTACGCGGTTTCTATTTAAAGAAGATAAATCACCGTCACTTCTAATCACGCTCGCGGGCGTATAACTATCTTCTGTCTGCCCTAACTGTTTTACGATAACGTCTGCAAGCCCTAAGCCACCGCCTGATGTTAGGTCTGTGGCGAGCTGCTGATCGTGCATGTCGCGATAAAATTTAACTTGCTGTGAGTTAAACGGGCTGTTTTCGTCAGCAAGGGCATCTTGTGCTTTACGCATAGACTTCAGCATCATTTGCACAAATATCGCCTCGAACTGCTGCGCAGCTTCTTGCAATACTGTCTCATCGCCTGACGCAATGGCTTCGCGCATTTTGTTTATGCTGCCCATGTCATGAACGTTTCGAGCCATATCAAGCTGAGTTTTTGTGCTGAGTGATTCCATCGTATTTATTCCACTTACACCCGTTAAATAATGATAAGTTCGCCACGTAAAGCACCTGCCTGACGCAATGCTTCAAGGATTGCCATTAAGTCACCAGGTGCTGCACCAACTTCGTTTACGGCGCGCACTAGTTGGTCAAGCGTTACGCCTGGCTCGAACTTAAACATGCGGCTGTCAGCTAAATCGACATCCACAATGGACTGGGTGGTGACGGCCGTTTGCCCATCAGCAAAGGCATTAGGCTGTGAAACCTGCTGGTTCTCTGAAATCGTTACTGTAAGCCCGCCGTGCGTAATAGCGGCCGGCAACAAACGTACGTCACTACCAATTACAATTGTGCCGGTGCGGCTGTTAATCACAACTCTCGCCGGTGCATCTGCCGGAGTGAACTCAAAGTTTTCGAGTGTAGCCAAGAAGCCTACTCGCTGACCTACATCGCGCGGCGCTGTAACTCTTACAGATGCTGCGTCGATGGGTTTTGCGATGATGTAGCCATTTTCAGGCTGCGCGCCCAATCTTTCATTAATGGTGTCGGCTAGCGCTTTTGCCGTTGAAAAGTCAGGATAATGAAGGTTGAGGGTTAGCGTATCGCCATTGGCGAAACCACTGGGAACTGAGCGCTCTACCATGGCCCCATTTGGAATTCTGCCTACAGTTGGGGTATTGACTACAATCCTAGAGCCGTCGCCGCCTTGTGCACCAAATCCGCTAACGACTAAGCTACCTTGCGCCACCGCGTAAACTTCACCATCTACACCGCGAAGAAACGTTTGCAGCAGCGTTCCTCCCTGAAGACTAGCCGCTTCACCCACTGAAGAAACCGTAATATCTATGGTCTGCCCAGGCTTGGCAAAAGCGGGAAGTTCTGCGTGAACCGCAACCGCTGCCACGTTTCTGATTTTGGGCTTGGTATTAGCGTCAAGACTGATACCGAAGTTACGCAACATTGTCCTAAAACTTTGCTCAGTAAACGGGCTCTGTTCTCCAGTACCTGGTAGGCCAACAACTAAACCATAACCTACTAATTGGTTACTACGCACTCCCTGAATACTCGCTAAGTCCTTTATACGCTGCGCCCCCACTGGAGATGATAAAAGCAGTGAGGAAACGGCCAATAAAACTGATAATAAACGCATGTTCACTCTCCTACCCTTAACCTAAAGAGGCCACCAAGCCGAATCAAAGAACTTAGTTAACCAACCCTTTTCTTGAGCTCGTGCAAAACTTCCCGTGCCCGAATATTGAATGCGCGCATTCGCGACCTTGGTTGACACAATTTCATTTTCGGGGCTGATGTCGGCTGGACGAATAATGCCGGTCAAACGTATATATTCGTCACCCTGATTCAGTGTTAGCCACTTTTCACCGCGAATAACTAAGTTGCTATTGGGAAGCACGTCAACCACAGTTACCGAAATAGCGCCATTTAAGCTATTGCTTTGGTTCGCCGTTGCGTCTCCGCTAAAATCGCGAGACGAGCTTATTCCGAGCTGAATCGATTCGCCGCCGATATTGATTGCTTGGCCCGCTAGCCCGGTAATAGGGTTGAGGTTTACATTTGAGTCTTTAGCTGTACTTGTGTCAGCAGATTTGCTGGCTTGCGTATTCTCGCTTAACGTAACGGTAATAATGTCGCCCACTCTTCTGGCCGTAACATCCGAATAAAGATTATTTGCAAAATGTGAGCGAAACAGCGAACCGTCTTCAACCACCGTTTCACGCGGGTAATCGGGGATCACTGGCGCAAACGAAGGGTCGTTTGCCTGAACAGGTGGTTCACTTGTGCTGGCGCAGCCACCAATAATGAGCAGAGCAACAGATAAACCTAGAATACGCATGACGCTACCCATTAAAGTTGCTGAATAACTTGACCAAGCATTTGGTCTACCGACGAGATAACTTTTGAGTTCATCTCATACAAACGCTGACTTTCAATTAAGTTAACCAACTCTTCGGTTACATTTACATTAGAGGTCTCTAGCGTGCCTTGAGAAATGTATCCCAATCCTTGCAGACCAGGGATGCCTTGAATAGGCGCGCCACTTGAGGCCGTCTCTACAAATAGGTTTTGTCCTGTGGGCTGCAATCCAGTAGGGTTAACGAAATCTGAAATGTTTAGCTGTCCCAATACCTGTGGTTCAGCTTGCCCTCGAATGCTTACGCTAATTTCACCATCTTGCGAAATCGTAATTTGCTGAGCATCTTCAGGAATAGCAACTTCAGGCTGAAGTAAAAAGCCCGCGCCAGAGGTCACAATTTGCCCTTGGTCATTTAACGAGAACTGACCATTTCTTGTATAGGCAATGGTGCCGTCCGGCTGAAGTATTTCAAAATAACCACGGCCTTGAATAGACATATCAAGGGCATTTTCAGTGGTTAATAGATTACCCTGGGTATGCGCTTTTTGTGTAGCAACGACCTTGGAACCTGAGCCTAGCATTAAACCTGAAGGTAATTCGGTATCGGCAGAGGATCGCCCGCCCGGTTGATTAATATTTTGATAAAGCAAATCTTCAAATACCGCGCGATCTTTCTTAAAGCCCACGGTTGAAGCGTTTGCAAGGTTGTTCGACACCACTGCCACGTCAGTTTGTGCGGCATCTAGGCCTGTTTTACTAATCCACAATGCTGGATGCATGTTAACCTCCGACGTTGCACAAGGGGCAACGATGATAAAAATTCTATTACAAGATGCGCAGCAATTGATTACCGCGAGTATCAAGCTCTTCAGCCTGTTTCATTACTTTTACTTGAAGTTCGTAATGACGCTGTAGACTTATCATGTCTACCATTTCTTCAACTGCGTTCACGTTTGAACCCTCAAGCATGCCGGACATCACTTTGACGTTGGCGCTAGCTGGTGCAATTGAGCCGTCTTCCATGCGAAATAAGCCGTCATTGCCTCGCTCCATATCTGCATAGTTAGGGCTAACTAATTTAAGGCGACCCACATCTTCTATAACGTTCGCTGGTGCGCCTAACTGTCTCATCGACAGCGTTCCGTCTGAGGCAATGTTTAGGTTGTCTAAAGGAACGGGTAAGAAAATAGGCCCGTTATCACCAAGCACTACGCGATCGTGAATGTCTGTCAAAATTCCGTCGTCGCCCAGTTTAAAATTGCCGTCTCTTGAGTAAGCTTCTTGGCCGTTTTCATCTTGAACCGCAAACCAGCCATCCCCTTGAATTGCCACGTCCAAATCGCGGTCGGTCTTAATCATTGGGCCCGACTCATAATTATTTGAGGGGCTTTCTGTCATAGAAAAAACGCGGGTCGGCAAGCCTTCGCCATAAGCTGGCATAGAGCGCGCCTGCTCTAACTGTGCTCTGAAACCAGTAGTTTGTGCATTGGCTAAGTTGTTGGCCCGAATCCCTGTTCCTAAAAGGTCTTGGGATGCGCCGCTTGCTGCAATGTAGAGGAGTTTGTCCATGACTGACTTTTGACTCTGATTAAACCTTAAATAAGAATTTGCAAAGGCAATGCCAATCTGTTGATATTTAGCACTATTGGAGAAGATGGAAGTTACTGAATTGAAATATAAAGAAAAATAAAAAGGCCGCGATGCTGCGACCTGTCATTTTGCGGCAATATTCAGGCGCATTTACACGCCTGAATATTGCCGCTTTATTGCCTCAGATTCTGAAGCTTGCCGTTAACTATCGAATGTTAAGGATAGTCTGGTTCAGTGAGTTATTTACCTCAAGGGCTCGCGAGTTAGCCTGGAAGTTACGTTGAGCAATGATCATATCAATTAGCTCTGTAGTCAGGTTAACGTTAGCTTGCTCTAACGCGGACGAGTTGATCTCACCAAACGTGCCGGTTGTTGCTTCCCCCGCTAGAGCTTCACCAGATAGAATACTCTCTTTCCACTGAGTGCTGCTCTCCTGTGTCAGGCCTTGTTCGTTAGAGAAACGAACTAGCGCAACACGCACGATGGGCTCAGATGTACCGTTTGAGAACGTAGCGCGGACCAAACCGTCTGGACCGATATCTATACCCGTAAGACGACCTACTGGCAAACCATCTTGCTCAAGTGACGTGACCTCGAACGCTGATGCAAACTGGGTCGGTTCGTTTGGCGTGGCATTATTAACATCTAAGTTAAAATCGATACTAATCTGCTGCGTTGGATCCGAACCATTGGCCAGAATACCTGCGCCCAGGGCTTCCGTTTGCATTTTAAAGTCTAAGGTTGGTAATCCATCGGGAGTCTCCATACCTGAAAAATCACCGCCTTGAGAGAAAATAAGTTTAGATGCCGTTACTGCGTTACCCGTATTACCGCCAACAGAATTAACCGCTGTAGCAGGATCGGTATCCGCGCCAGTAGAGTCCGTCATATCAACAAGGGTGTCGTCGATTGCTGTGGCAACATACCATTCGTTATCTACACCTGCTGCACCATCTTTTATAAAGTAATAGGTCATTACATGGCTATCGCCGAGCGAGTCGTATACGGTTACTGATGTAGCAGCGTTGTACGTCAACGGGTCATCAGGGTTGAAATCTTGTGGATCCAAACCTGCATCGCCAGCTGGCAGGTTCATTCGAATATCTACCTCTGAAGTCTGTTGCGGAGAACCTGAAGAATCAGGAATACGCACTGGCTCTGTCGTACTTAGCGCAACGGAAGCACTGGTACCATCCGCATTAACCGGGAAACCAAGCAGGTTGTCACCGTTACTATTTACAACGAAATTGTCACTGTCTAATTTAAACTGACCAGCTCGCGTGAAAGAGAAATCTCGCGATGTAATTTCAGGCACCGTAGCAAAGAAGCCATTGCCGGTTATCGCCAAATCTAGCGATGTATTAGTGAACTGAAGACTACCTTGTGAAAACTGCTGAGCAACCTCTTGAGTTAAAACACCATCACCCACTTTTGTTTTGCCGCCTGCAAGAAGAGATGCCGCATAAACATCACCAAATTCAGCACGAGACTCTTTGAAGCCAACGGTATTTACGTTTGCGATGTTGTTGGCTGTTACATCCAAATCTTTTTGTGCGGCTGAAACGCCACTCAGTGCAATATTAAAAGACATTATTGATTCTCCTACTAACTGCCGATTTGAATGACGTCATCAAGATTGATAC
>MDSV01160311.1_pt1 | contig 10515 bp, 12 predicted proteins | sample 810851 | NCBI WGS metagenome assembly MDSV01 (sample SAMN05326640, study PRJNA326480) | marine metagenome | isolation source: seawater | place: Atlantic Ocean: North East | collected 2012
ATATTTAATTACTATAAAGGGCGAAATTTAATAAAAATTAAACCACATAAGATGAAAAGAACATACCAACCCAAAAAAGGCAAAAGACTTAAAAAACACGGATTTCGATCAAAGATGAAATCTAAGGGAGGTCGAAAGCTTCTAAAAAGAAGAAGGGCTAGAGGTAGAAAAAATTTAACAGTTTCATCAACTGTTAAAAAAAAATAATCTAATTTAATGAAAAGCAAAATACTTGCTCTTTCTAAAAATGAAGAATTTAAAAAACTAATAGAACAAAAAAAAATTTCTAATAAATACGCAACAATTTTTTTTGGAAAATTAGTAAATAAAAATAAAAATAGGCTTAATATAAGCTTTGTAACAAAAAAAAGATTGGTAATGCAGTGAAGAGAAACAAGATCAAAAGAAGATTAAGAAGTATATTTAATGAAGCGATTAAAAAGATTTCATTAAAATTTGATTATTCATATCTTGTTATTGCTAAGCCAACTATGCTAAACAACGAATATACACTTATAAAAGAAACTCTATTTCGAGACTTGAAGAGATTAAATTAATGAATATTTTTACAAAAATCTTAATTAAATTTATTAGATTATATCAATTTTTAATTAGCCCCTTATTAGGTAATTCATGTCGGTACCTACCTTCATGTTCTGATTATAGTATTGAAGCACTAAAAACATATGGTTTTTTTAAAGGCTTATTTGTAAGTTCTAAAAGAATTTTGTCTTGCCATCCAATTAAATTTCTTGGTGGTGGTGATGGTTTTGACCCTGTTAACAAAAAAATTAATAGTAGGAAATAATGGATACAAAAAACGTAATAGCGGCAATTTCTCTTTCTGTAGCAGTAATAGTATTTTACTCTTTATTTTTTATGCCTGAGCCAAGTCAAAGAGCTCAGAATGTCTCTGAAAAAAACAAAATTGAAAAAAATTCAGATGCTCCAACACTAGAACAAAAAGATATTATATCTGAAATGTCTCGTGATGAGGCACTAAATCAAAATAAAAGAGTAAATTTTGAAAATGACAATATTAAAGGCTCAATATCCCTCAAAGGAGCTGTAATTGATGATTTAACATTTAAAAAATATAATACAGAGTTAGATAGTAATGAGAATGTTACCTTATTAAATCCTAGAAATATAAAAGATGGATATTTTATAGAAAGTGGCTTTGTTACCTCAAGTAAAAATATTGATATTCCTAATTCAGAATCTTTGTGGTCATTAGAAAATAATAATGAACTTACTCAAGAAACTCCAATAAAATTATCATGGTCTAATAAACAAGGTATAACATTTGAAAAAGAGATCTCTTTAGACAATCAATTTTTATTTACCATTAAACAAAAGATAGTAAATCTTACAGATAAAAAATTTGATTTTTACTCTTACGGTCAAATTATAAGAAATAAAAAACCAGAAGGTCTCTCAAATTTCTATATTTTACACGAAGGAATGTTGGCAGCACTTGATGGAGAGCTTATTGAGCAAGATTATGATGATATAGAGGAAGAAAAATTCAGTAGAAAAGCTAACAATGGATGGTTTGGTATAGGGGATAAATATTGGATAAGCTCTATTGTTCCTCCAAGAAATAGAGAATTCAAAACCACATTTGACTATAAGAATAAATTTAGAGTAAATTATATTTCTACACAACCTATTGAACTTAACGGTAATTCATTCGTTGAAGATAAAATGCAGATAATTATTGCTGCTAAAAGAGTTGATGTAGTCGATGGTTATGCTGAAAAATTAAATATAGAAAAATTTGATTTAGTCATAGATTGGGGTTTTTTATACTTTATTACAAAACCCCTCTTTTATGGAATAGACTATTTTTTTAAATTACTTGGAAACTACGGTTTGGCAATTATAGCTATAACAATTTGTATTCGTTTAGTATTTTTTCCATTAGCAAATTTTTCTTTCAGAAGTATGGCAAAAATGAAAGTGCTTCAGCCTGAAATGGTACGTCTTAAAGAACTTCATAAAGATGACAAAATGAAACTACAGCAAGAAATGATGGCTCTTTATAAAAAAGAGAAAATCAATCCAATGTCAGGCTGTCTACCAATCTTAGTTCAAATCCCAGTTTTTTTTGCTTTGTATAAAGTTTTATTTGTGACAATAGAAATGAGACAAATGCCATTCTATGGTTGGATTAAAGATTTATCAGAGAGAGATCCTACTTCAGTATTTAATTTATTTGGGTTACTGCCTTACGATGTCCCTTCATTTTTAGTTATAGGTGCATGGCCAATTGCAATGGGAGTCTCTATGTGGGTTCAGCAAAAATTAAATCCAGCGCCAACTGATGCTATGCAAGCTAAAATATTTATGTTCTTCCCTCTTTTTCTAACAGTGATATTGGCTCCTTTTCCAGCTGGTTTGGTAATTTACTGGACTATAAACAATATTCTAACAATGGCACAACAGCTCTTCATAATGAAGAGAACTACTACTAAAACCACAACCTAAATATATTTTTTATAAACTAATAATAAGATAATGAACCTAGAGAAGATACTGCCCTCAAATGGCCCTCCAATAAACGAAGTAAAAAAATATTTAGATAAATATAAAAACGATCTAATAGTAATTAAATATGGAGGAAATGTTTTTATTGATAGAGAAGTGTTTAATAATTTTATAATTGATATAAGTATTTTAAATAAACTAGGTTTATCAATTGTAGTTGTACACGGAGGTGGACCAAGAATTAAAAGAGAATTAGATAAATCTAATATTCAATCTGAGTTCATAAGAGGATTAAGAGTAACCAATAAAAAAATAATAAAAATAGTCGAATCAGTATTAATTGATTTTAATGAGGACATTGTGAACTCCCTAGAAAAAAATAACTCAGAAGCAATTTCTATACATACAAGAAATAACAATGTCATTAATGTCATTCCAGAAGCAGAGGAATTAGGATTTGTTGGAATTCCAGATAAAATTAATAATGATATTATATTAAAGTTTATTCAACAAAATAAAATTCCTATTATTTCTCCATTAGGTTTAGGAAAGGATAACCAAGCTCATAATATTAATGGAGATACTGCTGCGATGGCTGTAGCAAAATCTTTAAAATCTAGAAGGTTACTTTTGATGACAAATGTAGATGGTGTCTTAAATAAAGAAAAAAAACTAATAGAAGAAATTTCTTCATCTGAAATTTTAAAAATGATCGAAGATAAAATTATTACCGAAGGTATGATACCCAAAATAAATGCTTGTTTAGACGCAGTCAATAATGGTGTTACAGCTGTTGGAATTATTAATGGAACTAAGCAACATTCTTGTTTATGGGAAATATTTTCTGATAAAGGATCAGGTACATTAATAAGAAAATGAATTTAAAAAATAAAAAATATCTTTTGCTTGACCTTGATGGTGTTTGTTACGGTAAACATAATAACTATTCTCTAGAAAAAGTATTTGGCCAAGTTTCAGAGAGAATGACTAAGTTTATTTCAGAAAGATTAGGAGTAAATAAGAATGAGGCAAAAGAGCTTCAAACGAATTATTTTTATAAGTATAATACTAGTTTAAATGGTCTTATGATTCATCATAATATACCACCGCAAGAATTTTTAAAATACGTCCACACTATTGATCTGTCATTCATGAAAGAAGATAAAATTATGAGAAATGAACTTGAACAACTAAATATGGAAAAATTTATTTTTACAAATGGAAGTGCTGAACATGCTGAGAATATATTAACCCATCTTGGAATTTATGATTTATTTGGAAGAAAAAAAATATTTGATATTGAAGATGCAGGCTATGTACCTAAACCAGAGGCAAAGACTTTTGATTTAATGGTAAAAAAATTTGGCATAAATCCTAAAGAAACTATTTATATAGAAGATATCGCTAAAAATCTAAGTATTGGTCATGAACGTGGTTGTACAACTGTTTGGCTTATTAATGATGAGCATTTTGGAAAGTTAGACTCTAATAAAGATTATATTTCTCATAAAATTGAAAATCTATCTTTATTTCTAAAAGAAATAAGGCTATTAAAAAGTAGATAAAATATGTCCTTAGAAAAAATAATAAATGATGCTTGGCAAAATAAAGATCAAGTAAATCAAGATTCTGACCAGTCACTAAAAGATGCAATTAACCAAGTAATTATTGATTTAGATAGTGGTAAATCTCGCGTTGCTGAAAAAATCAATGGCGAATGGATTACACATCAATATTTAAAAAAAGCTATTATGTTAAGTTTTAGAATTTATCCCATGGAAAATTTAAATGGCCCTTATAGCAGTTGGTATGACAAATCACATTTACTTAAAGGTAAAACTGCTGGCTGGTCTAAAGATGATCATCAGAGGGCGGGTTTTCGTATGGTACCAAATTCTCCAGTCAGAAAAGGTTCGTTTGTTGGAAAGAATGCTGTTTTAATGCCATGTTATGTGAACATAGGTGCATATATTGATGAAGGTACAATGATAGATACTTTTGCAAGAGCAGGAAGTTGCTGTCAGATTGGGAAAAACTGTCATATATCTGCTGGATCAGGTGTAGGAGGAGTACTTGAGCCTGCTCAAGCTCTACCAACTATTATTGAGGATAATGTTTTTTTAGGCGCAATGTCAGAAGTTGTTGAGGGTGTTATAGTTGGAGAAGGATCAGTATTAAGTATGGGTATGTATATTGGTCAATCAACAAAAATAGTAAATAGAAAGAATGGTGAAATAACCTACGGAAAAATTCCTCCTTATTCTGTAGTAGTGCCTGGATCGTTGCCAGATAAAAATAATCCAGCAGCACCGTCTTTATATTGTGCAGTGATTATTAAACAAGTTGATGAAAAAACAAGATCAAAAACTTCTGTTAATGATCTTTTAAGAGAGTAGAAATGCAAAAATTTAATGAACTTGAATTAGCTAAGGAGCTGATCAGATTTCCTTCTGTCACTCCAATTGATGCAGGGATAATGAAATTTTTAGAAAAAAAATTAAAAAATCTTGGTTTTAAAACTAAGTTACTTGAATTCAGAGAAAAAAATAGTAAGCCAGTAAAAAATCTTTACGCACGTCTTGGAAAAAATAGCCCGAATTTTTGTTATGCGGGTCATTTAGATGTAGTTCCTACTGGTAATTTGGCTGATTGGACAGTAAATCCTTTTAAACCTTCGATAAAAAATGGATATTTAATTGGAAGAGGAGCTAATGATATGAAAAGTTCTATAGCAGCATTTGTTTCCGCAGTGAATAATTTTACTAAAACTAATAAAAAATTTAATGGATCTATAAGTTTATTAATTACAGGAGATGAGGAAGGAGTTGCAATTAATGGAACAAAAAAAGTTGTTGAATATTTAAAAAAAAAGCGAGAGAAGATAAATTTTTGTTTAGTTGGTGAGCCAACAAACCCTAATAAACTTGGTGAGATGATTAAAATCGGTAGAAGAGGAAGTTTGACTGGAAAATTATCAATCATAGGTATTCAAGGTCATGTTGCTTATCCACAAAGAGCAAATAATCCTTCTACTGCCTTAGTACAAATTCTCAAAGAATTAAAAGATATTAAATTTGATAAAGGATCCAAAGACTTTCAGCCTACAAATTTAGAGGTAACTAAAATTAATATTAATAATTCTGCAGATAATGTAATACCAGGAATTGCTACAGCTTCATTTAATATTAGGTTTAATAATAAACATTCATCTAATTCTCTTAAAAATAGAATTAATAGAGTATTAAAAAAAATATGCTCTAAAAATAAATCAAGATATAAAATCGAATATAACGTTTCAGGGGAAGCATTCTTATCTAAACCAAATAAGATTACTTTTATGGTACAAAATACGATAAAGAAAGTTACAAAAATCAAGCCTAAACTATCAACAACAGGAGGAACTTCTGATGCAAGATTTATTAGAAAAATAGCTCCCTGTTTAGAATTTGGCTTAGTTGGAAAGACCATGCATAAAGTAGATGAAGCTGTTTCATTGTCAGACTTAAAAAAATTGAAATTAATTTACTCAGATATTTTAAAAAATTATTTCAAGTGAAAACTGGTTTAATTACCTCTGATAGTTATCAAAATCATGATACTGGTGGTGGACATCCAGAAAAAATTGATAGAGTCACAGCTGTGATTGATAACTTTAGAAAATTAGATAACAAAAATTTAATTTGGAAAAAACCAACAAAATTTGATGAAAACCTACTATTTAACACTCATTCATCTGAATACGTAAATCTAGTAAATCAATCATTTCCAAAGAAAGGTTTAGCTTTTTTGGATGGTGACACTGTCATCTCGCCTGGAAGCAAGGAAGCAATTAAAGATGCTGTCGGTTCAATTATTACCGCAATTGATGGAGTTCAAGATAAAGAATTTAACAATGCATTTTGTGCAGTTAGACCACCAGGGCACCATGCTGAAAAGGAGAGGGCTATGGGATTTTGTATATACAATAACGTTGCTGTTGGTGCTAATTATTTAATTGAAAAATACAAATATAATAAAGTTGCAATTATTGATTTTGATGTCCACCATGGAAATGGAACCCAAAATATATTTTATAATAATAAAAAAGTTTTATATATTTCAACTCATCAATATCCATTTTATCCCGGCACAGGATCAGAGCTTGAAAGAGGGAAATTCAATAATATTCTAAATATTCCTTTAGTTGCAGGCACATCTACTAAAGAATATCTTAATGCATATGAAAATGTGTTAATTAAACTTAAAGAGTTTAAGCCAGAATTTTTGTTATTTTCAGCAGGATTTGATGCTCATATAGATGACCCTTTAGCACAACTTAAATTAACATCAGAAGATTTTTATACTATTACCCACAGGACTTTGAAATTTTTAAAATCATTTTGTGACACAAAAGTTGTTTCAATACTAGAGGGTGGGTATGATCTTAAAGCGTTACAAAACAGTACAAAAAAACATGTTGATGCTCTCATAGAATTTAATTGAAAATTATCTATATTTCTCTAAATAAAATCTAAATGAAATTATATAAAATTAAAAAATCCAATATCGATAATAAGGGCAAAGGACTTTATGCAACAAAAGATATAAAAGTAGGAACAAAAATAATTGATTATATTGGAAAATTAATAACAAAGAAACAAACTCAAGAGTCTGATAAATACGATAATAACAAACCAATCTATTTATTTACTTTAAATAAAAGATACGACTTAGACGGAGATTTCTCTTGGAATACTGCAGGTTTAATTAATCACTCATGTGATAACAATTGTGACTATGATGGAAAAGGTCTTAAAATTTGGGTCAAAGCAATTAAAGATATTAAGAAAGGAGAAGAACTGACTTGTGATTACGGATTCGGTTATGATGAAGATTACAAACAATTCCCATGTAAATGTAAATCAAGAAATTGTTGTGGTTATATAATTAGAGCAGAGTCTAGATGGCGAATTAACAAAAAATTTTCAATGGGTAATAAAAAAATATTAGTAAAAAACTCTTTTTAAAAAAAGACCCTTAGCTGGAGCTGGTGGAGCACATAATTCTCTTCTTTTTGATTTAATAACTTTCTCGAACTTTTTAAGATCCCATTTTTTTTCTCCTAAATATTTTAAACATCCAACCATTGACCTTACTTGTTTTTGTAAAAAGGATTTAGATCTAAATTCAATAGAAATTAAATTATTTTGAGATTTAATTTTGACAGATTTCATTGTTCGAATAGGACTTTTAGCTTTGCATGTAGAGGCTCTAAATGTAGAAAAATCTTTAGTTCCTAATAATTTTCTAGCCCCCTTTTGCATTTCTTTTAAGTCAAGTCTTTTCATAACATGCCATCCTCTCTCATGATTTAAAACAGAAGGACTTATTTGATTAAAAATTATATATTTATAAATCCTCTCTCTTGCTGAAAAACGAGCATGAAAATTTTGATTTCTTTTTTTTATATCCAAAATAGCAATTTTTGTGTTTTTCAAAAAAAAATTAATGGATTTTAAAAATTTACCTTTATCTTTTACAAAGACTTTAGTATCAAAATGGGCAGATTGGGAAATCGCATGAACACCTGAGTCCGTTCTTCCAGAGCCCACAATATTTATTCTTTCTTTTAAAAACTTAGAGATTTTTGCTTGAATAACCCCTTGAATTGTTTGTCCTTTATTTTGTATTTGCCAGCCTTCATAATTAGAGCCGACATATTCCACAAAAATTTGATATCTAGGCATTATTTAGATTTGAGCCTTTTTTAATTTTAGATCCCAGAATAAACTCTTCGATGTTTTGGGGTTTTTTTCCTTCTCTTTGAATTTTAAGAATTTTAATAGATTCATTTTTACCACACGCAACTACCAAATCATTTTTTAAAACTTCTCCCATTTTCCCTTTGTCTTTGGCAATTTCTCCTTTTAAAATTTTATACCTTTCATTATTATATACAAAAAAAGCTCCTGGAAATGGATATAAGCCATTAATTCTACCTATAATTTTTTTTGCGCTTTCATTCCAATTTATTAGACCCTCTAATTTATCTATTTTTTTAGCATAAGTCGCTTGAGTATGGTTTTGTTCGATAAATTTTGCTTTGCCATTAAGAATATTTTTGACCTCTGACACAATTTTTTTTGAGGCTAACACTGATAATTTTTTAGAAATTTCTTCTGAATTGTCGTTTGAATCAATTTTAATTTTATAAATATTGCAAATAGGACCAGAATCTAATTTTTCACCTATCTTCATAATGCTAATGCCTGTCTCTTTATCTAAATTCATAATTGATCTTTGTATTGGGGCTGCACCACGCCACTTTGGTAAAATGGAAGCATGAATATTAATGAATTTAGTATTTCTTAGTTCTAAAAATTGTTTTTGAATTATTTGTCCATAAGCTACAATGATTACAATGTCAGGATTTATTTCTTTTAAATACATTAATTCTTTTTGATTATTTTTTAAAGAATATGGTGTTCTGCATTCAATATTCAATTTTTCAGCAATTTCTTGAACTGGGGATTTATTAATTTTTTGACCTCTTTGAGATTTTTGTGGTGGTTGAGTATAAACAGCTAAAATTGAAAAACCATTTTTATGTAAAGATTTAAGAATAGGAACAGAAAAATTTGGTGTCCCCATAAAGACAATTTTTTTTTCCATTAACTATAAGACTGTCTGATTAGATTTTGATTTTGATAGTTTTTTTATAATTAAAGATTTCTTAAGTTTAGATAAATAGTCTATAAATAGAATGCCCTCTAAATGATCCATTTCATGTTGAATACATGTTGCTAATAAACCATCAGCATGAAGAATTTGCTTTTTACCATAATAATCTAAATATTCTACATCACATTCGCTCGGTCTATCTATTTCAGCAAATTGATTTGGTACTGATAAACAACCTTCTTCATAAGTATTCTTTTGAGAATTTTTATTTTTAATTATTGGATTTACAAAATATCTTGGATTTTTTTTTTCTGTATCTTTGCTTATGTCCATTACAATTATTCTTTTTGGAACACCGATCTGAATTGCTGCAAGACCAATTCCATTAGCTGCATACATGGTCTCTAACATGTCGTCCATTAAATTTTGTTCATCTTTAGTCACTTTCTCAACAGATTTTGAAACTTGTCTTAAAAGTTTGTTTGGTTCTGTTAGTATTGATTTAACCGACATAATAAATATTATTTTAATTTATTTTTTATACTTTTAAAGGTAGAACTTTTAACAAAATCTTATTTCTTATATAATCTATATTTAGTTGATTAAGTGCACTTACAATAAAAAACAATGTATCCTCATCTAGAGCCTCTAGCTCATCTTGGCCTATAACTTCAATTATCCTCAATAATGTAGGGCCTATTTCGTTATTATTAATCATTACTTGAATATCAGTCGGCATTTCAGACTCATTTAATTCATAGAGATTCTCATATTTTTTCGAAATCTCTATACCATCTGACTTGACGGATTCTATAAACATAATGTCCTTCTTGGATAAAAAATATTTTTTGTCTTTTTTAATTTTTTTTAAAAAATTATTAAGATCCTTTTCAATTTTTGAACCTGCAAAATCTCCATTAAAATAATTGACTAATTTTGATTGATGAAGAATATCTTTATTAAATTTGATATCATTATAATCCTTTTTATCGTCCTTTAAATTATCATAATAAAATGTTGTAAAGTTAGAGGAAATTTCATCTGGATCGATGGCTTTTAAAAATTCTTTTAATTCATCATCAAAAGCGTTGACAAAACCATCCTTCACGAACAAATTCTTTAATAATTCTATTAATTCAAGTTTTTTATTAATATCTGACTCTAAAAGAATTCTTTGATAAACTAAAGCTCGACCCTCTACACTCGAAAGAGATTTATAAGTTTTTGATGCATTTAAAAGTTGATTAATATTAAATTGAAATCTTTTATATAAAGAAAATAAATCTTTTTCAGGATAATTTCCATTATGAACAGCTTTTTCAATATTTGAAATTTTATCTAATTCAGAAATATCTATTTCTTTAA
>MDSV01224349.1_pt1 | contig 10515 bp, 11 predicted proteins | sample 810851 | NCBI WGS metagenome assembly MDSV01 (sample SAMN05326640, study PRJNA326480) | marine metagenome | isolation source: seawater | place: Atlantic Ocean: North East | collected 2012
ATCAAACTAATTATTCCTTCTTGCATTCTTGCGCCACCAGATGAAGTAAAAATTATAAAAGGGCATTTTTTTTCTAATGCTGTCTTTGCACCTTTTACAATTGCCCCACCAACTGCTCTTCCCATTGATCCACCCATAAAAGCAAAATTCATTAGTCCACAAATTATATTTGAATTACCAATTTTTGTATCAAGAAGTACGAATGCATCATCTCTTTTTGTTTTTTTTCGATATTCTTTTAATCTATCTTTATATTTTTTTTTATCAGAAAAATTCAATGGGTCATCACTAATTTTATCTAAAACAATTTCCTGAGTTTCTTCTTTTGAAAAAAGTAAATCAATTCTATCATTTACTGACATACGAAAATGATGATTACATGTATTGCATACTCGTAAACTTTCTTTTAAATCTTTATGATGTATCATATTTCCACAAGAAGGGCAGTTTTGCCAGAGATTGTCAGGGACTTCTTTTCTTTTAACAAGAGCTGAAAGTTTTGGTTTTACAAAGTTAGTTAACCAATTCATTATTTTACACCTTCCTTTAGGCCTTTTGTAAAAATATCAATTTCATTTATCATTTTATCTTTATCATAAAGATTGTTTTTTATAATATTAACTATGCTAGAGCCAACAACTACACCATCTGTAAAGGCACTAATTTCTTCAACATCTTTTTTATTTCTTATTCCAAAACCTGCTACTACAGGCAGTTTTGTAGAAGATTTAATCACATTAATTGATTTTTTTAAATGCACTATATCTGCAGAATTTTGACCAGTAATTCCAGTAATAGTCACGTAATATAAAAATCCAGAGGCATTAAATAGAATTGTATTTAGTCTTTTTTCATCAGTCGTTGGAGTTATTAATCTTATAAGGTCAATATTTTTATCTTTTGTTTTTATTAATAATTCTGGATCTTCCTCTGGTTGAAGATCAACAATTATAAGTCCATCAACACCCACTTCAGAACATTTAGAAGTAAAAATATCAATACCTAAATTAAATATTGAGTTGTAATAACCCATAAGAATAATAGGTATTTCATTATTTATTTTTCTTAATTTTTTAACAATTTCAAAAATATCATTGATTTTTGTTCCATTTGTAATTGATCGCACACTAGACTCTTGAATGGTTGGACCATCAGCCATTGGATCAGAAAATGGCATTCCAATTTCAATCATGTCTATATCATTATTTGCAATAGTTTTAAGTATTTCAAAACTTGTTTCTAAATCAGGATCACCACCAGTTGTGAAGGTTACCAACTTTTTTCCTTTTTTTTTAAATATTTTGTTAATTCTTTCTGACATTATAATTTTATTTTTAACTCTTCAGCAATTGTAAAAATATCTTTATCTCCTCTACCACACATATTCATAACAATAATTTTGTCTTTACTATATTTTTTTGCTATTTTTTTTAAAACTGCAAGCGCATGAGATGGTTCTAAGGCAGGAATAATACCCTCTAAATTACAACAGTATTGGAATGCTTCGATTGCTTCTTTATCAGTGGCAGACATATATTGAACTCTTTTTTGTTCAAACAAGTAAGAGTGCTCAGGCCCTATTCCTGGATAATCCAACCCAGCAGATACAGAATGAGCTTCATCAATTTGACCATCTTTTGATTGAAGAAGATATGTTTTATTACCATGTAAAATTCCTGGTTTCCCCCCACTTAAACTTGCAGCATGTTCGCCAGAATCTAACCCATGGCCAGCTGCTTCTACTGCAATCATTTCTATATCTTTATCATCTAGAAACTCATGAAATAATCCTAATGCATTGGATCCACCACCAATACAAGCCATCAATAAATCAGGAAGTCTATTTTCTGCTTCTAAAATTTGTTGTCTTACTTCTTCACCTATAACTGATTGAAAATCTCTAACCATCGCTGGATAAGGATGTGGCCCCGCAGCAGTACCAATTATATAAAAAGTATCTTGAACATTTGTTACCCAATCACGAAGAGCTTCATTCATAGCATCCTTTAATGATTTTGAACCAGTGCCAACACTTCTTATTTCTGCTCCTAGTAATTTCATTCTAAAAACATTTGGTGATTGTCTCTTTATATCTTTTTCACCCATATAGACGATACAAGGCAAACCAAATAATGCACAAACAGTTGCTGTTGCAACACCATGTTGCCCCGCTCCAGTTTCTGCGATTATTCTTTTTTTACCCATTTTTTTTGCTAAAAGAATCTGACCCATACAATTGTTTATTTTGTGTGCCCCAGTATGATTTAACTCATCTCTTTTGAAATAAATTTTGGGCCCTCCAAGATCTTCAGTTATTCTTTGAGCAAAAAATAGTGGACTAGGTCTACCCACATAAGTTTCCATATAGTAGTTTAGTTCTTTTTTAAAATTTTCTTCGTTTTTTATTTTATTGTATTCTTTTTCAACCTCAAGAATTAGTGGCATTAATGTTTCAGAGACATACCGCCCTCCAAAGTTACCAAAATAACCCTTTTCATTAGGAAGTTGTTTATAAGAGTTTTTAATTATCATAAAATTTTTTAATTAAATTATTTATCTTTACATTACTTTTAATTCCAGGGGACTCTTCTACACCTGATGAAAGGTCAATACCATTAGGATTTATTAAATTTTGTATTTTTTTTATATTACTCTCATTAATTCCACCAGAAACAAACCAAGGTAAATCAATTTTTTGTTGATTTAAAAGACTCCAATCAAAAGATTTTGAATTACCTCCAGGAAGTTCATCCTGATTCGGTTTATAATCAAATAACAAATAATCAATATTATTGAAATTATTTATATTTTTTAAATCATCAGTATTATTTACAGATATTTTTTTAATGATTTTTAAATTAAATTGTTTTTTAATTTCATTTATATAATTCTGATCTTCATTTCCATGTAACTGAATATATTTCAAATTAAGAGATGTAATAATTTTTTTTAAATTGTTTATTTCATGGTTCACAAAAACACCAACAGGTTTAATTTTTAAATTTTTAGAGGTATTTAATAGGTTTTCAGCATCGTTGTAAGTAATGTTTCTTGGACTTTTTTCATAAAAAATCATTCCAAAAAAATCAACATTATTCTTTTCACAGCAAATTAAAGACTCAATTTTTTTTAGACCACAAATTTTAAAAATCACTTATTTTCTATACTCTTATTTATTTCTTTTAAGGTTTTTGTAGGATTAGTTGACTCAACAATAGGTCTACCAATTACTAAATAGTTTGCACCTAAATCAATTGCTTTTTTTGGTGTAAGAATTCTTCTTTGATCATCTTTTTTATTTTTTTTTAATCTTATACCTGGAACAACAATTAACATTTTTTCACCAACTATTTTTCTCACAGTTTTAATTTCTAGTGGACTACATACAATACCATCGAGATTATTATTTTTAGCATTTTTTGCAAACTTTTTTACTAACTCATTAATATTTTTACTATTATAATATTTTTTTGTTTGCTTATTATTCAAACTTGTAAGTATTGTAACACCAAGAATTTTTGTTTTATTTCTTTGAAGTTTTGATGATATTTTTTGCATTTCATCTCCACCGCTAATATGAATAGTAGTCAAAAAAGGTTTTAATTTTATTAGGGATTTTAGAGCTTTTTCTACAGTATTTGGAATATCATGTAACTTTAGGTCTAAAAATATATTTGGAGATAGCTTATAAATTTTTTTATAGCCATCAATTCCATAATTATAAAAAAATTCTTTACCAATTTTATAACCAAAAGCTTGTGATTTTGTTTTTTTTACCAAAGTTATTATCTGCTTTAGATTTTTGTTATCTAATGCAACAATTACTTTATTTGTCATTTTTATTAATTAATATTATTTAGTTTTTTATGAAGAGTTTTTCCAATTTTAAAGTGAAGCTTATAAGTCTTATTTTTAAAAAGTAATTGATTATTTTTAGGATTTCTCACTTGTTTTTCTTTGTTAATTTTTTTTTTGAATGTTCCAAATCCTCTGATTTCAATTGTATTTCCGTCATTTAAACTAGATATAATTTTTTTAAAAAAAATTTTTAAGATTAATTCTATATCATAACTATTTAGATTATTATTTTTTGTCTGAAGCTTTTCAATTATTTCAGACTTCAGCATTTATTATTTTTTATTTTTTAAGACTGAACCAAGTATATCTCCCAATGATGCACCTGAGTCACTAGACCCATATTTTGATAATGCTTCTTTTTCATCAATAATTTCAATTTCTTTAATAGATAAATTTAGCGACCTACTTTTTTGATCAACTGAAACTATAATTGAGTCAACTTGTTCTCCTACAGCAAATCTTTCAGTCTTTTGCTCTAGTTTATCTCTAGAAAGATTTATTTTTTTAATAAAGCCAAAAACATTTTCGCTTAACTCAATTTTTATAAATTTCTCATCTATCTCAACAATTTTACCAGTTACTTTTGTTTTAAGTGGATTTGATTCAATAAAGTTTTGAATTGGATCATTAGTCAGTTGTTTAATGCCTAAGCTAATTCTTTCTTTTTCTACGTTTATTTCTAAAATTTTTACTTTTACTTTGTCACCTTTTTTAAAGCCTTCAAGTATTTTTTGGCATTCTTTTTCATCCCAGTTCAAATCAGATACATGCACCATTCCATCAATTTCCTCATGTACCTTCACAAATATTCCAAAGTCTACAATATTTACAACTTCCGTCTCAAAGCTATCGTTAACGTTAAATTGGTCAGTTAATTTGTGCCACGGATTTTCTTTAGTTTGTTTTATACTACAAATTAATTTTCTTTTTTCTTCATCAATTTCGGTAATTTTAATGTTTACTATATCTCCAACGTTGAATAATTTAGAAGGGTGCGGTGGTTTTTTTAACCAACTAAGTTCATTTATTGAAACCGTTCCATCGTATTTATCACTAATTAAAATATTGAGAGAGGTATCATTTATAGAATTAATTTTTCCTGAAACCACATTATCAATTTTTATATCCTCATCTAAGTTGTCCCAAGGATTATCTTGTAATTGTTTAATTCCTAGACTTAATCTTGATAGTTCTTCGTCAAATTTTAAAACTTTAACTTTAACATCTTGACCTAAGCTCAAAATGTCAGAAGGGTTATTTATTTTTGTCCAGGATATATCTGTAATATGAACTAAACCATCTAAACCACCTAAATCAATAAAAGCTCCATAGTCTGTTAAATTTTTTACCTTACCTTCAATAATCGAACCTTCATTTATGGAACTCAACAATTCTTTTCTTTGCTCCTTAAGCTCTACTTCTGATATTGCTTTTCTTGAGACAACTATATTTCCTCTAAACTTGTCCATTTTTAATATCATAAGATCAAGGGGCTTGTTTAGTAGTTCTTTAGTGTCCTTAATAATTTGTCTTGTGTCTATTTGACTTCCAGGTAAAAAAGCAACTACACCATTTAAATCTACACTCATACCTCCTTTGACCCTATTAAAAGGTATACCCGTAACAACTTTATTATTTTCAAAAGAGTCTTGAAGTGTGTTCCATGCCTTTTGTTTTACAGCTTTTTCTCTTGATAAAACTGTTTCTCCATTTGAATTATCGATATTTTCTACATAAACTTCAAAAGTATCGCCGACGTTAATTTCTGGTTTTTGACCTGGCCTAGTAAATTCAGATAATGGAATTCTTCCCTCACTTTTTAAACCCACATCTATTGTAACGATATCGTTTTCAAAAGAAATTACACTGCCATTTACAATTGTTTTTTCACGTATAGATTTTTTTTCAAGAGATTTACTAATTAGTGCTTCATAGTCAGAGTTAGTTATTTTGTTTTGTTGAGTTTTTTCCATTATTAAATTTGCCCGATCAAGTGATTAATTTTTTTTAGAGTTTGGTTAAAAGATCCAGAATTATTAATAATAAATGCACCTTTTGGTATTACCAAAGGTGAGTTTGATCTAATTATATCTTGTTTATCTCTCAATTTAATCTCCTTTAAAATTTTGGCGTATATAGACTTTTCCCCCAAATCAATCAACTGTTTATGTCTTCTTTTAGCTCTCACACTAGAGTTTACTTCTATAAATAGCTTTAAATCGGCGTTTTTGAAAACCACAGAACCTATATCTCGGCCATCTATAACGAAACCTTTGTTCTTTATAATTTGTTTTGTAAATAAGATTTGGAGTTTATTTACATGATTTCTAATCAAATTTATTTTTGCTATCACTGATGATACTTTTCCAATATTTTCATTTCTTAGGTTGTTATTGTTCCTAAGAGAAATATTTTTATTTTTAAAAAGTATTTTTTTTATTTCACTATTTTTTGTTAAGTCAATTTTATTATCGATTAATAATTTGGCAATCTTTCTATATAGTAAGCCTGAATCTATGTGAGTGAATTTATATTTTTTAGCAATATATTTTGCTATACGGCCCTTTCCTGATGCCGCAGGCCCATCAATAGTAATAATAATTTTTGTCAAATTAAATTACCACCAGCTTTATTAAATTCATCTTTAAAGTTTGGAAAGCTTGTGCTTATTGAATCTGACTCATTTATATTTAGTTTTCCAATTTTTGATCCCAAAACAGCAAAAGACATTGCTATTCTGTGATCGAAATCTGTCCTAATTTCAGGATTTATAATTTCTTTATTTTTGCTTGGATCAATAAAAAGATTGTTATTACTTATCTCACTATAACAACCGCACTTTTGAAGATTATGATGGATTAACTCAAGTCTATCACTTTCTTTTACTCTTAATTCATCTAACCCTTTAAAGTGACTAGGAGATATCGCTTGTGATGCAGCGATAGATAAAATTGGATATTCATCTATCATCAACTTAGCTATATCTTTATCTAATTCACACCCACTCAGCTCAGACGATTTTACATTAATATCTGCAACAACTTCCCCTGCTCTTATTTTTTGATTTAATATTTTAATATTTGCACCCATTTTATCTAAAGCAATTAATAATCCATTTCTGGTAGGGTTAATGTTAATATTTTTAAGAGTCATATTTGAATTTTTATTTATTAATCCAGCAACAATAAAAAATGCACTACTTGACAAATCAGAAGGGACATCAATATTTTGTGGTGTTAGATTTTTTTTCCCATTAATAATAATTTCAGAAGAACTGCCTTTTTTTTTAGTTTCAATATCTGCGCCAAATGTTTCAAGCATTATTTCAGTGTGATTTCTTGTTATATGTTGTTCATTTATATAACTTTTTCCTTCTGTATTTAATGCTGCTAATAGAAGACCAGATTTTATTTGAGCTGATGGTATTTCAATATTAATTTTACTATTTTGTAAATTTATTCCTTTTATGTTTAATGGTAATTTTCCTCCATTAGTCTTAATTTGAGCACCCATTTTAGTTAAAGGATCAGTTATTCTTTTCATAGGTCTAGAAGATAGAGATTTATCTCCAGTTAAAATACAATCAAAATTTTGTGAAGATAATAATCCAGTTAATAGTCTCGCACTTGTTCCTGAGTTACCAAGATATAGTTCTTTACTCGGCTTTCTTAATGATGTTAATCCATTTCCATAAATAATTACTTTTTCTTTTTCTTCTTTTATTTCTATCCCCATTTCTTTAAATGCATTAATTGTTCTAAGAACGTCATCAGATTTGAGAATATTTGAAATTTCACAAATACCATTTGAAATAGAAGGAATTATAACAGATCTGTGTGATATTGATTTATCTCCTGGAATTTTAATTAATCCGTTTATTCCATTTTTTACTTTTTCAGTAATCATTCTTAAATTGAAAAATCGCTACCAAGATAAAATTTTTTTATCCTTTGATCTGAAATCGCTTCACTTGGGTTTCCACTAAAATAAACCATTCCTTCATTTACTATGTAAACTCTATCTACAATTTTTAATGTTTCTCTAACATTATGATCAGTGATTAAAACACCAATATTTTTTTGTTTTAATTTTCTAATAATTATTTTTATTTCTTCAATTGAAACTGGATCAATCCCAGTTAAAGGTTCGTCAAGAAGAAGATATTTTGGTCTCGATGCTAATGTTCTTGCAATTTCGAGTCTTCTTCTTTCACCGCCTGATAATACTATCGATTTAGATTTTCTAACATGATTTATATCAAATTCATTAAGTAAGCTCTGCAGTAATATATCATGTTTATTTTTATCTTTTTCAACTATTTCTATAATTGAGATTAAGTTATCTTCAACATTCATACCTCTAAAAATTGAAGGTTCTTGAGGAAGGTAACTAATTCCTTCAAGTCCTCGTGAATAAATTGGCATCTTAGATATTTCAATTTTGTCTAATAGTATTGAACCTGTGTCTGGTTTTACTAAACCTACTATCATATAAAAAGTTGTTGTTTTTCCTGCTCCATTTGGGCCTAGTAGACCTACTATTTCCCCTCTGTTTATGCTCAAACTTATGTCTCTTACTACTTTTTTGTTTCCATAAGATTTAGAAATTTTATTAACAATTAAACCATCATCTAATAATTGAAATTTATTCATTTGAATTTTTAATTGTAACCTTTACTTTTGATGTATTATCAGATTTTACTTTATATGATTTCTTGATTGTATCAAAAAAGCCATAATCACCAGTAATGATTTCCTGACCCTTCACAATTTTAACTTTTGAAAACAATTCAATTATGTTTGTTTGTTCATCGTAAACAGCTTTTTGAGAATACATTTCAAGGTTTTCAGTATTAATTAATAAAAAATTTTCATCTTCCACAATTAGTTTGGTTACCTCTTTTTTTCCATCAACTTCTGAAAACATTCCTGAAATATATTCTCCATATATATCAAGATCATTATTTTTGAGATTAGAATTACTTCCTATAATCTTAAAAGTTCCTAGTGAATTGTTTACTTTTATTGACTCATCTGATTTCATTTTTGTTTCTTGTAATATTAAAATAGAATTCTTACCACGGACTTTTATTTCTTCTGACTTAATATTAATATCTATTTCATCACCTTTTCCTCTAACACCATACTTCTTTGCATTTAAAGTTGAATTTCCTTTTGTCTCAAGTGAAATAATATCATATAGATCAATTTCAAATATTGCTTTTACACTATCTGCGTTAATTTCAAAATTATCAGATATAATTTTTACGTTTTTTTTTAATAAATAGTATTTTTCATTTTGAAATACTTCAATTCCATCATCGGTGGTAATTTCTGTTTCTCCAATTCCTCTTGATACTACTTGAAAAGAATAACAAATTAAAATACTCAAAAAAATTATTAATTTAACTACATTCATTTAATTATTAAAATCGTTTGCCCTTTAAAATTTATTATATTACCATTTTCAGTTATATCAAAGCCTGTTGAGACTATAGAAGTATTTTTAGATAAAAACTCTGATTTATTCTCACTTGTAGCAACTAAATTTTTTCTATCAAATACAACATTATCAGATTTTAATTGAAATTCTTTAGATTTAAACTTTACATTATTTTCAAGAAGTATTTTTTCTTCACTTATAAAATTTCCATTTTTTGCAGTAATAAAAATCTCACTATTTTTTCCACTAATAGAAAATTTTGGCTTAATTATATCTGACTTATTTGTTATCACTTCTGATATTTTACTAATTGACTGCTCTTTACTTATGAAACTAAAAGCAAACACAATTATAATTAAGATAATAAGAAGGGCTATAAAAATTAATAAATATTTTTTATTTATTGAAAGTAAAAAATTCAATTTAATTACTCAATCTTAACAAATCATGTATGTGAATGATGCCAACAGGTTTATTTTTTTCACATATGAACAAACTAGTAATTTTTTTATTATTCATAATATTTAATGTTTCTCCAACAAGCATATTTTTATAACCTGTTGTTGGCTTTAATGTCATAAGATCAGATGCTTTAAGGTTAAAAAAATTATTATCCATCTTTCTTCTTAAGTCGCCATCTGTAATGATACCAATTAATTTATTATTTTTATCTATTACTCCTACACAACCAAAGCTTTTTTTTGTCATTGTGATTAATGTTTTAGCCATCTTATCATTTTCTTTTGCGATAGGTAGAGAAGAACCACTGTGCATTATTTCATGAATCTTTTGTAAATCTTTTCCTAAATTACCACCAGGATGAAAATTTTTAAACTGACTACTTTTAAAGCCTTTCAATTCTAGTAAAGCCATTGCAATACAATCTCCTATTACTAACATTAATGTAGTAGAGCTTGTTGGAGCTAAATTATGCGGGCAAGCCTCAACAGGTTTTTTATATACTATGCCTATGGTTGAGTTTTTGTGTAATGTGCCTTTTGAATTACTTGATATGCTAACTATAGGTATATCGAAACGCTTGGAGTAACTGATTATATTTTTTAATTCAGATGTTTCGCCAGAATTTGATATTGCTAAAATACAGTCGTCCTTAGTAATACCGCCAAGATCACCGTGACTAGCTTCTGTTGCATGAATTAAATATGAAGGAGTGCCAGTAGAAGCTAATGTTGCTGAAATTTTGTTACCAATATG
>MDSV01167474.1_pt1 | contig 10514 bp, 11 predicted proteins | sample 810851 | NCBI WGS metagenome assembly MDSV01 (sample SAMN05326640, study PRJNA326480) | marine metagenome | isolation source: seawater | place: Atlantic Ocean: North East | collected 2012
AACGCACGATTAACATGTTAGCAGGGCGTTAATGGAGCGATGAAATGCGTTAGCAAGTTCTCGAAAAAGCCACTCCGCATCCTGCTTAACGTGTGTTAACGCTCCTGCAAAAGCCCACCCTCCAGTGAAGCATGATAAACTCGGTTGAGGTTGGTGCCGAGCATGATGCCTTCGGAAGGATTCCCCTCGGTGAATCGGAACCCGTTTGGGCGAAAGCCGTTGGAGGCCAGCGACAGGGACCTCCTTGTTGGGCGAGATCAAGTGCTGCGGGAACTCCAATGGCACCTTCATGAGGGCAATGATGCGCGTTTGTTGCTCCTCACCGGGCCTTCAGGATCCGGCCGGACCTCGCTCATGCGCGTGCTGAAAGGAAGCCTGCAACGGTCCGTGCACGTCGTGGACGTGGATTCGAGCAGTCCTGCAGCGGACTTGATGGGTCAAATTCACCATGGTTTGATCGGCGGGGAAGCACTGTCAGGGCCAAGTCAAGCAACAGACATGCTCATCCAAACGCTGAGGCGCGACCATGGACAGGCATTGATCGTCCTTGACCTGCCCGTTCTCGATGGAGCGGACCTGCCGCAAATTTTGTCCAAGTCCATGTCTTACCTGGAGCGCCTTGATGCCCTGATCGTGGTGATTGCCACGCCGGAGCATGCCGCACGCCTGGGGCCTGCCCTTGAGGCGCGCTTCCAAGAGGAATTCACCCTGCAGCCCTTCAATGACGAGGAAATCGCCACCATGATCGATGTACGCGTTCGCAGGGAAAACCAGCAAGGCTGGCGGCCCCGTCAATCATGGATTGAGGAGCACTTGCATGCCCTTCCACGTTATCCTCGAGAACTCCTCCGTGAGATGAGCAAACAGTACATGGCGCATCAACGCGGCGACGCACGCCCTGTTTCACGAGGGCATGGGGCCGCCAACGAATCTCCCGTGGACACATGGGAGGCGGGCCCCGGGGCCACTGGCCTGGAGTTGAACATGGACGACCTTGAAGGAGCGCGTGAGCAAGACGCCCCACCACCGATTCGTCCATCCTTGGATGACGTTGTTGAGACGGACCCCAAGTGGATGGAGGATTTCGGAAGGTCAGAAAACCATCCAGGTGCGTCGGAACCGGCTTCATTGTCCATGCCCAATTCAGAACCCGAAGAAGCCCCGTCCGCGCCAGCAGAACCCTTGGTTTCGCAAGTGGAGTTTGGTTCGGCCTTTGGGCGCATTGCACGACGGAGCATCGCCGCCACCAATGCGGCAGCCTCTGCGGCCAAGGCACCCGTCAACAAAGCACCTGAGGCGAAGGTTCAGGATCAGGAAGACCAAGGCTGGGATTTCACCGATTTGACCGAATCAAACGAGGAAGAATCGTCACCGTTGGCGGTTGAGCATGACCTCGGCCAACATGTGGAGGGCGAACCCTTGCGACCCGAGGCGCATGGATTGTCGATGGAGGTGCTGCAGGTGCTCCAGCAGGCGATTTCGACCGCTTCCTCTGCTTCCACAACGCCCCTCAACGGTTTGGCAGAAGCCTTGACCCGATTGGGCCTTCCTCACCTCGGGGCCCTGCAGCACCGACCGCTTCGGACGCAAGCATTGAGGGAATTGAACGCGGGGCAAGCCGTGGTGGTGGAAGCAGCCAGCCAGCGGGAGGTTTCTCCATCGGACGTCGGCCTCCTCAAGCGCTTGGGCGTGAAACGTGCCCGGTTGTCGCAGATTTGCAACGGTTTGCACCGCGATGGTGTCCTTGACGTGGCTCAGCGTGGCCGTTCTCGTGTCTTCACGCTTTCATCTGGCGCGCGAGCCCAACTCAAAGCATGGAACCTGCTCGGAGGTGAGGCCTGATGGGCTGGACGCCTGCTTGGTCGAGCCAAGTCACGGCTCCGGTGGCCTGCTTGGTGGCAGGACGTGGTTGGAGCGTCATCGGCCATGAACGGCGAATAACGCTGATGTCCGATGATGGCGCACACCGCTGGACGCACGACCTGTTGTTCACTCCGCATCGCGTGGTCATGGACGGCACGCGTCTCGGTGTTCTCGCTGCGCATGGGTTCACGGTTCACCGTTTTGAGGACGGGGAGCCACTCAACGAAGGGCGCTCAGTGAGCCGCGGTTTTTCCTCCCTTCTCGCCCGACCAGGAGGCGGTTGGTTGGCAGCAGGTCGAGAGGGCGATTTGCACCTTTTCACGGCTGAGGGTCGCGGTCGCTCGCGTGCAGCACGGTCGCCCGTTCGGGCGTTGATCGGCTGGCTGGACCGCGACCAAGTCGTGGTCCACGACCAAGACGGCTGCCTCAGACTTGTGCACGCGGAGAGCGGCGAAGTATTGGCGACCTATGGACAGGAGCGCTGGACATGGGCATCCTCGCTGGAAAAGGACGGCATGCTCCTCCGTGGTGCAGACGGGCTTCTTCATCGGGGCGTTCCTGGAACGGCCGGATGGGACCGCATCGACCGTTTGGAAAGCGAAGTGCTCGAACCCACCTCTGCGGCACGCATGGCCACGGGCTGGGTGATGCTCGAGCTTGACGGCCGAATCATCGGCGCACCCGGTGGGGAGGCCGTCCATCAGGGCACCATGCTGAACGACCCCGTCTTGATGATCGACGGTGACGGAAACGAGACCTTGTTTGGTGCGACCCGTGAAGGCCTCGTTCGATGCTGGTACGGTGGCGAGCGAGAGCGCATCGAACGCGAGGCTCGACGTGCCCTGGTTGCCGACGGTCAACGTGCCGCTGATTGGGCTCAACGACGGCGGCGGTTTGATGCTGCTGTGGAGGCAGAGGAGCGCGGAGATTGGACCACTGCGGCGACTCATTACGAAGCCCTTGGGCGAGACGAGGACGTCCAGCGCGTGCGGCGGCATGGAGGTCTGCAGGATGACTGAAGGCGACCACCCGACGGAGGTGACCCCAGAGCGGGTTCAACGCTACTTGGACTTGACCGCACGGGCGCGGGCCAAAGCCACGCCCATTCCCGAAGAAGGGACAGAAGCTTGGTCGAATGTGGAGCGATTGCTACGAATGGCCGACGATTACGCGTCTGACGCAGCACATTTCCTCAACACTGGAGATCTCGTTCGGGCCTTTGGAGCCATCAATTACGCCCACGCATGGATCGATGCCGGAGTTCGGTTGCGCCTGCTGGACGGACACGACGATGACGTGTTGTTCACGCTTCCTTAGGGGTCGATTCGTCGAAGCCGATGGCCGTCAACGACCTCGATGATGGGGCAACCTGCCTGGATGAGTCGAGTTTTGAGTCCACGATCCACGGTCAGCGTGGCCGCTCGGAGGCTGACGGCCAACGAAACGATGTGGTCGTCAGGATGGGAAATCCCTTCTGGGCAATCGACCACCGTGGCCCGTTCATCCAGCAAGTCGAGCAGCAAACCTCTGCGCTGAGCGTTGAGGGCTTGGAGTTCAAACCGGACACCTGCGGGAACCAACCATGTCGGGCGGCCGACCAAAGGAAGCAAGGCATGGTCAAGGTTGACGTTGGCATCAATCGCCGCGGTCCAGCCGCAGGCGTCGATGATCAGTTCCACGTTCTCGCCTCAGACGATCGTGGCGTGTCCAATGAGGCGCCAGCGGGAGCCGGTACGGCGTGAAATCGAGACCCGCTGCCCCGCATCGGCGCAAATCGGCAAACGGAGTTGAAGCGTGGCCTGGTTCTTTTCGACGTTTTTGACGACGCCAACCGAGGTGGCGGTGGCAACGTTGACCATCAGCATCTCGTTGTTGCGCAGGCGGTGGATTCGCTCTGGAGCTTCTCCGTCGCCGGCCACCATGGTGGCCATGAGGTCCACGTCAACACGGACGGTGTCCCGGATGTCCGGGAGATGGCCACGGAGGGCAATGACTTGCCCACTGAGGTTGTCCGCCGTGGTGGTGGCTGGGTCGAGTTTTGTCGCGATGCCAACGAGGCCTCCAGCGTGAGCGGTGTCGAGGTTCAACCCGCCGCCCTGAATGCTGCTGATTGTGGCGTCAATGGGTTCCCAGACGGCTTTGTTGCCTTCGCCAGTCCTGCGGCCTGGAGCGATTTGGACCTCGTCACCAATGGAAAACGTTCCTTCCACAATGCTGCCGCCGATCACGCCACCTCGCATCTTCCCAGGCCGAGTCCCTGGTCGGTTGATGTCGAAGGAACGGGCCACGTGCATCACGCTCCGCGTGTCTTCAGAACGGTCCGGTGTGGGAATGAAGGCTTCAATCGCCGAGATCAGCACGTCGAGGTTGACGTCATGGTGGGCTGAGACGGGAATGATGGGAGCATCGGCTGCGATGGTCCCTTCAAGGAAGGCCGTGATCTCGGCGTGGGATTCAACCGCTCGCTCGCGGCTGACCAGGTCAATTTTGTTCTGGACGACGACGATGTTCTTGATGCCCGCAATTTCCAGCGCCATGAGGTGCTCACGCGTTTGGGGCTGAGGGCACGCCTCGTTGGCCGCCACCATGAGCAACGCACCGTCCATCAGGGATGCACCGGTGATCATGATGGCCATCAGCGTCTCGTGGCCGGGAGCGTCGACGAAGGAAACCACGCGCTGCAGTTCCTCTTCCACGTCTTTTCCGCCGTCAGGGCGACGTCCAAGGGGATAATGCGCGCCTGCGTCCGTCTTGTAGAACGCCGTATCAGCATAGCCGAGCTTGATCGAGATTCCACGCTTCCGTTCCTCGGAATGCGTGTCCGTCCAAACGCCTGACAGCGCCTGAGTGAGGGTGGTCTTCCCGTGGTCCACGTGACCGACAAGACCGATGTTGACTTCGGGTTGGCGCGGGAGTCGACGTGCCATCGCTCCCACTCCGTTCCTTCGTCCTCGACGTCCCTCTCGGGGTTCACTCCGCGGCCGGTTCCTCGTCGCCACCGAAGATGGCCTCGAGCGCCTTGTTGCCGGCCTCGACGACCTTGAGGTTGATTTGACGCGTGTCTTGGGTCACGGTGTTACCACGGAAGTTGCGTCGGCGACGGAGTCCGTCAGGAACGTAGCGGAAGACGCGCTTCTCGCCCTTCTTGGTCTTCTGGACCAGCTTGTGGCCCTTGTATCCCGTCGAGGCGGTGACCAGGACCGACTGGCGGGATCCGCCGTCGAGGTCGCGGCGCATGGGCGTCCCGGTCTTGTCCGAGCCGCCGGTGATTTCCAGCTTGTAGCCGTTCAGGGAGGTCTCCCCCTCGCCGACAAAAATGCCATCGACGACGTCGCCGATGCGCTTTCCAAGGAATTGTGCGTGGTTGTTGCCGGAAATCGTCACGTTGTACGAACGGCCGTTGCTGGCCGGGTTCGTGTCGTTGACGACGGCAATGAATTCTCCATCAGCCATGAGCCTCACCAAGGTGCAGTCCGCCGACATGCGGCCTCTATTTATGCTCACCGGAGTCAAAACGGGGCTCAGCGCCGCCGCCTTGGCACCGCATCTTCGATTCTTGGGATGAGGTCTGCAGGCAAAATGGTGGGCATCGTCACGTGAGTGGTTCGTCCTCGCCCGGAGCCAACGGGAGCCACGCGAGTGGCGACCAGGCCACGTGCTTCGAGCTCTTTCACGATCTTCCAAATGGTGGTGTGGCTGCGAGCGTCTGCGTCGTGTTCTTCGCAGACCACAGCGTAGAGCTGGTCGATGTCGCCACTGGTGATGTGGTCTGCTCGGCGAAGCCGGCGCGCGACCGCCAAAAGGACGAGGAGTTGGTGGAGGTTCAACTCGTCAACCAAACCGTCCGCGTGGGTGCTGGGCAATTCTGTGGCGGCACGCTGCACGTCGTCTGCTCGCAATTCACGCCGTCCGTCGGATTCGGCGTTTCGGACGGCGGGGTCGAGCAATTCGATGGCCGCGCGTGCGTCGCCGTTGGCCGCTGCAGCTTCCGAAATGAGGTCGATGTGCGTGTCCTGCCACGAACCTGGGCGCAAGGCCAGCGTCGCTCGTTGACTGGCGATGGCCGCCAGTTCGTTTCGAGTGTACGCCGGAATCCTGAGATGATTTGAGGCCCCGAGGCGCGAAATCACCGCGCCCTCCAAGACGTCGAGAATTTGTTCTTGACTGATGAGGATGAGCGAGAGCGTGCCTTCGGATGAGGCGTCTTCGTCGATGCGAAGAAGGTGGTAGAGGATGTCGTTGCCCGCGCGCCGCAAGAGGTGATCCACCTCGTCAAGCACCACGATCAAGTGCCCTCGTCGGGCGGCGACCAAGCGACGGATGCTGGCCAGCAACTCACCGCTTGACAGGCCACGGTCTGGGTGGCGTTCGTCCATCTGCGCGACGATTTTGTGCATCACTTGCATCGTGGTGTTCTCGTTTCGGCAATTGATGTGGGCGACGGCGATGTCCCGGGTGCCGATGAGGTGGCGGGAAACGTCGTCGCAGAAGCGCCGGACAAGGCTGGTTTTGCCGCTTCCAACCGGTCCGGTGATCACCGCACGACCGGAGCCGCTGGCGTGACCAATGCTCGAAAAGCGGCCTGCCAATGCCCGCTGGAGTTCGTCCCGCTCAACCAGCTCGCTGGGCAAGAAATCGAAACCGAGGGGCGTCGGGTCCAGCAGGATGAGGCCTGCTCCGATGGCATCGAGGTAGTCCACCATAACGTAGCAACAACGACGACAGCCGTTCTTGAACATGCTCCCCCGCATCAGGGGATTTCATCGAAGCGATAGCCCTCGCCCCAGTCCTTCTCTCCAAGGGTCACTTCGAGCTCAAAAGGCGTGATGAGGGGCTTGGCGTACTTGACGGCGTCATCGATGGCGATGCGTGGGCATGCGGTGTTCACAAAGGCATCAACGGGGTAGAAGTCAATGAGTTCGGGGCCAACGTGTTCGAGGGCGAGCAAGTATCCCTTCTTGCCGTGGCGCTCCAACATGCGCTTCATGCGAAGGGCAAGGGTGCGGCGCATTTGGCCGGGTTTCTCACCGATGAGGATGCCATAGCGCTTGGCGTCTTGGCAGGCCATGATGAGGCCGAAGCGCTGCCGCAAAATGCGTTCAATTCGCTGGAGGGACATCTCCGAGGCTTCGCCCGTGTACGGGTCGAGCATGGCCAGCGGCTTGCCGGTGTGCAAGACCAAGCCGATGGGGTGGAAATCACCGCTGCCGAGGAAAAGGTAGTGGCCGATGTTGTCATCATCGCCAGAGTAGTTGCAGCCGAGCACCTGTCCTGGGAACGTGAGGCGGGCCCCGCCAAGCGGCACCGTGACATCGAATCCTGCGGCTTCCAGCCGTTCGCAAAAGGTCGGGAGAAGGTGCAGGTGCTGGATGGACCCCACGAGACCCAGCTTCACGTCGGTGAGGGCAGCAGTTCGGCCGACGGCGTCGAGGAAGCGTTCTTGCGCTTCTTCTTCCGAAAGCGGCGCTTCGGAGCCGCCTTCCAACCGTTGCATGGCGCCTTCTCGGTGGGCATGCAAGATCGGCAAAATGGGTTGCAATTCCGGGTCACCTTCGTAGGTGACGTCAATGAATTGGGTGGGCATGCCAGAATCGATGTTCATCTGCGAGTGGCCCATGTGAGCCACCAGTTCGACGCCCATCATCTGCATCTTATCGTGCACAAGGTCACAGGCGCCGTAGCACGGGTCTGCAGCGAGCACCACTTTGGCGCTGGTGTCGGTTTCGATGGTGTCCATCATTTCCAAGGCCTGCATCTTCAGACCTTCCGGGACCTGCAGCGCAATGAGGCGGTGGTCACCGTCCTTGATCCGCTCCATCAACTCCTCGAGTTGGAAATCGTGCCGGTTAAGGTCCATGGCGCTCCCAACACGCCGTCAGGCCGTCCTGTTTTCAAGCCATGCTCGTCGCAGGGCGAGTCACGACACGACCGTCGACCACATCCAACGCAATGAGGGCAGAAAGGTCCAGCGTCGGTTCCTCCTGGTGAAGGTCGGCCAACCCAGGGCCCTTTTCCACCACGATGACGACCTGAGCGACCTCGGCGCCGCAGCGTCGGATCCCGTCGATGACGGCGCGAAGCGTCCCTCCGGTGGAGAGCACGTCATCGACGATGAGCACGCGTTCGCCCGGTTGCACATCATTGAGGTACATCGCACCCTTGGAGTAGCCCGTGCTTTGGTCCACGACCACTTCGCCTTCCAGACCGTATGCCCGCTTTCGAGCGACCACCAAGGGACGGTCGTGCCCCACGGCCAGAGGTGCGGTCAACGGCAGCCCCATGGCTTCGATGCCAAGGATGAGGTCAATGCCTTCCCAGTTGACGCGGGCTCCGATCAGTTCGACGATCGCCGAGAGCACGTCGCCGTCGAGGCGGGGGACGCCGTCGGTCACGGGGTGGACGAAGTAGGGATACCCGTCTTTCCAGACGATGGGCGCGGCTTCGAGCGACGCCGTCAGCCGTTGCATGGCTTCGCGCATGGCTTCTCGTGGCCCAGATGGGCCTTAGCCTTGGCTCACGCTTCTTGGAGGAATTCGATGTATTCGTCTGCCTCAAGGAGGGCATCGTCGGCATCTGCATGAGGCTCAATGATGAGGACCCATCCGTTGTCGTACGGTGAATCGTTGATCGTTTCCGGGGTGCTTTCCAGTTCCCCGTTGACCTCGGTGACTCGGAGGGAGAACGGTGAGGTGAAACGGAGCGCCTCGTATTCCGTCCGCAGCGAGAAGAGCACGTCGCCTTCGCCGATCTCCTGGCCTTGGTCTGGGAGGTTGACGCGCAAGACCGCGCCGGCGTCGGCGAGGAGGAATTCGCTGATGCCTATCATGACCCGTTCGTCTTTCACGTCCTGAAACCACAGGTGAGCGTTCGAATATCGGCGGTTGTGTGCGATGGTGAACTCGATGTCCTCCTCGTCCATATCGCCGCGTCCAAGAAGCGGTATTTGAATGCCACCAAAGGCTCGCTTTGGCGTCGGCACATGCTTGAAGAGCCGGAGTCACGTGGTCCAACCGGGTGAGCCGATGGACTTCCTAGAAAGCGAAGAAAACGAGATGATTCGTGCGATGGTCCGCGATTTTGCGGAAACGGTGTTGGCCCCAACTGCCGAAGCCCGTGACCACGACCAACGTCCTCCAACAGAGGAATGGCAGGCCTTCCTCGAACTTGGTTTGCAGGGAGTCACGGTTCCCGACGAATACGGAGGAGCCAAACTCAACGACATCGCCGAAGCGATCATCGTGGAAGAGTTGGCGCGCGTCGACCCGTCCTTCGCCGTGATGTTTTGCGTCCACGTCGGCCTTTGTGCCATGACCATCAACTTGCACGGCACAGAAGAACAGAAGCAGGCCTACCTTCCACGTCTCGCCGCAGGTGAGGTCGGCGCCTATTCGCTCAGTGAGGCCGGTGCGGGCACCGACGCAGCCGCGATGGTGTGCAGGGCAAAGCTCAGCGATGACGGCAGCCATTACCTCCTCAACGGCGAGAAAATGTGGGTGACAAACGGCGTCCAAGCCGGCATCTATGTCCTCTTTGCCAAAGACGTGGGCCACCCAGATTTCGGAGTCAAGAAGCACGGCGGCAGCACCGCCTTCATTGTCGAACAGGGTTTCGAAGGCCTGACCGTTGGGAAGAAGGAAGACAAACTGGGCATCCGTTCCTCAGACACCTGCACCTTGGTCCTGGAGAATTGCAAGGTGCCTGTGGGCAACGTCCTCAAGGGCGCCGGCAACGGCTTCCCAATCGCCATGAACGCGTTGGACAACAGCCGGATTGGCATCGCGGCTCAAGCCTTAGGCATCGCACAGGGGGCCTACGAAGCGGCGCTCAAGTATGCCCATGAGCGAGAGACCTTCGGAAAACCCATCGTCGCTCATCAGATGATCACCGCTTACTTGGCTGACATGGCCACTCAAATCGACGCGGCTCGCCTTTTGGTGTACCGTGCTGCTTGGGCAAAACAACACCACTACGAAGACGACGGCCCACGTCACAGCAAGGAGGCCAGCATGGCGAAACTCTTCGCAGGAGACACGGCCATGTGGGTGGCTGAGCGGGCCATCCAAGTCCTCGGCGGCTACGGTTACACCAAGGAATTCCCCGTTGAACGCTTCTTCAGGGATGCAAAAATCACCCAGATCTACGAGGGGACGCAAGAGGTCCAGCGATTGGTCATTGCGCGCGCCTTGCGCTGATCACACCAGGCGGAACACGGCCCGTGAGAGTCCACGGTTCCATCCGCGGAGTTGAGCATCATGGTCCACGTGCTTGGGAATTGATCCCGCTTCACTCGGGAGTTGCAAATCCACGTCGCCCAACGGGGTGGACACCGTGAGCGTACGGCCGTTTCTCCATCCTGCTTCCCCCAGCAACGTTGCCTTGTCGCCCTTGACCAGTCCTGAGATGTGAAACACGTCGGTGTTTGCATCGACAATGGCTTGGATCTCATCGCCTCGCAGGTTCTGGCCAAAGGCATCCAACAAGCCTTCCAAAGAGGCCTGCGTGGCGGCCACGGCCGTCACCGGTCGTGGCACGGGTTGGGTCCTCACCGGTTCAAGGCGGGGGGTTTCAACCACAGGCGCAGGTTCTGGTTCAGGAGCAGGGGGCTCTTCGATTTCGACGGGAGGCTCTTCCGGCGTTTCTGGCTCTGGCTC
>MDSV01182518.1_pt1 | contig 10514 bp, 8 predicted proteins | sample 810851 | NCBI WGS metagenome assembly MDSV01 (sample SAMN05326640, study PRJNA326480) | marine metagenome | isolation source: seawater | place: Atlantic Ocean: North East | collected 2012
AAGTTTATGATGAGCTGCAAATAAAATTGATTCCCAGTTTGAGCCTTCATCACATTCTCCATCACTAATAATAGTGTAAATATTATGCTTTTGTTTATTGATCTTTCCCGCCAGTGCCATTCCAGTTGCAATCGGAAGACCGTGACCTAGTGACCCTGTTGAAACCTCAATTCCAGGTATTCCCTTATGAGATATATGGCCTGACAGTTTAGAACCATTCTGATAATGGGTAGTTAAATCATTTTTTGAAATAAAGCCTTTTTCTGCTAATACTGCATAAATGCCTGCTCCTGCATGCCCCTTGCTAAGAATAAATCGATCACGATTATTCATCTTTGGGTTTTTACTATCATAATTCATGATATTTTCATACAAAACTGCCAGTACATCTGCCATAGAAAAGATTGCACCTATATGTGAACTATTCCCGTTACTTGTCATTTTAAGTGCATTTATTCTAATTCGACGAGCAAGGTCTACTGCTCTTTCTTCGTCATATATTGTATCCTGATTTATATTTTTTTTATTCTTCTGCATAATCATTGCTTAATTTATTTAATAATCTTATATCATTTTCTGACAGACTTGTCTTTTCAGCCTCCTGTAAATTAGTCAATTGATCAATAGTAGATATTCCCATAATTAATGAGTTGCTAATTTGTTGATTATTGGTCCATTTAAATACAACTTGTGACATGCTCATGTCATTCTTTTCTGAAATCTTTCTTATCTCAGATAAGAGATTTTGCTGTTTAGGATTTTCCATTTTTTGAAATTCTTTAAGCCTAGATCGTCTATCATTATTACTAAATAAGCTTTTTCTGGTGTAGTTCCCAGACAATAATCCTTGTTCTAATGTTCCATAAATAAAAGAACTAATGTTGTGATGTTTTGCTTCTCTTAATATTGGAATGTTCTTTTTAGCATTTAACAAGCTAAATGAGTTGCATACAGCATCAACTTTTTTTAGTGTTTCATTTGAAATATCATTTAAAGTAAAATTACTTATTCCAAAATTCATGATTTTTCCCGCTTTTTTATATATCTCTAACTGATTAATTAGCAGATCTATAGAAGAATTTTTATCTGGCCAGTGCACTAAGTACAAAGGAATTACGTCCGTATTAAGCCTTTTTAAACTATTGTGCAGAGCTGTATCTAAATAATCTAATGATAAATCTATTTTTGTCTCAGCCCTATCAATATTTTTCAAAATTTTCCACTTGATTCCAAATTTGGTAATAATAAAAATATCCTTGATAGATTTTTTAAAAATTTGACTTATTCTCTCTTCACTTCTTCCCAGTCCGTAGACATCCGCGGTATCAAAGCAATTGAATCCTCTCTCTTTAGCTTCAATTAAAACATTTGAAATTATACTTATATCTTTATTTCCCCAATCAATTCCACCTAAAGACTCACATCCAACAGTTATGCCTGGTACATTATATTCTTTTCCATTAAAAATCATTTTTTTACCATTGTTAATCTTAATTTATGAATAGTCTTAAATATAATTTCCATATCTGTAAGTAAACTAATCTCATTAACGTATTTTATTCTTAAGTTATTTTTATTTTTTAGAATATTTTTTTCAAAAAATTGATTTGCATCATTTTCTGGAATTAAATCAGATAAATTATAATATTCTATTGAAGCAAAATCAGTTATGCCTGGCCTGACACTTAGGATAATTTCTTCATTTTCATCATATTGTTCTGTATAGTAAGGCAATTCTGGCCTAGGTCCTACAATACTCATATCTCCGATCAAAACATTATAAAATTGTGGCAACTCATCTAACTTATACTGTCTTAAAAAACCACCAAATCTTGTAATTCTCCTATCATTAGATGTTGTTGTCATATTGGCTGTACTAGATTGATGATACATTGTTCTAAATTTGAAAATTAAAAATAAAGATTTATTTTTACCAGTTCTCTCTGATAAATAGAAAATAGGTCCAGATGAATCAAGCTTAATAATTAAAATTATAATTAAAAGTATAGGTAACAAAAATAATAAAATGAAAAAAGAAAAAAATATGTCTAATTGTCTTTTTACAAAAAAATAAATCATTAACTCATTCTTTAATAAACCAAGCGCCCCCACGCCTGTCTGATATGAGTTTAGTATTTATTGAATTATTCTCAAGGAACTCGTCAACAGCTTTTCTTGAGCCATAACAGGTCGCATAGTCATCTATTATTACAGCCCCTCCTATAGAAACATGCGGATAAAAATGTATTAGTGGTATTTTAGTTGACTCATACCAATCTCCATCAAGCCTTAAAATAGAAATTTTTTCCTTTATATCAAAACTTGTAACTGTATCCTGGAACCATCCTTGAATTAAATGAAATTTTGCTTGATCCATTTTTACTGTGTTAATAAATAGATCTCTTACCTGATCAATTGTTCCAAGACAATCTCCTCTGGATAGAGGTCTAATAAATTCCCCAGCAGTATCTCCAATATAATCTTCTTCTGTTGGATCTGGTAAGCCTTCAAATGAATCGAAAAGAAATAATTTTCGCTGTATTTTTTGATTTAGCTTATTAGTTAAAGCCATCATAGCTGCAGTTCCCCCTTCTGCAACTCCACATTCAATTATGCATCCATCTATTTCGTTCTTGTCAACTATATTTGTTATATCATGAGCATTTTCTAATGCATGGTGTCCACCCATAGTAAATGGTAACAACTTATACGTAAGGTATTTCTTTTTTTTGTTTTCTTTATTCAAGAAAACATATTTTAGTAAATAACTTATTAAGTATTTTTGTCGTAAAATTTTTTTATATATTGAATGAATATATTTTGAAATTTGCCCATATTTGTATTCACTAAGAAAACTTTTTAAAAATAATAGAAAATATTTTCCAAACCTATTTATTAAACTGGGTTTATAAATAATATTATTATTTTTATTAATCATTTTATTTTAAATTTCTCTTTCAATGTGTTGAACTAAATCATTATATAGTTTTTTTGCATTAAAATGTGTCTCAAAAGTAGTTATAGAATTTTTTTTCAATTGTAAAACTAAATTAGGTTTGTTTAATAGGTTTTCTAACTCAAGCATAAGAATATCTGAATTATGTTTATATGAAAAACCAATATTTGATTCTGCAATCAGTGAATACAATTCACCATCATTTAAACTAGATGCTAATACTAGCCCCTCTGACATGTATTCAGCCGGCTTATTAGGTATATTATATTTGTAATTATTAGACTCTATATATGGTAATATACCTACGTCACTAATTTTTAATATTTCTCTAATTTTAATACCATCTAACCAACCCATGAAAGTCACATTACTTAAGTTTGAATATTTGCTTTTATAAAAATTTAGCTTTTCTCCGCTGCCACAAACTATAAATAAGATTTTTTTTTGCTTATCTTCTATTTTTCGAGCTGCCTCAAGAACAGGTTCTAGATTGTTAGTTTTACCTAGAGTTCCTATAAAAGTAACCACAAGTTTAAAATTGTTAATATTAAGTTTTTCAATTGAATTATTTTTTACTGCAGGATTTTTTATTTGTGTGTCATTAATATAACCCATATTAATAACTTTATCCTCAATGGAAATTTTTCTGTTTATTTTTTTTAAGCCCCACTTTAGATAAGATTCTGTTAATGCAATAATACCAGTTGAATTATATAAAAGTTTTTTTAATTTAAAATCATAGTATTTGTATATTGGAAATATAAGGGGATGAAAAATAGCTTTAGATACATCATAAAATACGTCTGGCCATAAATCTCTTATGTCAACAAAAAACGGTATCTGGTTTTTTTTTGCGTATTTTGAAGCCTCATAACCAAGTTCAATTGATGGCATACTAATGAGTATGACATCTGGTTTTTTGTGTAAACTTAGCAAAGATTTAAATTGTAAAGAAATATACTTTTCATCAATAAGTCTCCTTAAAGAAAAATTTTTTTTATAACCAATGCTTTTTATGAATTGAATTGTAAAATTATCACTGATTTTAATTAAATTACTTTTATCAAATCGTTGCTTATGTTCCATATGATTAAACGTAGAAGTCCAGAGAGTAACCTTATGGCCTCTAGCCTCTAATAGATTGGCAATAATTCCTGACCTCATAAGACGAGCATTACGATCATCGTAAACTGTTTGTTCAGCACGTTGAATAATCCAAAAATTAAGTTTTCTCATTTTTAGTTTGTTATATATTCTTCGAAGACTCTGAGCCATGCTTCTAAAGCTAAAGGGTAGAATATTTCTTTGAAGGAAATTTTACCTTCTAAAGGTTTTTGCTTAGAAAATTTATCATATTTATTAAGTAAATTTTTCTTATTGAATATATCAAATTTAAATATAAGTGCATCATCATTAAAATAATTTCTTATAATAGTCTCTTTTAGTTCATTTTTAATCCATTCGCTTTGTGGGTTTATAAATCCTTGTTTATCTCTTCTCCAAGTAATATCTGCAGGCAATTTATTTTTCATAACGTGTCTAAAACAATATTTTGTCCATCCATTTTTTAGCTTGTAGTCAATAGGTGATGATAATAATAATTCGACCAAATTAAAATCAAGAAATGGAAGTCTAATTTCTCTTGAATGTGCCATGGACATTCGATCTTCAAAGTGATTTAACGTGGGAACAGAAAATTTCATTAAATCTGCAATTTGCCTATCTAAGACCTTTGATCCAAATTTCATATTAATTGGTATAGATTTTTCGTGGTTTATCTTACCTCCATACGAATTATTCATTGATAATTTAAATAATCTAGGCATGTATCTTTTTGCATCTGCGAAATTAAATTGCTTTAAAAACTCTCTATTCGAAGAAAAAGACTTAGATAATTTATATAAACCTACAAAATCTAAATTTTGAACTTTTTCCTGCATAAAAAATGGAAGAAACTTTCTGTAACCACATAACAATTCATCAGCTCCCTGTCCGCTTAAAACTACCTTAATATTATTTTCCTTTGCAGATTGCATTAGATTAAAGTGTGCTAAGTTAGATAATGAGCTGAGAGGCATATCTGCTTTATTCGTAGCTTCGTGCAGCAATGAGAACAAATTATCGGGCGAATTATCTATTTCTTTCTTTATTATTGGCCATTTTAGGTGTTTTTGCATCTTATCAATATATATACTCTCATCAAATGCTGGGTTATCACTTACACCAGATAAGAGCGTTAAATTTTCATTGGAAAGTTCGCTAGCAACAGCTGAAATTGCAGATGAATCAATACCTCCAGATAATAAGATTCCAACTGGAACATCGCTTCTTAACCTAATTTTTACGCTATTTGAAAACACCTCATCAAGTTTTTCAACATAGTCATCAAAGTTTAAATCTTTCTTTTCTACTCTTCTGCAGTGCCAAAACTCATATTCGTTTGAAATTATACTTTTATTATTAAGATCTATTTTTAAATAATGCGAGGGCTTTACCTGCCTAATGTCTTTAAAAAATGTTTCATTATTATGGTTTAGTATACCACTATCTAGATATGCCTTTATATTCGAGAAATTTAATTCAAATCTTTTTTTCTTGAAGTACAATAAACTCTTAATTTCTGATGCAAATATAATCTCATTAGAGCTTTGAATATAATATAATGGTTTTTCACCAAATCTATCTCGTGATAAATATAAGGACTTATTTATATTATCAAGCCAGGCAAATGACCACATTCCATTGGCGCTCTTCAAAGTTTTTTCAATTCCCCATTTCTGAAGCGCATTGAATAACACTTCAGTATCGCCACTTCCCTCGAATTTTATTCCTTCTAACTCTAACTCTTTTTTTAATTCAAGGTAGTTATATATTTCACCATTAAATATTATGGAAGAACCTGTTTTATTATTTACCATTGGCTGGTTAGCATTTGATGTTAAATCAATAATTGATAATCTTTGATGGCCAAATGCTAAGTTAAAATTATTAATTTTATAATGAAACTCCCCTTTATAATCTGGTCCACGATGGTTCTGAATATTGCACGTGCTTGAAAAAATATCTTTTTGTATAGATGGACTTACGACACCGACAATTCCACACATTATGAAATTACCTCAAAAGATTTTATTAGGATTAAGAAGATCAAGATGATAAATATCCTTTTGGAAATCTTTGTTTCCATTCAAGGGCTGATTTACACATTTCCTCTAAATCATATTTCGGTGCCCAGGATAATAGGGATTTAGACAAGCTATTATCGGCTATGCTTACCGCTACATCACCATCTCTCTTATCACAATAGTTTATTGGGATCTTTTTATTAATTAAATTTTCGAAGGTAAGAATGATATCTAAAACAGTATAGCCTATGGAATTGCCAATATTAATAACATGATTTCTGCCATGATTATCAAGGTAATTCATCGATTTAATATGTCCGTCCGCAATATCTGAAATGTGAATGTAATCCCTTACTGGGGTACCATCTTTAGTTGAGTAATTTTTACCATAAACATTCAATTTTTTACCTTCGTTCATAATTACATTCAATATGTTTGGAAATAAATTGGACTGGTTTTGTATTGGGTCCTCACCTATAATTCTTGAGGAGTGTGAACCAACAGGATTAAAATATCTTAAAATTGAATAATTAAAATTTTTGAACTGATTATAATAGTCAATTATTTTTTTTTCTGCTTGAATTTTTGTATTTCCGTATGGATTAATACTATTAATATATGCATTTTCTTTAATCGGGGTCTGATTTCCTTGATCATAAACACATGCACTACTACTAAAAATAAAATTTCTAATTGAATTAATCTGAATAATTTTTAACAAGTTTTCCGTCCCAGTTACATTATTATTGAAATAGAGTTCAGGGTATTGAATAGATTCCGATACTGATTTTTTTGCAGCTAAATGAATGACAGAGTCAATCTCAAAATTAAAAAAAACTGATTTCAATTTATCAAAGTCTAAAATATCACATTCTACAAACTCAAGTTTTGAATGACAAATATCTTGAATTTTGTCTAAGCATTCATGATGACAATTAGATAGATTATCTAAAATTATAGGGTTATATCCGTGGTGACAGAGCTCAACAGCTAAGTGAGAGCCGATATACCCCAATCCTCCTGTTAATAAAACATTTTTCATCAGTAATTAAAATCTGAATTACAGAATATAACTCGTTTTCTTTCTCTATAACAACTCATTATGAAATACTTTAAACCATTTTTCTTCATCAAACTCCAAGGATTTTATCTGCGCACCTTTTTGTAAATTTTGATAAAGAACACTATCATAATATAGTTTATGAATAGCACCCTTTATTTCAGTAGATGATTTAATTGGGACAATTATTCCACATGTTTTGTCTACTATTTCTGGAATTGATCTCCACTTAGTGACTATAACTGGAATGCCACACTGGTAAGCCTCTATTATGGCACCAGGATATCCTTCACCCTCATAAAAAGTAGGTAGTATTAAAACGTCATATGCACTGAGCGTTTCATAAATATTATCATGATCTATATACCCTTTATATCTTATTTTTGGATTATTATTTATTAGTGTAAGTAATTCTTTATCCTCGACAGATCCATAGAGATCGACTGAGATACTGAGGTCCAAATCTTCAACTGCATCATTTAAATACTTAATGCCTTTAGAGTCTGAAATTCTTCCTAAAAAAATATACTTACTTGCTTTTTTCTTAAATTTAATTTTTTTATTTATTGCCCTTCTTGAAGTTGGCAGTTTCTTTAGATTATAATTCAACTCAGAAAAATAATTCATTAAAAGATTTGTTTGCAAAAATACTGTATCACTTTTCATAATAGTGTTTCTAAACAATAGTTTTATGATAGGTGTGGAACGTTCATAATGAACATCTAATGAACCTCCGAATACTCTTGAAACAATTTTTTTTCTAAATAATTTTGCAAAAATATAAACTATTGGTCCAAAAAAAATAAAAGCTCTTTCATCTGAATTAAATGAAATTATTTTACAATTATTAATTATGAAGAACATTTTTATTAAAATAGAAAAGGATTTTAGTGCATTTGATAAAAAATTATTTCTATTTCTAAAAGTATTAATAAAAATAATATTATCCGAGTTGAGACTAATTAATTTTTCATAAAATCTTTTAAAGGAGAGAGAGGAACCACTTACTTTGGCTCCAATATTGCCTATTATGATAATTTTTTTTTTTACCATTTTATGCTCAATCTGCGGTTCTCAAGAAATAGACTGAAGCCCAAAAAAATAAACATGAAATGAGGCAATATGTGTGCAAAATCTTTAAAAAACATAACAGCCCAATAAAGAAAAGAAATATTCAAGATTCTTAAATATAGGCTTTTATTTTTCTCAGCACTATATTTTATATAATACCATAATGCAGATAAATAAAATGATAGCCACATAATGGTACTAATGATATTTGCACCATAAGTCTCAATATTACTTCTTGCATACTTATTAAACGGTACATTTTGAACCGAATTAGTAAATATATTTATTGTTGTTTGAAAATAGGAGACGGTATTAGTTAATCTTTGAAATAATGACTGCTGTAACTCAAAAATAAAAACCACAAATAACAAGAAAAGTATTATGAATATCAAATTTTTTCTTACAAAATTAAAATTTATAAAGTAAAGAATGAATATTAGTGGTGCGATCAGAAAAAATGTGTATGAGCTTGAAATTATCACTAAAAATAAAAGCCCGAGACATAAAATATAATTTTTTTTTACGAAGTTATATATAATTAGAGGAAACATTAACCCTGTAAACATTGTAGTTTCATAATAAATTGAGGTATATCTTGGAAAAGGAATATCAAAAAAATAATTTGGACGACTGTCAACTATAAATAACCCTCCCCCCCACGACATCCAATACATCGAACTAAAATAATTAAAACCTTCAGTATTTTTTCTCAGTTGCTGCTCAATTAATCCGGGTAGTTCACAAGAAGAACTGTTTCTAACATATTCACTGCCAAAAAAGAATTTAATGCCAAATTCATCTTTAAAAAATGCTTCTTCCGCCACCTCAACTACACATGGCCTTGAAACCAGATAGCCAATAATGTCAAAAAAACCAATTGTGAAAAAGATTATTGAGGCGTACCAGAAAAGGTTATTAATAAGTTTATCGAAATATTCTAGCTTGCTAAGCTTTATTAAAATTAAAAGAAGTAAGAAAAATTTAGAATAATAACCAAAAAATTGGGATTGTATATTTGTAAATATTAAAGTGACAAATAAATCAACTAGAAATATAGCGATTAATAAAACAAATATGGAGTTTATTTTCAATTCAATGTTTCTATCTCTTAGTAATAGTAAAAAAAAAGTAAAAAACATTAAAGGAAACAGCACATATATCATACGAAATGAAGGGGTATAATAATTAATATGTTCAACTAATATTGATGAAGTATCAATGAATAAGAGTATTATCAAAGAAAGTGTTGAACTGAATAAAATTAACTTATTATTTGATTGATTCATTTTTTTTATAGAATCTCTAAATATTCTTTTAAAATAACACTTTCATCAAATGCTTTTGACCTTAATTCAGGGTTAACTCTAAATTTTCCACTTAAAACATTGTTTATAGCAATTGATAAGCCTTGATAATCACCTACCTTTGTAAGTTGGCCCCACTTTCCATCTTCTAGAATAAATGCTGAACCGCCAGGACAGTCAGTACTGATAACTTGTGTGCCACAACACATTGCTTCAATCAAGACTGTTGGAAGTCCTTCCCACCTAGAAGATAGGACGAACATTTCTGCATTTCTAAAAAAGACATAGGGGTTATGAACAAATCCAAGCAAATGAACCTTATTTTCTAGCCTTAAATTCTTAATTAGACTCAATAAATTATCTCTTTCCTCACCTTCGCCTAAAATAACTAATTCTATATCATTGATTTTTCTAACTTCATTATAAGAGAGAATTAAATTTTGAAAATCTTTCTGATGAGTAAGCCTCCCACACCCAACTATATATTTTTTAGGAAGTTTATGATGAATATTTAAATTCAAATATTGAGATTTAATAAAATTAGAATTAATTGGATTGTTAATAACAATTGTTCTCTTCTTATTAAAAAACAATTTGGTAACAAGTTCCTGCCTTACAGACTCAGAAACAGCAACAACCCTAAAGGAAAATATAGAAAATAAACGCATTATAAATAATATTACAAAATCAATATAGATATTTTTTTTATGCAATAAACTATTGTGAACCGTCATTACATGCGAGATCTTGCTACGTGAAATGAGTGAAGCTAGAGAAGCAATAATATTTGCGTGATTCAAAGCAGATATAAGAACTTGACTCCTTCTTTTGTTTAAAACTGAAATAAGTTTGAAAAGGGAAAATAAAACTTTCTCGCTATTCAGATCAATTACATTTATTTTTTCATGAATTATAGAAATATATTCACCCTTCTTTTTAGACAAAATGAGATCTACACTTTTACCAGATTCAGATAAATTATTTGCCAGATTGAGCAT
>MDSV01122213.1_pt1 | contig 10513 bp, 12 predicted proteins | sample 810851 | NCBI WGS metagenome assembly MDSV01 (sample SAMN05326640, study PRJNA326480) | marine metagenome | isolation source: seawater | place: Atlantic Ocean: North East | collected 2012
ATTTTTAGTAAGACGTCTTATTAAATGTTTACCTACAAAACCTGCGCCTCCAAAAATTACTATTGATTTCATGACCTTTAACTAAATAAATGATATAGAGGAAAAATATAAATTATACAGATGATAAAATCAAAATGAAAATTAATTTCTATAAAGGAGATCTTCCAGCAAGTTTTAAAGCTACTAATATTATTGCATTAGACAGCGAAACAATGGGATTAAACCCTAAAAGAGATAAATTATGTTTAGTACAACTTTCTAATGGCGATGAAGAATGTCATCTAGTAAAAATTGACTTATCTACTGAAAAACCACAAAATTTAATTAAAATTCTTAAAAATGATAAAATTCAAAAAATTTTTCATTATGCAAGGTTTGATGTAGCTGTTTTCAAACACAACTTCAAAATTAATATTAAAAATATTTACTGTACCAAAATTGCATCAAAGTTAGTTAGGACTTATACTGATAAACATGGATATAAAGATCTTTGTAGTGAATTATTGGGAAAATCAATTTCAAAAACTGAACAGTCTTCTGATTGGGGTGGAGAATTAACTAAAGAACAACAAAAATATGCTGCTACAGATGTTTTATATTTACATAAAATTAAAGATAAACTTGATTCAATGTTATTCAGAGAAAAAAGAGGCAAACTAGCTAAAGCCTGTTTTGATTTCATTCAATACAGAACAGATTTAGATATTAATGGTTGGTCAGAGCAAGATATATTTAAACATTAATGAAAAATAATAAAAATATAATCAATAGCGCAAATAGAACGTTAGCACGAGAATTAAGTAGTATAAAAAATTTAAAGTCTACATTTAATTTGAATTTTTGTAGAGCAGTTAATTTAATTTATAATACAAAGGGTAAAATTGTCATTACTGGTGTTGGTAAAAGCGCTCACATTGGTAACAAGATATCTGCAACTTTGACATCAACTGGAACTCCTTCATATTTTGTTCATGCAACAGAAGCAAGTCATGGTGATTTAGGAAGTATAAAGAAAGATGATTGTGTAATTGCAATTTCTAATTCAGGTGAAACATCTGAACTTAAAAATATTATTCAATTTACTAAAAGATTTAATATTAAACTTATAAGTATAACGAGTAACTCAAAGAGTTTAGTTCATAAAAATGCTGCCGTAGGGATTATATATAAAAAACCAATTGAAGCTTGTCCTTTAAATTTAGCGCCAACAAGTTCTACTTCGATGTGCATGATCATTGGAGATTGTATAGCTATATCTTTATTAGAATTAAGAGGTTTTAAAAGTACACAGTTTAAAAGTCTTCACCCTGGGGGATATCTTGGAAAAGATTTGAAAAACTTAAATGATGTAATGCATTTAGGGAAAAAATTGCCGCTGGCAGATTTAGATGAAAAAATGTCTAAAGCTTTACTCACTATGACTAAAAAAAGTTTTGGGTGTATTGGTGTTATAAATAAAAAAAAACAACTAGTTGGGTTAATTACAGATGGAGATTTAAGAAGAAAATTAAACTCTAAATTTTTTGAGAGAAAGGCTTCAGAAATAATGACAAAAAACCCAACTGTGGCCAATAAAAATATGTTGGTTGGTGAGGCTATTAATCTAATGAATACAAAAAAAATAACAAGTTTATTTATATGTGATAATAAAAAACCATTTGGAATAGTTCATGTTCATGACCTTCTAAGACTGACGAGTTAGTTTGAACTTTATTTTATATATAAATAGAAACCTTTTTTTGATAATATCTTTCATTATTATATTATTTTTTGCTATTTTTATTTTTTTTAAACAAAATAATATTAATAGCAAAAGGATAGATGAAAAACCCTCTAAACTATCTAATACTGATATTTCTGAACCAAAATTTTCAATAAATAATGATACTCAAAAAATTTACATTACTGCAAAAGAGGGTAATTTTATAAATAAAAATGAAATCTTATTGAAAAAAGATGTCAGATTTAAATCAAATGATTTTAGTATTGAAACTGAAAACGTAATATTTGATAGAAATAATCAAACTGCAAAAAGTAAAACTAAATCATTATTTAAGTCAAAAAATACATCAATTACATCAGATGGATTTGATATTAATGAAAAGGGTAATAAAATAGTATTTTATGGAAATTCATTTGTTATTTTGAAATGATTTATTTATTAAAAATTATCTTTATTTTTTTTATAGTATCAAATTTATACGCCAGAGAAATAGGTGAAACTGAAATTACTACTGAAGATGGAATAGAAGTATATCAAAATGAAAAATATTACTTATTAAAAAAAAATGTGAGGATTGAATCTGACAATTTTTTATTACAAGCAGATAATGTTAAAATAGATTTTAATAAAAGTTTATATGATATTGTATCTATAAATGCTAATGGGAATGTTCGATTTAATTCTTTTGAATTAAATTTAAATGGAAGTGGACAATCATTATACTTTGAAGTTAAAACAGAAAATCTCAAGATTGAAGGATTGGAATCTAAACTCATAACAGATGATTTACAAATGTACTCAAATGGTTATATAAAAGTTAATAACTTAAATGGTAATTTTTCTTTGAAAGGTTTAAATTCAAAATTAATAAATAAAAGTATTTTGGTTGAAGCTGAATTAATCGATGGTATTTTTTTAAATAGTTCAAATTTAAAAGACATTACATTTCTAAACACTTTTGATAAGAAGCAATCTTATGTAAAAAATGAGAGTTCTGAAATGTATGCCAAAGAAATAAAATTTGATAATAACTCTTCATTTATTGAATTAATAGGTGATGTTAAAATAATTCGTGATGGTGAAGAAATAATAGGTGATTATGGTACCCTTGATACAAAAAATAACTCATATAAAATAAAGTCTAATGAGCAAAAAAAAGTAAAGGCCATAATAATTAACAATGAACAATAAGTTTACAGTTCTAGACAACGGTTTGCATATTAATAAAATCTCAAAAACCTATGGAAACAAACAGGTTGTTAGAGATATAAGTCTGTCTATTAATAGAAGGGAGGTGGTAGGACTGCTAGGCCCGAATGGAGCTGGGAAAACAACAACCTTTTATATAATTGTTGGATTAGTGAAGCCAGATAGAGGCAACATTGTACTTGATAATATAGATGTATCTAATCTCCCTATATATTTGAGAGGGAAACATGGAATTAGTTATCTTCCACAAGAAGCTTCAATTTTTAGAGGGATGAACGTCGAAGATAATTTACTGTCCATTATAGAAATAAATGAAAAAGATAAAAATAGGCAAAATATTATTTTACAAAATCTACTTAACGAGTTTGACATAAACCATGTAAGAAAATCAAAATCTATTGTTTTATCTGGGGGAGAAAGAAGAAGGCTAGAAATAGCTAGAACTCTTGCCACAAATCCGAAGTATCTATTATTAGATGAACCACTCACAGGTATTGATCCAGTTTCAATAGAAGAAATTAAAATAATTATAAAGAAATTAAAAGATAGAAATATTGGGATACTTATTACTGATCATAATGTAAGGGAAACATTAAAAATCGTTGACAGAGTCTACATCGTTAATGAGGGAGCTATTTTCTATGAAGGAAATCCGATTTCAGCAGTGAACGATGAAAAAATTAAAAAATTTTATTTAGGGTCTAACTTTAAGCTATAGTATGATTAGTCATTCATTAAATGGCAGTTTAAATGGAAATCCACTTATGCCAGGAGACAAATCTATATCTCATAGATCAATAATAATACCATCTATTTCAAACGGAGTTTGTGAAATTAGTAATATTTTGAAATCTGACGATGTTTTAAACACTATTAAGGCCTTTAAAAATATGGGGGTAAAAATAGTTGAAGAAAATAAAAAACTTATGATTTTTGGAAAGGGATTAAATTCATTGAAGAAACCAAAAGATAAAATATATTTAGGTAATTCTGGAACAAGTGCAAGACTATTAACGGGTTTATTATCTTCACAAGAATTTGATACAGTTTTAACAGGAGATAAATCATTATCTAAAAGACCAATGAATAGAATCTCTGATCCATTAAAAGAATTGGGGGCAGAAATACATACTTCAAATGGAAATTTACCACTAACTATTCATGGAAAAAAACTGAAAGGAACAAATTTTGATTTAGCAATTCCTTCAGCTCAAATTAAGTCAGGAATATTACTTGCATGTTTAAACTCAAATGGTGAAACTAACATTATTGAAAATAAAATTACAAGAGACCATACTGAAGTAATGCTAAGTTCTTTTGGTGCAAATATTGAAGTTAATAAAATAAATGAAAAAAAAATGATTAAAATTATTGGAAATCAAGAGCTCTTATCAAAAAATATTAATGTTCCAAATGACCTTTCTAGTAGTGCTTTTTTTATTGTTGCTGCATTAATTAATAAAAATTCAAAAATTGTACTTAAAGATATTAATAATAATCCTTCAAGAAATGGACTTATTTTAGCTTTGAGAAAAATGGGAGCTAATATAAATTTTTATAATAAAAGAATAAGTAATAACGAAAATATTTGTGATATCGAAATTTATAGTTCAAATTTAAAAGGCTGTGAATTAGGTCCTGAAATAGCTGATCTAATGATTGATGAATACCCTATTCTTGCAGTTGCAGCGTCATTTGCTGACTCTCCAAGCATATTTAGAGGTCTTAAAGAATTAAGGGTTAAAGAAAGTGATAGATTAAAGTTAATTTTATTAAATTTAGAAAATTGTGGAGTGAAATGTAAATCAGAGAACGACGACCTTTATATCTTTCCATCTAAAAAATATTATGTGAAAAGAAATATCATTGAGACAGAGTTTGATCATAGAATTGCAATGGCATTTGCAATAATGGGTACCAAGATCGGTCCTTTAACTATAAATGACTCTGATTCAATAAATACAAGTTTCCCTACATTTAAATTTGAGTTAAATAAAATAGGGGGTAATATTATTTGAAAAATAAGATTATAACTATTGATGGTCCGGCTGCCTCTGGTAAGGAGAAAATCTCAGAATATATAAGTAGAAAATTGAAATTTAAGCATTTAGACTCAGGAATACTTTATCGAAGACTAGCTTCAATTTTGCTTGAGGCTAAAGTAAATACAAATAATGTTCTTGAAATAAAAAAAAAAATTAATCAAATATCTTCTTTTTCTTATCGCAAAAGTAAAAAAATAAGAACACAATACATTAGTCAATTAGCATCTAAGATTGCAATACACAGTTTCGTGAGAGAGTATATCAATAAATTACAATATAATTTTGTAAAAAAAAACAAAAAAAAACAAGGTTTTGTTATTGATGGTAGAGATATTGGTTCAGTAGTTTTTAAAAAAGCAGATTTAAAACTATATATTGAGGTTAAACCAGAAATTAGAGCAAAAAGAAGATATAAACAGTTGATTGATAGTGGCGAAAAGTCTATATACCGAAAAATTTTGAAAGATATTAAATTGAGAGACAAAAAAGATAGTTTAAGAAAAAATTCACCATTGGTTGTGCCGAATGATGCATATATTATTTACAACAACTATGAATTTAAGGATACAATTAAACAACTAGAAAAAGTTTTGGTTAAAATCAAATGAATCAAGAAATTGCCAATAAAATAACCAACTCTGAATATGAAGATCTCATTTCTAAATCACTTAAAACCTCCTCTGCAAAAGAAAAAAGTATTGCTACAGGAAAAGTAATTTCTATTGAAAATGACATAGTGACCATAGATGTAGGTTTAAAAAGTGAAGGACGTGTTCCTTTAAGTGAATTTTCAAGACCAGGAGTTAAATCTGAAATAGAGGTTGGAGATGAAACGGAAGTTTTTATTGAAAATGTCGATAGCTCAAATGGTGAAACAGTGCTTTCAAGAGAGAAGGCTATTAAACAAAAAGCTTGGCATAACTTACAATTAAGCTTTAATGAAAATAAGATGGTAACTGGCACTCCATATAATAGAGTTAAAGGCGGAATGAGTGTCGATTTAGATGGCGTAACAGCATTTCTACCTGGTAGTCAAATAGAGACTAGACAAATAATCAAAGATACAAAAGAATTATTAAATAAACCTCTTGAGTTAATGATTCTTAAAATGGATAAGTATAGAGGAAATATAGTAGTATCAAGAAAAGCAATAACTGAAAATGAATTAAAAGAACAAAGATCAGAACTTTTAAAAAATGTTAAAGAAGGTTCAATAATTGATGGGAAAGTTAAAAACATCACTGACTATGGAGCTTTTATAGACTTAGGTGGAATTGACGGTTTGGTTCACGTAACTGACATATCTTGGACAAAAATCAATAATCCTTCTGAGGTACTTGAACTAAACTCAACTATTAAGGTAAAGGTTCTAAAATTTGATGAAGAGTTATCAAGATTAAGTTTGGGAATTAAGCAATTAAGTGACAATCCATGGGATAAAGTCGAACAGAATGTAAAATTAAATGAAAAAGTTATAAGCAAAGTTATAAGCATGAATGATAACAATGTACATGTTATAATAAATGATCAATATGATGGGGTGATTACAATCAATGAGTTAAGTTGGCTAAAGAAACCACCGCATCCCTCAAAAATAATTAATCTTAATGATGAAGTAGAAGTATTAGTATTAGAAATAGATGACGAGAAAAGAAGAATTAATTGTAGTTTAAAACAAATGAAAGAAAATCCTTGGAATAAACTTAGTGAGAGCTTTAAAATCAATGATACCTTTGAGACTGAAATTGTTAATGTTGTAGACTTTGGAATCTTTGTTAAGGTAATCGATGAAATAGATGGTATGGTTCACATCTCTGACCTAAGTTGGGATGAGAAAGAATGCGAAGAAATAATTAAGAATTTTAAAAAAGGTGAAAAAGTTAAAGTAAAAATACTAGATATTAATGCAGAGAAAGAAAGAATTAGTCTAGGGATAAAACATTTGAAAAATGATCCTGTTCAAGAGTATATTGAAACAAATCCAATAAATTCAAAAGTTACAGGTAAGATTATTAATGTTGATGATAAAGGATTAAAAATTGAACTTGATAAGGAAAAAGAAATTATTGGTTTTGTAAAAAAATCAAACTTATCCAGTGATAAAAATGAAAATAAGACTGAACGTTTCGCATTACAAGAAAATGTAGACTCTATAATCTTATCAATAGATACTAAAAGCAGAACATTAAACCTCTCAATCAAAGAACTTGAAATACGTGATGAAAAAGAAGCATTGAATAAATATGGTTCCAGTACATCTGGTGCATCTTTAGGTGACATTTTAGGTTCAGTATTGAAAAAATAGGTTTAATGTTAAAATCTCAAATTCTAGATAAATTAAATCAAAAACATAATAATTTAAATAGTGAAGATATTGAGTTGCTCTTTGATATTTTCATAAAAAAAATAACCAAATCCCTTCATAATGGAAAAAATATTGAAATTAGAGGATTTGGAACATTGACTAGAAAAATTAATAAAGAAAAAATGGTAAGAAATCCAAAGACAAATGAGAAAATTTATAAGAATAAAAGCTATAAATTACATTTTAAAATAGGTAAAATATTACACAAAAGGATTAATTCCTTTTCGTATACTGATTGATAAAATGTTCTCAAAAAAAGTTATTGTTGCTCTAGATAGCAATAATCTTAATAAAACATTAAACTTGGTAAATAGATTAAAAGATGATGCTTATGCTTTTAAAATTGGGTATCAATTTTTTTTTAATTTCGGAATATTTGGTTATAAAAAAATATATTCGATTTGTCCGAGGATATTTTTAGATTTAAAATTACATGATATACCAAATACAGTTAAAAAAGGATTAGAAGCTCTAAATAAAATGAAACCTCTATTTACTACGATTCATATATCAGGTGGGGATGAAATGATGAAAGTATCTAAAAAAAGTAAAAAAAATATTAAACTTTTAGGAGTGTCAATTTTGACTAGTTTAGATAATAAACAAACTAAAATTTATTATAATGAGAAAAATTTATCTAAGTTAGTAAAAAATTTTGCTAAAGCCGCAAAAAAAAATGGTTTAGACGGAGTTGTCTGCAGCCCAAGAGAATTAAAATATATTAGAAAAGAAGTTGGAAGAAACTTTTTAATTATAACACCTGGAATTAGAGTTGATGACAAAATAAAAAGTGATGATCAAAAAAGAGTTGAAACTCCAAAAAAAGCGATCTCTTTGGGAGCAAATTTTTTAGTAATTGGTAGACCAATAACTGCATCAAAAAATCCATTAAAAGTATTAAAGACAATTAATAAAACACTGTCATAAAATGATCATAAAAATTTGTGGAATACAAGATGAAGATACACTTTTGTGCTGTGAAAAAAATAATGTTGATTTTTATGGAATGATTTTTTATTCAAAAAGTCCAAGAAATATATCGTTTGAAAATGCAATGACCCTACTTAAAAAGTCTCAAAGTTTAAATATTAATGGTGTTGGTATTTTTGTAAATCAAAACATTTATCAGTTAGAAAAAATTATTAAAAATTTAAAATTAAAATTTATACAATTACATGGATCAGAAAATGAGGAGTATGTAAAAAAATTAAAGAAAATTGGTGTAAAAATAATTAAATCAATTTCTATAAGTGACATTAATGACTTAAATAAAATTGATAAATACAAAAGTGTTGATTATTTTTTATTTGATTACAAACCTCATAAAGGTGAACTACCTGGCGGAAATTCTAAAAGCTTTGATTGGGATATATTAAGTAATCTAAAAACTAATAAACCTTGGTTTTTATCTGGGGGTATAAATTCAGATAATATCCAGGAAATACTTAATGGTATAAATCCGTTTGGTATAGATTTATCTTCTGGAGTTGAAAAAGAGCTTGGCATTAAAGATAATCGCATTATAAATAATTTTATTGGAAAATTAAAAAATGCTTAAAAATACATACAAAAGTTATCCAAATGAAAAAGGGTATTTTGGACAATTTGGTGGAAGATATGTTTCTGAAACTTTAATGCCTTTGATACTTGAGGTAGAAAAAGAATATATAAAAATAAAAAATGATAAAAACTTTATTAATGAATATAATCATTATTTAAAAACATATGTTGGCAGACCAAGCCCTCTATTTTTTGCAGAAAGAATTACTAATGATCTTAAGGGGCCAAAAATTTATTTCAAAAGAGATGAATTGAACCATACGGGTGCTCATAAGATTAATAACTGTATGGGGCAAATTCTATTAGCAAAGAAAATGGGTAAATCTAGAATTATTGCAGAAACAGGAGCAGGTCAACACGGTGTTGCAACAGCAACAGTATGTGCTTTATTCGGTTTGCCTTGTATTGTCTATATGGGCCAAAAAGATATTGATAGGCAATCACCAAATGTTTTTAGAATGAAATTGCTTGGTGCAGAGATACGATCAGTTTCAACAGGTTCAAAATCATTAAAAGATGCAATGAATGAGGCTTTAAGAGATTGGGTTACAAATGTTAAAGATACTTTTTATATCATAGGGACAGCTGCTGGACCACATCCATACCCAGAAATGGTTAGAGATTTCCAATCTATAATTGGTAAAGAAGTGAGAGAACAACTAGAAGATGTAGAAGGCAGATCACCAGATTTATTAATGGCGTGTATTGGGGGTGGTTCTAATGCTTTAGGGCTCTTCCATGAATTTTTAGACGACTCAAATGTTGAAATGATTGCTGTTGAAGCAGCAGGACATGGTATTAACACAGATAAGCATGCGGCAAGTTTAACTGGAGGAAAACCTGGTGTATTGCACGGCAATAAAACATATTTGTTACAATCAAGCTCTGGACAAATTCAGGAAGCTCATTCTATTTCAGCTGGTTTAGACTATCCAGGTATTGGCCCAGAACATTCATTTTTATTTGAAGAAAAAAGAGTAACATACATGTCAGCCACAGATAAAGAGGCTTTAGAAGCTTTTCAGTATTGTTGTAAATTAGAGGGTATAATTCCAGCTTTAGAACCAGCTCATGCATTAGCTGTATTAAAGAAAATAGCAAAAAACTATGGTAAAGATAAAATTATTGTGATGAACATGTGTGGCCGAGGTGATAAAGATATTTTTACAATAGCTGATGAATTAAATATAAAGATCTAAATGACTAATTTAATTAGTCAGGCCTTTGAAAATAACGAAAAAAAACTAGTAACGTTTGTTACTGGAGGTGACCCTGATTATGATACCAGCTCAGAAATTATTAAAACAATAATTAATAATGGAGCTGATATTATTGAAATTGGAATGCCTTTTTCTGATCCAATGGCAGATGGTCCAACAATTCAGCTGTCAAGTAATAGAGCGATAAGTAAAGGAATTAATTTAGAAAATATTTTCTCTCTAGCCGCCGAGGCAAAAAAAATAAAAAATGATTTGCCTATTATTTTAATGGGTTACTATAACTTGATTCTATATTTTGGAATTGATAAGTTTGTAAAAAAATGCAAAGAAAATGGAGTTGATGGTTTAATTATTGTTGATCTACAACCTGAAGAAGATGAAGATTTGATTA
>MDSV01159115.1_pt1 | contig 10513 bp, 7 predicted proteins | sample 810851 | NCBI WGS metagenome assembly MDSV01 (sample SAMN05326640, study PRJNA326480) | marine metagenome | isolation source: seawater | place: Atlantic Ocean: North East | collected 2012
AGTAGAAAATAAAACTGGTGCTAAAATTCGATCCTAAAAATTAAAATGAGCACTATTGATAATATAAGAAATTTTGCGATTATTGCTCACATTGATCATGGCAAATCCACAATAGCTGATAGAATTATTCATAAATGTGGAGGATTAACTGAGAGAGAAATGAAAGCTCAAGTTTTAGACTCGATGGATATTGAAAGAGAAAGAGGCATAACGATTAAAGCACAAACAGTAAAATTAAATTATAAATCTAAAGATGGGAAAAATTATATCTTTAATATAATTGATACACCGGGACATGTAGATTTTAGTTATGAGGTAAGTAGATCGCTATATGCATGTGAAGGATCCATCTTAATTGTTGATAGTACTCAAGGTGTAGAAGCTCAAACATTGGCAAATGTATATCAAGCCTTGGATATAAACCACGAAATAATTCCTGTTTTAAATAAAATAGATTTACCTGCTTCAGATTTAGTTAGAACAAAAAAACAAATTGAAGATGTTATAGGTATTGATACAGAAAATGCCGTACCATGCTCTGGAAAAACCGGAGAAGGTATTAATGAAATTTTAGAACAAATTATAAATAAACTTCCTGGTCCAAAAGGAGAGTCTAAAGATGATTTAAAATGTTTATTAGTTGATAGTTGGTATGATACTTATCTTGGTGTTGTAATATTAGTTAGAATTATAAATGGAAAAATAACTAAAAATATGAGAATAAAAATGCTCTCAACTAATCAAGATTATATTGTAGAAAAAGTTGGAGTGTTTACTCCAAAAGCAAAAGATATTAATGAGTTAAATACTGGTGAAATAGGTTTTATAACTACTGGGATAAAAGTTTTATCAGAAACAAAAGTTGGAGATACAATTTGCGATGCTTCAAAACCATTAGTGGATCCATTACCAGGTTTTAAACCGAGTAAACCAGTGGTTTTTTGTGGTTTATTCCCTGTTGATAGTTCAGAATATCAAAAATTAAAAGATGGTCTGGCAAAATTACAATTAAACGATGCAAGTTTTTCATTTGAAGCAGAATCTTCCTCAGCTCTTGGCTTAGGTTTTAGATGTGGTTTTTTAGGATTACTACATCTTGAAATTATTACAGAAAGATTAGAACGAGAATTTGATGTCAATTTATTAACGACTACACCAGGTGTTGTGTACAAAGTAAGTTTAAATAATGGTGATTTAATAGATTTACAAAATCCATCAAGTTTACCAGATCCAACATTAATCAAGTCAATAGAAGAACCGTGGATAAAAGCTACAATAATTACTCCAGATCAATATTTAGGATCTATAATTAAATTATGTCAGGACAAAAGAGGTATTCAAAAAAATTTAAATTATTCTGGAAATCGAGCCGTTTTAACCTATGAGCTTCCTTTAAATGAAGTTGTTTTTGATTTTAATGATCGAATTAAATCAATGACAAGTGGTTACGCAAGTTTTGACTACGAAATTATCGAACACCGTGAAGGTGATTTGGTAAAATTGGGAATACTTGTTAATGGTGAGGCTGTAGATGCTTTGGCAATGATGATTCATAAAGATTTTGCCCAAAGAACGGGAAGAGAGGTATGTGAAAAACTAAAAGATTTAATTCCTAGACACAATTTTATGATACCAGTTCAAGCTGCTATAGGAGGTAAAATTATTGCTAGAGAAACTATAAAAGGTTTTAAAAAAGATGTTTTAACAAAAATTCATGGAGGAGGAGCAACTGATAGAAAAAGAAAATTACTTGAGAAACAAAAAAAAGGCAAGGCTAGATCTAAACAGTTTGGTAGAGTTGAAATCCCACAAGAAGCTTTCATTGGTGTTTTGAAAATTACTAAAGATTAATTATTCTATCAATCATTTTGAAATGTTTTATTTCAAGATGAATTTTATACGGAAAATTTTTATCAGAATTATCTGGTTTAGTAGAAATTCTAAAATATTTTAAATTAAGTATTTTACAAATTCTTTCACATTTTTTATTTGGATGATCCGAAGGAATTATTTCAATAATTTTAGTTCCAGGCTTACAAAAAATTATATTTGTAAATGCTGCTCCATGTGCTCCCAATATTATTGATGCATTTTTAAAAAGATAAATTTGATTTTCAAGTGATAATTTTTCAGGGCTATAAAACTTAAGATTCTTATCATAGACCCAATTTTTAAATTCCTTAAAATTGTGTATTTGACAATGGTTGTATAAAGAGCTTGTCCTATCTAAAAATATTCTTTTTTTACATTTAAATTTTTTCGCTTTTTTTAAAAATAGTTTTCTATTTATAAAAATTATCCATTTAGGTAATTTTTTAACTTGATTTTGGATATTACCTTTTTGATACCAAGGATGATCTACCGACACAATTTCATCTGCAAAAATATGATTATCTTTAAAACTATCTATTAACTTTTTTTTCGGAATCTCTAAAATTTTAAATATTTTTTTTTGCCATTCACTAGGACTCGAAACATAGAAAAAATTAATTTTTTTAAAAATTTTAGTTTTTTTGATAAAATATATTTTGGGAATTATATCAAAAAAAAAATGAAAATAATTATTTCCACTACCTCCTTGAGCTAAATTAAAAACTGTACCAGAGAAATTAGTTATAAATGATGGTGTACCCTTATTAAGCACAGCATTAAATTTAGCTTGTCTCAATGTACCTCTAACTTGTTGAAATGACATTTTAGGTAAAATTTTATTATTTTTTATTACAGCAACATTTTCTGTATTATCCGTGTAAATCCTAGCTTTCTTTGTTATATAAATATTATAATTTTTATTATCATATGTTTTTAAGTTTACATCTTTAATTTTTATTAAATCTGATAATTTATTTGTATTTTTTGTAAAAATTACTTTGCCATAAATATTTGAAAAAATTTTGATAACTGATTTTTTATAGTATAATTTTATTTTTTTCTTAATCATTTGTTGTAGAGTGAATATATAATATGAATGATATCATTAAATGGGGAATAGTTGGACTTGGAAATGTAGCATATGAATTTGCAAAGTCATTTTATAATATAAAAAATGCCCAGTTGATAGCTATTGCAAGTAAAACTCAAACTAATTTAATTAAATTTAAAGATGATTTTAATATTGACCCAAAAAATTGCTACAACGAATACAAAAATTTATTAAAAAACAAGGATGTAGACATAGTATATCTCGCTTTACCTAATTCACTTCATAATGAATGGATTTCAAAATCTATAGATGTAGATAAAAATATTTTAGTTGAGAAGCCTGCATTCACTAATATTAATGATGCAAAGTTATTATTTAAAAATCCAAAGTTAAAAAAAATATTTTTGAGTGAAGGGTTTATGTTTAGATATCATCCTCAAATAATTAAAGTAATTGAGATAATCAAAACCAATAAAATAGGAAAATTAGTTTCAATGGAGTCTTTTTTTGGAAAAAATTTACTTTATAAAAGAAATTTTTTTGGATTTTCGAAATTAAAAAAAATTGATAATAAAAAAAGGATTTTTAATAAGAATTTAGGGGGAGGTGCAATTTTGGACCATGGTTCGTATACAGTTTCTATGAGCCTACTTATTGCATCATTGATTAAAGGAATAAATATTAACAATGTTAAATTAAATATCCTTTCTAAAAAAAAAATACCTGGCGAAGTTGATATAGATAGTGACGCAGAATTGAATTTTGATAAAAAATTTACATCATATATTTCAGCTTCTTTTTTAAAAGATTTAGGAAGCAAAACTATTATAATCGGAGATAATGGTAAAATTATAATTAATGATACCTGGAATTGTCAAAAATGTGAAATTATACTTCATAATAAAAAAAATAAAATATTTAAATTTAAAAATAAAAAAAATACTTATTCTTTAGAAATCGAAAAAATCAGTGAAGATATTTTAAAAAATAAAAAAGAAGCTAGCTTTCCAGGCACAACAAAAAATGAAATATTAATTAGTTCTCAAATTTTAGATAATTGGCTTAATGGGTAAAAATAAAATAATAGATTGTATAACTTTTTTTGACAATAATTTTATATTTGATTTAAGATATAATGTTTTAAAGGATCATGTAGATTATTTTTTAATTTGCGAGTCAAAATATGATCATCGCAATGAAATCAAAAAATTGAATTTTGATACCCAACTTTATAATTCTGATAAAATTAAATATATAGTCCTAGAAAAATCTTTTCCAAAAAATACAAATTTATGGGAAAACCAAGCGATTCAAAGAGAATTCATTTTGGAAAATTTATCATTTGCAGAACCAGATGATTATATCTTTTTTTCAGATCCTGATGAAATACCAGATCCAAAAATTTTTGAAAACTTTAATTTAGATAAAAAATATGGAATTTTTTTTCAAAAATGTTTCAATTATAAATTTAATCTTTACAATCCTTTCGAGACACCTTGGGAAGGAACAAGGGTTTGTAAAAAAAAAAACTTAAAATCAATAGACTTTATGCGGCAAAAAATTAAATCAAAAAACTTAAAATATAATTTTTTAAGATTAGATAAAGAAAAAAATATACAAATTTACCATAATGCTGGTTGGCATTTTAATAATATAATGGAGCCAGAACAAATATCATTAAAACTTAAAACTTTTGCTCATAGTGAATTTAGCGAAAATGAGTATTCTGATGTTGAAATAATCAGATCAAAAATAGGTAAAAAAATTGATTTATATAATAGAGGCCATCAATATAAGAAAGTAACATTTGATGAATCATTTCCTAAATATCTGTTTTCTAATTATGAATTTTATAAAAATTATATTCTGTGATTTGGAGAGGTGGCCGAGTGGTTGAAGGCGCATGCTTGGAAAGCGTGTAAAGGGGAAACTCTTTCATGGGTTCGAATCCCATTCTCTCCGCCATCAAATTTATTACATTTTATGGGGTTTATTTAACATTAAAAAAGAAAGATAAAGATTAAAAATAAACAATTTTAAACAAAAAATGTTATAATAATTTTTTCCTTAATTTAAAAAAAATGACAAATAAAAACAATTATCAAGCAGATTCCATAAAAGTTTTAAAAGGTCTTGAGGCTGTCAGAAAAAGACCAGGTATGTATATTGGTGATACAGATGACGGTACTGGTTTACACCATATGGTCTATGAAGTTGTAGATAATTCAATCGATGAAGCTTTGGCAGGATTCTGTAAAAATATAAATGTTAAAATTAATTCAGATGGAACCGTAACTGTAGTTGATGATGGTAGAGGAATACCAGTTGATATGCATAAGGGTGAAAAAAAATCTGCAGCTGAAGTAATTATGACTCAACTTCATGCTGGTGGAAAATTTGATCACGATTCATACAAAGTATCTGGTGGACTACATGGAGTTGGTGTTTCAGTTGTTAACGCATTATCAGAAAAATTAAAGCTTGAAATTCACAGAGATGGAAAAAAGCATTTTATTGAGTTCGAAAATGGAAATGCGAAAAATCCTCTAAAAGTAATAGGAAAATCAAACATTACAGGCACATCAATTACATTTTTGCCATCTAAGGAAATTTTTTCTTCTATAAAATTTAGCAGCAATATTATTATTAAGAGAATGAGAGAATTAGCTTTTTTAAATAAAGGAGTAAAAATTTCTTTTACAGATTTAAATAATAAAAAAGCAAAAACTATAGATTTTAAGTTCGATGGAGGTGTATTAGAATTTGTTGATTTTTTAGATGAAAAAAGAGAAAAATTAAAAAATAAAAATGATAATGATCTTTTTAAAAAACCTATTTATATAGAAGGAAAAAAAGATAATATTCAAATCGAGTGTTCATTAAAATGGAATGCGGGATATTCAGAAGATGTACTTCCTTATACAAATAACATTTATCAAAAAGACGGAGGAACTCATGTATTGGGATTTAGAAGTGCTTTAACACGTGTAATCAATAAATATGCAAATGAAAATAATCTTTTAAAAAAAAATAAACTAACAATTTCTGGAGATGATATTAAAGAAGGCTTAACATGCGTACTATCTGCTAAAATTCCAGATCCTAAATTTTCTTCTCAAACAAAAGACAAACTTGTTTCTTCAGAGGTCAGAATGATAGTTGAAACAATTATAAATGAAAAATTGTCTATTTGGTTTGATCAAAATCCTTCAGTAGCAAAAATCATTCTAGCAAAGGTTATACAAGCTGCAATGGCGCGAGATGTTGCAAGAAAAGCTAGAGAGACAGTAAGAAGGAAAGGTGCATTAGAATTAAGTGGTCTTCCTGGAAAATTAGCAGATTGCCAAATTGGCAAACAAGAAGGAACAGAATTATTTATTGTTGAGGGAGACTCAGCTGGTGGTTCAGCAAAACAGGGAAGAAATAGATCAAACCAAGCTGTTCTACCTCTAAGAGGTAAAATTTTAAATACATATGTTGAAGATTTACAAACAAAAAAGAATGGCAACACCAATGGTTCTGATCAAAGAACCAAAGCACTTTCAAAAATGATTTCATCTAATGAAATTGTAACATTAATAAATGCTTTAGGTTTAGATCCGAAATCAAATGAGATTGATCTTAAAGATTTGAGGTATGGAAAAATTATAATTATGACCGACGCAGATGTAGACGGATCACATATAAGAGCTTTATTATTAACATTTTTTAATAATAAACCATTTAATAAATTAATTGAAAATGGACATGTTTATTTAGCCCAGCCACCTTTATTTAAGATTAATAAGGGATCCAAGGGAATTTATATAAAAGATGAAAAAGAATTGGAAGACTATATCGTAAATAATAATCAAAATTTGAAAAAAATGAAAAAAGGTTCAAAAGATTATATTAAAGGAATTGGAATTGAAAAATCAAAAATGAATATTCAAAGATTTAAAGGACTTGGAGAAATGAATCCTGAAGAGTTATGGAGTACTACCCTTGATCCTGAAAATAGAAATTTACTTAAAGTTCAATACTCAAAAGATTTTAAGAAAGATCAAAGTCTGATACATACTTTAATGGGCAATGATGTTGCGCTAAGAAAAGATTTTATAATTTCTAACGCTATTAATGTTCAAAATCTTGATATTTAATTTATGAAGTTTTTTGAAACTTCAAAATATTTTTCATTAAAAAAGTCTACATATATCACTTTAAGATGGATAGGTATAATTGGCCAATTAATTTCTGTTAATCTGGTTTATTTTTATTTTGATTTTAGTTTTAATTTTATTTTATCAAATATAATAATTTTTTTAGGTATGCTAAGTAACTTCTATTTAGTTTATATTTATCAAAAAACTCAATTATCAGATAGATCAGCATTTATTTTTTTAGTTATTGATATATTTCAGTTAAGTGTTTTACTTTATTTGACAGGAGGTGTTGCCAATCCTTTTGTTATTTTTTTATTGATACCAAGTGTATTTTCATCATCTAACCTAAGCTTAAAAACTAATTCAATTTTAGTATTTTTGACAATAATTGTAATATTTATATTAACATTTTATTCATTAGAATTGCCCCACCCTCTGAATGTACATTTTCATGTTAGTCAATATTATTATTATTCAATTCCTGTTGCTTTGATCATAGCATTGATTTTTTTAAATTATTTTGCAATGACTTTTGGCACTCAATCTCGATTAAGAAAAGAAGCATTAGCTAAAATGGAAGAGATAATGGCAAAAGAACATGAACTTTTATCATTAGGAGGTCAAGCTGCTGCAGCTGCTCACTCACTTGGAACACCTCTATCTACAATAAAAATTATTTCTCACGACTTAGTTAAACAATTTAAAGGTCAAAAAGATGTTGAAAAAGATATTGAACTTTTACAAAGTCAAGTCGAACGATGCAATGAAATACTCAAACGATTAAGTATCAACCCTGTTGAGGAGGATGATTTTATTGATAAAGATATATCAATGAGAGATTATTTAAATGAAATTATTTTAACATTTAAACAAATAAGTAAAAAAAAATTTATTTTTAATTATGATCAAGATTCAAATGATAAAAAAATAACTAAATCTATAGAGATAGTTTATGGATTAAGAAATTTTATAGGTAATGCAAATAAATTTGCTAAAGATAAAATATTTATAAATCTTAAAAGTGATAGCCAAATAACTGAAATTTTAATAGAAGATGATGGTAATGGTTACCCTAGAGATGTTTTGTCTAAAATTGGTGAACCGTATTTAAAATCAAATAATCCAAATGACAAATCAAAAGTTGGATTGGGGCTTGGTTTATTCATAGGAAAAACTTTATTAGAAAAAAATTTTGCATTATTAAAGTGTAGAAATTCTAGAACAAGAAATGGAGCAGAAGTTACTATTAGTTGGAAAAATAAAGATTTATTTAATATTTAATGTAAATTTTTTTTTGTTTCAAAAAGCGCACCTAATTGAGAAATCATTACATCTCCAAGTTCATTAACATCAGCAATTTTTATTGCTTTATTGTAATACCTTGAAACATCGTGTCCAATTCCGATAGCTAAAATCTCTGTTTCAGATTTATCTTCTATAAATTTGACTATCTTTTTTAAATGTTTTTCTAAAAAATCACCTGAGTTAACGGATAAAGTAGAGTCATCCACTGGAGCACCATCAGAAATTACCATTAGAATTTTTCTCTCTTCTTTTCTTTTTTTTAATCTGTTAAATGCCCAAGTTATTGCTTCACCGTCTATATTTTCTTTTAAAAGCCCTTCTTTCAACATGAGGCCAAGGTTTTTTTTTGCCTGTCTCCAATGTGTATCTGCTGCTTTGTAGATAATATGTCTTAGGTCATTCAGTCTACCAGGATTTTTTGATTTACCTTCTTTATTCCAAAGCTCTCTGCTTTGTCCACCTTTCCAATTTTTTGTTGTAAAGCCTAAAATCTCTACTTTAACTGAACATCTTTCCAATGTTCTTGATAAAATATCTGCACATATTGCTGCAATTGTAATCGGTCTTCCCCTCATTGATCCTGAATTATCAATAAGTAAAGTTACAATAGTATCTTTAAAATCTAAGTCTTTTTCTTTTTTAAATGAAAGAGAATTATATGGATCCATAATTATCCTAGGTAATTTTGAACTATCCAACAAACCTTCTTCTAAATCAAATTCCCAAGCTCTGTTTTGCTTAGCTAATAATTGTCTTTGAAGTTTATTTGCAAGTTTTGTTATCACATCTTGAAAAGAGATAAGCTGTTGATCTAAACTTTTTCTTAGCTTGTATATTTCCTCGGAACTTTCTAAATTTTCAGCTTTAGTAGTTTCATCATATTGATTAGTATAAACTTTATATTCTAAGTTTAAATTGTTTATATTATTTTTTTGAATTACTTGTTCTGATGTTTGTTTTTCTGAGTCGGTATCTATCAATTGTTCATCAAGTTTATATTCGTCAATATCATAATCAGTATCTAAACTAGCTTCATTTTCTTGATCTTTATTTTTTTCTTTTTGATCTTCCGTGTTTTCATTTTGATTATCATTTGATGGATTTTCCAGTCCTTCCTCTTGATTTTCTTTATTATTTTCCTCATTCTCATCTGTTTGAAAAATATCCATTTCTTGAAGAATTTCAGAAAATCGAGAACTGTAGATATTCTGATCCTCGATATTTTCTTTTAAAAAACTAATATGTTTATTTATTGAATTGTCGAAATCAATTTCCCAAAAATTAAGTATTTTTGTTGTTAAATCATTTAATTCGATATTATGAAATTTTTTTTGCATATATAACTCAAATGCTTCAGCAATAGGAACATCCTCTTTGGTTTTAAGTTGATCTTTTCTCTTGAGACTATTAGCTTGAATATAATTTTCTTTAAAATTTATTTCTATCCCCTTAAGCATTTTACCACCTAATTTTTCATATCTAATTTTTTCTGCAATTGTGTAAAGGGACCTACAAGTTGATTTAGAGGGCAAATTTTTTTTGAAAATTAAATCATTAGAAAATTTTTTTCTCAATGCGATTGAGTCAGACTCAGCTCTAGCTTTGATAAAATCTTTTTTATCATTTAGATTATCTAATTCAAAAAAATCAATTTTATCTTTACTTTTATTATCTTCTAATTTTTTTTTAACTTTTAAATCCTCAGAAATTACTCTAACTGTTGAAGTAAGGGCTTGTTTAAGTTTTTCTTTGAGATTAGTCTCTTTATCACTCATTAGATTTGAATATTAACTAGTGATTCAGGCAATTCTTCACCGAAACATCTTTGATAATATTCTGCAATTATATTTTTTTCAATTTCATCACATTTATTTAAAAAAGTTACTCTAAATGCATATCCAATATCTTTAAATATTTCAGCATTATCTACCCAATGCAAAACTGTTCTTGGACTCATAACGGTTGAAATATCTCCTGCAATAAATCCTTTTCGAGTAAGAGAAGCTACTTTTATCATATTAGCAACCTTTTCTTTTCCCTTTGAATTATTTAAATATTTATTCTTAGCTAATATAATATCCATTTCTCTTTCTAGACTTAGATAATTTAAAGTAGTTACGATATTCCATCTATCCATTTGTCC
>MDSV01163132.1_pt1 | contig 10513 bp, 6 predicted proteins | sample 810851 | NCBI WGS metagenome assembly MDSV01 (sample SAMN05326640, study PRJNA326480) | marine metagenome | isolation source: seawater | place: Atlantic Ocean: North East | collected 2012
AAGAAGAAGAAGAAGAAGAAGAAGAGATTTTTGACGCGATGAAGAAAAGGGAAGAAGAGGACCACCTAACCAACTAAAAAAAAATAGGAAAACCCTAAACTTTATAAATACTGTGTAGGGTTTCAAAAAGTGTGTCTGCACCAAAAAAAGGTGTCAATCAAAAAACTCCTCTCTTTCGTTTTTCGGGGTCGCTTTTTTTTTGCTCTTTGAGTCCTTCGACTTGGCCCAAGAAGAAGAAGAAGAAGAAGAAGACAACACACCACAATAGAAAACGGCTTTGAAGAAGAGGTGTTGGCGTCCTCCTCCTTTCGCGCGTCTTCGTCGTCGTTCGTTCGTTCGTTGTTGGTTTGGCGAGGAGGAGGAGGAGGAGGAACGCAAACAACAAACGATATGATGATATCGCCCGAAGAGCTCGCGGCGCGGTTGCGCGACACGCTCTCTCCGCATCGAGAGATTCGAGAGACGGCCGAAGCCGCCGTCAGAACGTTTACGATGAAACATCGATCCTCGTGCGTGCACTTCGCTCGAGTGGCGACGTCCTGGAAAGACGACGACGACGACGTCGGCAAGGAGGGCTCGACGACGACGACGACGACGGGCGTGCGCATGGCCGCGGCGCTGGCGCTGAAGAGACGGGTGAGTACCGCGTGGGTGAAACTCGTGGGAGAGGAACAATCGGAAGTGCAAATGCTCTTGTTGCGAGGCGTCGCGAACGAACGCGAGCGAGTCGTGAGAGACGCGTTGTCGCAGTCGATCGCGAGAATCGCACAGATTTGCATTCCAAACGAATCGTGGCCAGAGGTTTTAGAACATTTGAGTCAGATGTCGACGAGTCAAGAATCGAGGCATAGGGAAGGCGGCATGGGATGTTTTTCCGCGTTGGCGGAGACGGTGGTGAGAGTCGCGCCGGTGCACTTTAGGACGTTAGCGGATATATTTATCAGGAGTTTGATGGACCAGGAGAAGTTCGTGAGAAAAAGAGCAATTGAAGGATTGAGAGCGTTAGTTGGGGAGGCGCCGTTTATTGGAGAAGTGGTTGTCGTTGAGAAGGGATCTCAAACGCAGATGACAGGGAGAGACGGAAAGACGAACAAGAAAGAAATCGAACAGCAAAAAATAGAGGTGAGAGAAACGGTTTTAAGAATCGTAGAAGCGTCCGCGCGATTTTGCGTCCAGGCAGCACAAAGTGCGGACTCAATCGACCAAGCGTTGCTCGCGTTTGACGTCTTTGACGAACTGTTTAGCTGCGGCGAGTCGAACATCGTGAAAACAGTCGCGGCGGATATCGTGAACGTGTGCTGCGAGTGCTCGAAAGCCAACGGGATTGATAACGTTGTTAAATTGAGAGCTTTAGACGTGTTATCTGTTGTCGCAGAACGTCGCTCAAAATCTTTGCGGCGAGCAAATTTAGTCGAGCCACTGTTGCGCGCGATTTTACCTTTACTCGGAGAACCGGACGAAAACGAAGACGACCAAGATAAAGACCACGATAAATCTGATTCCGATGATGACGACGAGGACGATAATCAATCCATGCGTTTAGCAGCCGCAAGGGTGGTGGACATGTTAGCTCTAGCGTTACCGGCGAAGTTTGTGCTACACGTTGTTCTCGAATTCGCTTCGAATAACATTAAATCGCCGGACGAACGCTTACGAAGAGCATCCGTAGGCGCCGTCGGAGTTGTGTGTGAAGGATGTGCTGAAGCGTTATCAAACGATCCGGTCATGTGCGAAAACTTACTCGACCAATTAGGCGCATCTTTAGAAGATGCTAGTTTTGGCGTTCGACGAGCGGCAGCGTTTGCTTTAGGGCAATTCGCCGAGTTTTGTCGATCGTCGGTACCGAAAATGCACGCCATCGCTTTACCGCGATTATTTCAAGCCGTGAAAAAGAAAGCGGAGCTGGAAAAAGAAGACGCGATTGCGCGACAAAACGCGTTTTTTGCCGTCGAGGCGTGGACGTCCGAATTAGAATCGGGCGAAATAGCAGCCTACGTGCCGATGGTTTTAGAAGTTCTCTTCGAATCCTTGGACGACGGCACCAACGAGGAGCAAAATCAACCGTTTTCCTGGTCCGTGTTTCGAAGGAAAGAGTGCGCGTTAGCGATAGCCACTTCTGCAGCTACGGACGCGTCGGACGCGTTTGCGCCATTTCTCGCTGATTTACTCCCAAGGCTCGAAAACGTCGTGCGCGCGCACGTGCGGGATGAAAACGACGCGAACGACCAAAAGAAACTTCGTTTGAGAGCGTGTGCGATTCGATTATTAGGCGCTATTGTTGAAGGAGAAACGTGCAGAACAGCTTTAGGCAATCAGGCTATCGAGGCGTTGGTACAAAACGTCGCGAGTGGGTTTGCATCGACGTCGTGCGACGCGCGCGAAGCGGCGCACGATTTCTTCGCGAGTTTTGCCAACGGATGTAAATCTGCCGACGAGAATACTAAAGAATCGGCGAATGGGAACAACGACGAAAACTTCTCGCAATTTCTAAACCCGTTAGTAGAGAAAGCGTTAGAAAGTATCACCTTAGACGACGGCATCATGTTCGGTAAGGATTTCGAAGATTTTGTGGCGGATAATCCAGATGCCGACGGTGCCGGAGGTGGCGAAGATGAATACGACGACGAGTACGACGAGTACGACGAAGATGACGACGTCGAAGACAACGCCAAAGGATACGACGACGTTCGGTCTGGTCTCGTTGAGGAAAAAGTAGCCGCAATTCGCGCGATCAAATCGTACGCTGAATCCGCGCCAAGAACTTACGTACAAAGCCAAGCCGCGTTTGAAAAATCTGTGGAAGTTTTGTTCCAAACCGTCGATTATCTCGACGACGAGGTTCGTTCCTTCACGTACGATTCCATCTCGTCGTTAGCCGGGGGTGAATGTTTGGTCGTTTTGTGCGCGCACAACCCAAGTGCAGCCAAAACACTCGCTGAAAAAGCTTTGGAGGCGTGCTTAGACGCCGCGATGCACGATTTCGAGAAGAGTGTCGTCGCTTCTTCTTTGTGTTGCGCTGCAGAAGTTTTAAAGAGCGTCAAAAAATGCAATCAACCGATTCTCGAGAACGGAGCATCACACTTGGGTAAATTAAGCGATATTTGTTTGTCTATACTACGAGGCGATGCGATGTGTCAACAATCTTTCGATAGCGACGACGAGGAGGACGACGACAATGACGAAGATGTCGAATACGGCGGGAAGAACAACGAAAACAATCGCGCGCGACACCACAACACGAACGGTAACCTGGAAAACGAAGACGAAGAGGAAGCTGAATCATCGCTCGTACTTCTCGAAGCTATCGCTGAAGCCTTACCAGCGTTAGCGAACGTCGTCGGCGCGCAACCGTTCGCGTCCCAGTTTGAACCGCACTTCCAAGCGATTCTTAAAAGAGTGCATCCGTCTCGAAGCAGTGCAGAACGCTTTGCAATTTACGGTTTACTCGCAGACATCGTCGAATCAGTCGAATCGTACGCGTCGCCGTGCGCGCCGGCATTGTTACCAACATTGTTGGAGGAAATACGATCGATGGATTCGCCGGAAGCGACGAGGAATGCCGCTTACCTCGCCGGTCTTCTCGCGGAAACTACCAGACAAAAGGACAAATCTAATGCGAACCCTTACTGTAACGACGAAAGCGTCAAAGCCATTGCGGAAGCCGCAGTACTTGGCGCGCAAAGCGAGGCTTTCGTGGTTTCCAACGGCCACGTCGGACGATGGGCAAAACTCGTCGCGACGAAAGATAACTTAGCCGGGTGCGCGGCAAGGTGTGCGAAATCGTTAGCCAACCGAAGTGAGAGCGTGGAAATCGCAAAGGCGATCGTCCACGCGTTACCTATGGGCGAAGACGTGGACGAAGGCGAGGTCGTCGCTGAAGTCTTGAAAGCGTTCGTCGTGGACGAACCGAGCGCGGACGAAGCTCTTCGAATGGATGCGGCGAGGCGCATCGAGTTAGCCATCGCCGCGAAAGCAGCAGCTAAGAAGAAAGAGTAGAATGCAGATGGACCGACTCTTCTTCTTCTTCTTCTTCTTCTTCTTCTTCTACCTTTTGTATTTCGAGTCGTCACTTCGGTGGTACAAGATTCGTCGACCGCGACGGCTCTCGTCTTCATCGACTTTGTTAAAAGCACTTTTTTGTATTTCCGATCGTAGGTGTATTTTGTAGTAGATTTTTGTATCCCTCATTACTTTCGCGTGTTGTTTCCTCTCTTCTCTTTCTCTCGAGTCAGGCGGCTCGCCGATGTCGTCGTCGTCGTCGTTGTTGTTGTCGTCGTCGACGGGTGGTGGTGGTGCGCGCGTTCCTTCGTCCAAAACCTCTCTCTCGTGTGCGACGACGACTTTAACGACGACTTTAACGACGTTGCGCGCTAGGTATTGTCGCAACACCAACAGACCGACGACAAAGAGAATGTCGAACACGAATAATCATCGCGCGGAAACGCCATTGCCGCAGAAGGAGGGGGCGACGGACGCGCGCGGAAGAAACACCACCACCATCATCAACAACAACAGAATCTCCTGTGGCGACGCGATCGTCAACGACAGCCTCACCGACCCTCCCCCGTCTGGAACGGCGTTCGATGTCGTCGTGATTGGAAATGGACCCATCGGTGCGGCAATTGGGTTGCACGTATCATCATCATCCACAAAAAATGTGAAGACGACGACGACGAAGAAGAAAAAGATGTTGATTTTAGACTCTGGGCAGGCGAGCGTGAGCTCTGGATCGGACGATCTCGGCCGGATCGTCCGACCTCTCGACGCGGAAGGCAGAGACGAGTGGACGCAACTAAATATCGATTCGATACGGTCTTTCGATGAAATACAAAAGAAGAGTAAAATAGAATTCTTCGAAAAGAAAGGGAGCTTGAGCATCGGTTCGCCGGCGTTCGTATCTCGTCCGGCGAGTTTGTTGGAAGCGAAAGGGATCGAACACGAAGTTTTGAGAGGAAAGAAGGAAATGTGCGAGAAATTTGAGTATTTGAGTCGAGAGACGATACCGGAGGAGTACGTGGCGGTTTCCGATAGGGTTGGTGGATACGTCAGTCCGCACAAAATGCGCGCGGCGTTTAACCGGTTGGCGGTTGAGAACAACGATGAGACGATCGTGTGCGTGCAAACTGGCGAGGAGATTTTAGCGATGGAAGATGATGGTAGAGTAAAAGTCAAAACAACAGATGGGAACGAATACGTTGCGAATGAGAAAGTCATCGTCGCGTGTGGGTATTACACGCAACCGTTGTTACACCGATCAAAAATAGATATGGAAAATTTAGAAGACGTGAAGATTTCGAAAAGGACGATCATTTTGGCCAAGGTCTCCGAGGAAGACGCCAAAGGACGATTTCGAGACATGCCGACGATTAAGTACGAACTTCCGGAAGATGTTCGAAGTCAGAACATCTCTACCGGTACGAGTATCGATGGTGCTTCTTCCGATCAGAGTAAAAACGAGGCGAAAAGCGTGTATATTCTGCCGCCGATTTGGTACCCGGGCCCGGTGCCTTCTCCCGGGTACTACATGAAAATAGGAGGCGGGCCGAACGATTTTATGACGCTATCTAAAGCTGTCATTTTTGAAGAAAAAAAGAGTAATAGCAACGAGAACGATCGAGTAGTAAAAGAAAAGACACCGATAGAACTGCGCAAAGAGTTAGATTCTGTTTGGGAAGACCATCGAAAAGCCACGTACGAAGACCAAAAAGAGGACATCGAATCGTGGATGTGTTCCGACGGCGACCCGGCAATCGTACCGCAACTCAAAACTGCTTTACTCCACGTCTTTCCAGACGTCCAATTCGAATCGTTTGAAACGAAAGCGTGCGCGACAACGTGTACGTCCAATGGGAGCATGAAGATTGAAAACTATTTAGACGGTAAAGTATGCGCGGTTACCGGGTGCAACGGAAAAGCCGCCGGACCGGCGTGGGCCATTGCTCGAGAAGTCGTCGCGAATGCTAATTTGTAAAAAAAATCATATTATTATTATTATTACTAGTAACTCTATTTGATCGAATAATTCACTGCTTTTACCTTCGACTCGATTTCTTCCCCGCACCTCTTTTCTTACTCCCTTTCGCGCCCTTCTTGGACTTTTTCCCGCCTTTACCTTTCGCATCTCGATTCTTCCCGCTCAATCGTACTTTCGTATCCACGTTTACTTTATTCTTCTTCACGTCCCCTTTCTTCAACTTCAAAATCCCATTCTTAAACCACGAGCTGCCCCACGCCAAACCTCTGTCGATATCTTTTTCTCTCCTCTGTTCCTTTTCGCTGTTCGTCATCTTCATCTTCTCTTTCTTCTCTAACTTGTGCCCGAGTCGAAACGCGTCTAACCGCTTCTCTTCTTTTCTTTGTTCGTTCTTCTTCCACAGACCGACGCCTACGGTCGCGGGGATCCGAATGCCTTTCGACGGTTTCATCCCCAACGCTTTCAACTTCTCGTCCTCTAACTCTTTTCTATCCCACTTGTTCAAGCCCTTGATCCCGAAATCTCTCACCTCGCGGCGCATCTGTTTCATGCTAAACTTCGAGTCGGCGGCGGCGTTTTTGGTGTTATTGTTAGTACTAGTGTTCTTTTTCTTCTCCTTCGTGGTGGTCGCATTCTCGTCGTCGTCGTCGTCGTCTTTACCGACGATCCGTTTCGTTTCCGACGCCATGAACCGTTTCATCTCCCGCTTCACGTTTATCCTCCTCCTCCCATTTCTCCCGCCCGGCGCGGCGCCGGCCGTCGTCGTCCTCTCGTAATCACAATCTTCGCCGCCAAAGCTTTTCTTCCCCGGGGAAAAAACACCCTTTTTACCAAAGCGGCGCTCTTCTGGTCGCGTCTCGACGCGCGCGACGCGTTTCCCGTCGAAGGCGAAAACCATCGTCGGCTTCGTCGTCTTCGTCGTCCCCGCGGGAGTAGTATTCGTCGTCATCGCGTCCGTCCGTTCGGTGTGGTCGGATGGTCTTTTTTCCGCGTCGTTTGAAAATGTGTCGAAAATCCCCTAACGGAAATGGGGGAAAAAATGCGCGCATCATCACGTATATATATATATATATATCCTCACACGTGGACGCTCGCGTCGTCGTCGTCGAAACGTCGCGCGTAACCCTCCGACGACTAGAATAATGGCCCCCAAAAAGGCAGCAGCCCAAAAGAAGGGTCTTTTTCCCGCGGCGGACACCGCGGAGGAGGAGGAGGAGGACGACGACGACTTTGACGACGACGACGATGCCGACGCGCATCGTCGGACCGAAGACGACGACGACGAGGAGCTCGTGTCTGCCGTCAAGCAGTGGAAAACCGCGATGAAACCGGTGGTGTACCTCAACGCCGCGCTCTCCGCGATCGCCATCGCGTTTCTCGCGCAAGAAACCGCGTTCTTATCCGTGCCAATAGGCATCCTCGGACTTCTCGCGTGCGCGACGTGGGCGTGGAGCTTGAACCCATCGTCGTCGTCCAAAAGCGGCGGCGTCTTTAAAAGAGGCGGAGGACTCGGCGCGACGACTGCCGCGACGAAGAAACTCGCGCTCACGTGCGTCGTCCTCGATGGGACGGTGGCAACGACGAGCCTAGCAATCGGGACCTTCTTCGCGAACGGGACAATGGTGACACGCACGGTGACGATGGCAACGCTCTTCGGCGCACACGGCGTCGGGTACTGGGAGATGTATGCAAGGGCAAAGGCTATAGGGAAAGTACTCAACTAAATCAAATAGTATATAATCGCCGCCTACGCGCGTGTGATGCCACGCATCTATCCGTACACTCTGCACTCTGCGTCTCTTTCTTTCTTTCTTTCTTTCTTTCTTTGTCTCTCTCTCTCTCTCTCTTTCACCACTGGTATATTAATCGAGCGCGGACTTCGACCATCTCGTTTTGGCCGCGCGCAGCGCGTCGGTCGTTTGTTTCATCCGCAAATAAAAGAAGAGTACGGCGAAACCGATCCACGAAAGCGTTCGAAAGAGACGACCGCTCGCGTAGGAAGAAGCAGTTCCCTTCGAAGGAGAAGACAGTAACAGGTATTGTTTCCTCTTTTCGCGCGCGTGCACGTGGTCGCTCAGAACCATGGCATAGGTGTGAAATTTGTCCACCTCTTTCTTCGCCTTGGAGACTTTCGCGGACGCGTCGTCCGCGCGCATGGAAACGGAAGATAACAACGTCTGCGCTTCTTTCAAATACCGAAACGCAGCTTTCTTCGAGGTTCGAAGTTCAACGGATAAGCGCTTGCCTTCGCCGCTTTTGACGGCTTCGTAGATGCCGTCTGATTTCGCGTCGATGCGTTCGAGCATGGAAACGGCGCGATTGTACGTCGATAAAACACGGTCGATCTGCGCAACGACGATGTTTCTGCGCGCAATGTCTCGGTGTATGGACCCGAATCGAGACCCGGGCGTCGTGAAACTTAACGGGTTATCTCCAACCGACCAAGCATAGCCATTTATGGCTTCGACGACATTCGATCCAGTTTCTTCCGAATCCTTGTCGTTTTGACTGCTCATAAACGACGCTGTTTCGTGCGGCGCGATGAGTCCGGAAACGAACTGTGCAACTGCCGACGCCACTTCTCTCGCCGGGTCCGCGAAATCTGACTCGAGCGTTTTGATTTCGCAAAACGATCTCGACGCCGAAAAAGGCATTCTTCCGTAAGTCGACGAGATGAGCTCTTCGTTGATCGGGTTCGAACGAGTGACGAAGATAGCGTCGCGAACGATCTCCACCGGTTTTGCATTGGTGAAGAGTAACGGTGAGTCTTTGTGTTCGCCGTCGAAGCGTTGGTCAAAGACGAAAATAGGAATTTCCAAGTGGTCATCATCGTCGTCATCGTCGTCGTCTTCGTGTATGTACTTTTCATCATCTACGAGCAAATGTCGCGCGAGCGCGTCGATGTCCAACCATCGCGCTCTCGCGTGATCGGTTCGTTTCCCATCTACGCCAAACCCGGAAACTTTACCAGCTCTTAAAGCTGACGCGAATGCAGATGCCATGGCCGGTTCTTCCGACGCCGTGACGATTCGCGCCGTCGCTGAAACTTTCGTCGATTTCAACGAACACGCATCTAACGCGTCCAAGATTTCCAGTCGCAAAGCGTCCGGGTACGCGTACTGATATTCGTTCTTTTTATCATTGATATTCTTCGTCTTCTTGTCTTCTTCGTCTTTAACAACACCGAGTTCGAGGACATACAAATACGCGTGAATTGTCTTGTAAGGTTTCGCGCGTTTCAAAAACGACATTCTCGTCGCCGGTGGAGCTATGACAGAAGAAGCATACGCGCCAATCATAGCCGTCGCTTCGGCGAGAAACGCGTCGTTGGCAAACTGTCCAGGTGTTTGGAAGAACGCCTCGGTATCTCCGGAATCATCTCCACTCAAGCGTACCGATTCTCCAAACGTCGCCACGTCGAAATCGGCATCCCCACCATGCTCCAACGCAATTTTCGTCTTCATCGCGTCCTCGCATGCTTTTGCCGCACCTTCGTTCGCTTCGTGTAAACAGTGCTCGTTGAAAAAACGTTCTAACAAGTCAATCTCTACCGCGGCTAAGTTTTTCGACTTCGAATCGTCTCGGTTTAGGTGTGATTTTTCCAAACGCCTTCCTCTCGCCTCGTCGAGTTGTTGCGACAGGCGTTTTCTTTTCGCCGCAAACTCTTGGCTGGTCATTTTGCGTCCACTTCCAAACCGCATGTTCGTGCTCGGGAAATCGTGCGCGCCGTGTCCTATTATTTTCTTCGCGTGCGCGTGCTCTAAACTACCCCACGTGAATGGACCGGCGGATAAATCTAAGAAGACCGTTTTTGTTCTCGAAGAGAGGATCGCTTCGGTGGGACACCCTTCGTGACCTTGTTCGATTTTCGCGATTTGTCTCGCGATCCGCGTGGCTGCGATAATATCGTCGCCGTTGAGTTTCTGCAAGGCGAATTGCTTCAGCGAAGTATCGTCGACTACCTTTATTATCGAAGAAGACGAATGTTTACTCTCCCCCTTACCTCCTCCATTGTTCACCGTGAAATCCTGCCTCGCCGCCCAAAGATCGCCAAACGTCTTCAAGTCGTGCATTGATAGCATTTTCTTCACGCGTTGTTCGCTTCGATTTCCGTTTCTAAGATCACGCTCTTTGTTCAAACGCAAAAATTCCGCGTCGTCTTCAATTTCGTCCAAGACGTCGTGCGCGCCTTCGTAAAATCCGTCTCTCGAGAGGGGCGTTTTCAACTGTTCGGTAATCTTTGACATCTTCTTTTTTTTCGCTTTTTTACTATATCTACTACTGCTCCCACCGAAAACTCTATCGTCGTGGTCGTGCGTCAACTCGCCGCTTCGTAACTCTTCGCTTCTCCATTCGATGGCATTTTTTGTGAGCACTTCTGCTCTTTTGGAAACCTCGAAATCTTGTCGCAAGGCGACGACTTCTTTATCCGTTAACCCGTACCGAAAGCCATACTTGGGGACTTTATCGCCGCTGTCTCCTTCTACCGTTTTCGCGTTCACGACAATCATAAAATGTTCCTCTTCTAACCCTAAAAAC
>MDSV01204398.1_pt1 | contig 10513 bp, 6 predicted proteins | sample 810851 | NCBI WGS metagenome assembly MDSV01 (sample SAMN05326640, study PRJNA326480) | marine metagenome | isolation source: seawater | place: Atlantic Ocean: North East | collected 2012
ACCGCGGGGTTGGGGCAGGCTTCGTCGAATTCAGTGGAGGTTGTTCCTTCCATGCCCAGCACGTTGCGAGCGAATTCGATGGCGGCCACCTGAAGCCCAAGGCAGATGCCAAAGTAAGGCACGCCATTCGTTCGAGCGTGGTTGGCGGCGAGGATTTTCCCTTCGACGCCACGGTGGCCGAAACCGCCGGGGACGAGGATGCCGTGAGCGGCGCGAAGGCGGGCCCACGCGTCTGCATGCACGTCCTCGGCACTTCCGTCTTCGAGGTCGCTTGCTTCGAGCCAGTCGATCTTGAGTTTGCGGTTTGCGGCCATGGCCGCGTGTTGCAGCGCTTTGATCACTGAAAGGTAGGCGTCTGACAGCCCAGTGTACTTGCCCACCATGGCGATGACGACCTCGTCCTCGAGGGTGTCCAAATGGTGTGCCATCTCGCGCCAATCGTCCAACATGCCGTTGGGCTGAACCTCCAAACCGAGGGTGGCACAGAGCCCTTGCTCCTCCAACATCAGTGGGACGTGGTAGATGTTGGGCACGTCATGCGTGGAGATGACGGCTTCTTCCGGAACGTGGCAGAAGGCCGCCAACTTCGTCCGTGTTTCGGACGACAACGGCGCCGAGGAGCGGCAAACCAAGATGTCGGGGGTGATGCCAAGGCCTCGGAGTTCCTTGACGGTGTGCTGCGTGGGCTTCGTCTTCTGTTCTCCGACCGGACCCATCACCGGCACCAAGGACACGTGCACGAACGTCACGTTCTCCCGGCCGACCCGGAATTGGAACTGCCGGAGGGCTTCGACGTAAGGGGCAGATTCGATGTCGCCCACGGTGCCACCCAATTCGATGATGCACACCTCTGGCTCTTGTCCAGAATCGTCGCTGGGTTGGTGTGCAACCTCTTCGATCCAATCCATCACCGCGTCGGTGACATGAGGAATGACTTGCACCGTTTTGCCGAGGTAATCGCCTCGCCGCTCGGCTTCAATGACTTTGGAATACACCTTTCCCGTGGTCAGGTTGTTGTCCCGTCCCAAGTTGAGGTCCAGGAAGCGCTCGTAATTCCCCAAATCGAGGTCGACCTCGCCTCCGTCATCAAGCACGAAGACCTCGCCGTGCTCGAAGGGACTCATCGTCCCGGCGTCGGAGTTGAGGTAAGGGTCGATCTTGATCGAGGTGACCCTCAATCCGCACGCTTTCATCAGCACGCCGATGCTGCTCGCAGTGACGCCTTTGCCAAGTCCGCTGAGGACGCCACCTGAGACAACGATGTATCGCATGGCCCCCAACGGGATGAGAATCCGTTGCCCGCCCTCTATGAGCGTTGCGTGGTGGAATTCCTCTCATCACATCAGGATGGGCAACACCGCAGCGATGACCATCAACGCCGGCGTAATGATGGCTTCCGTGGTGGAGCGTACCGAACACATCACCGACAATTCCGTGCCGCGGTGCATGCTTGCGGAAATGCCCACGTCGTCCTCACCGACCATCGTCAGGTTGGAACTGGGCACGCTGCCGTCAAGGCCCTCGGCGGCAAGGGCTTCACTCGTGCGGGGCTGAACGCGTCCGAGCGCGTAGACCGGGTCGCCGATTCGCAAGCAATGCATCGTCCATCGACGAGGCCGGTTGATGCCGGTCATCGAGCCAATGCTGACGATGTTCCCGACCTGCCAATCAAAGATGGCTGGACCGAAGTTGAACGTTGAGCGCCCACCGCCGAACAAGGAAGCCATGCGCGAGCCCTTGCCTTGGCTGGCCGAGGACCAGGACCGGTTCAGCCACGTTTCCGGGTCGACGTGAAGGCCACCGGTTCCGTCGTGAATCAAGAAGGGCGTCGAGCCTTGGTCCTCGGCCTCGTGCCACCATTTGGTGACCTTGTCGTCCCCGCTCCCACGGGTTTCCCAGACCTCTTGCAGCCATTTGTAGGCGACCACACCGTCGACGGTGTGCTGCTGAAGGTGTTGGCCAGTCATCGATTTGATGGCCGCCTTGCCTATGCCGCTGGTCAGGGCAGTGATGGCCGTGCTTGAGCCAGGGACGCTCTGGGTGCCGACGGTGACCCGCATCGAACCCGTCGCTGCAGGTCGGACCTCGCCGACGACCTCCGCCATCCCGACGGCCACCGAACGGATCGGTGACGTCGGGGTGTCGATGATGCTGTGCAAGCGCTTCCAACGTCCCCATGAGGCCCAGAAAACAAGGCCGCTGAACAACGCCAGGCTACCTTGCATGATCAACCGGCCAATGAGGCCGTATGCCCGGTCGGAGTAGATGCCGAGCATCGACACGGCCGCGACGAAGCCCAAGCCCCACACGGAATACATCGTGAAGGTGGCCAGATGGAGTTTCCCGAGGTTGTTGGGGTGTTCCGGGAGCAAGGCTTCCGGGTTGTCTGCAGCATAGGGCATGGTGCGGTTCCACGCTTCGACGCCCGGTGGGTCAAACACCCAATCGTGTTGATCCCCCGACCATTCCGGGGCCACCGCATAGCGCAGTCCTTCGGCGTCTTGGTGCAGGCGGGGGTGCGGATCATGAGCGCGTTGCAACTTCTTCAGCATGCCTGCTCCTGGCGGCGACGTCGCCCCCATCAGGACAAGGCAAGCAATCGCAAGCGTTCCAAACGAGGTGGTGAAGGCGGTCATTCGACCCAGAGGTCGTTGGGCACGCTCGTCGCGAACACCGACGCCAAGAACTTCCTCCTCGCCGGTCTCGTGATTGACGAACACCAACAATTGCACGTCTTCGTTGGCTCGAATGGTGTAGTCTTGGCACCCAGGGGTCGGGTACCCGTGCGGAGCGCTTGGGTTTGTCAGGACGAGGCGGTCGCCGTTTGGCAGGAGAAACTCCGAACGGTCGTTGAGGACGTACAAGCTCCACGACTCTTCGCCGTCCTCGTTGGTGGTGCACGTGATTTCGGCATAGTTTTCCGTGGTTTTCGCCGTGGTGCGAACCCAATGGCCTGCCGCGCCCTGCCTCCCTTCTCGGAGGACGGTGGGGGCGTCGTCGGGTTGTTCACCGCCGGGGTCGCTCACCAAAGGGACTTCTCCAGGAGGAGGAGCATCGACCAAGGTGCCGGCCAGCAGGAAGGTCGGGACGGCAATGACCAGCATCAGCGCGCCGATGCCCATCGCAATCCAGCCGCGCAAGCTGAGTGGGATTCCAAACGCAAAGACGCCTTGGTGGAGGTCTTGGCGTGGGTCGCCCATGCCTCAGGGTGCAGGTCACGTGGTTTCACGGTTTGGCCGAAACAGCGTCCGGGAAGGTCAGGACGACTTTCCCACATTCACCGCTTCCGGAAAGTTCCATGCCCTGTTTGAATTCAGCCACCGGCAAGGTGTGGGTCACGACCCGTTCCACGTCGATGGCGCCTGCTTCGAGCAGGGCGTGCATTCGGTCCCAAGTGCTCCACATCTTTCGACCGTTGATGCCTTTGACGTGCAGGTACCGGAACACGACCTCGTTCATGGGCACCTCTGTCATGGTGTTGCCGTAGACGGAGAGGACGTTGACGAATCCCCCCATCCTGGTCGACACCACCGCATTTGCGAGGGCGGCAGGCGAGCCTGAAAACTCACAGGAGTTGTCCACGCCCCGCCCTTCGGTCGCTGCAAGAATTTCTGCAACCACGTCGTGCTCTTTCCCAAGCACGAGATCGGCGCCCAGTTCTTTGGCGAGGCTCATTCGAAATCGATTGTCCCAATCGATGGCGATCACCTTGGTGGCGCCCATGGCCTTCGCCGCGTTGACCGCGAACAAGCCGATCGGGCCAAGCCCGTGCACGGCCACCGTCGCTCCCTCGACGGGTCCACCGGTCAAGGTGTGGATGGCGTTCCCGAGGGGGTCTTGAATGGAAGCGTGTTCTGGCCGCAGTCCTTTCGGGACGGGTCGGGCATTGACTGCGGGGATGACGAAGTAAGGTGCAAATGCGCCGTGGTTGTGAACGCCGAAGATGCTCCCACGCTCGCAGATGTGGGCGTTTCCTTCCAGACAGCGCGGGCAATCCCAGCAGGCAAGATGGCATTCGATCGCGACGAGGTCGCCGATGTTCCGATCGGTCACGCCTTCTCCCAAAGCCGCGATCTCACCGCAGGTTTCGTGACCTGTGACCGTTCCAAGCGGGACGTTTTCACGGCTCCATTCGTCCCATTGCCAGATGTGCAGGTCGGTGCCGCAGATGCTGGTTGCTTTGGTTCGAACGAGGACCTCACCGGGTCCAGGTGTCGGGACTGGGTGTTCGACAAGGTCGAACCCGTCTGCTTCGTCACGGACTTTGGTCCACGCCATCATCGTGTCGCGGGCCTCCATGGCCGAGGCTTGGGTGCGCGACCCTTGAGGTTTGACCTGAGCGGTTCAAGCGGAAATCCACGAGTAGCGGCGAGCGCCCTCGAGGTCGCTTTCCTCTTCTTCGCTGCGGACAAATTCTCCGTTGGGAGGCACGACGGAATCCTCGCGCACTCCTTTGTGGAGTTCTTCGTAGACCACGGCATCGATGGCCACGCGTCCGGCCAACCGCTCGAAGAGGTTCCAACGGGACACGACTTCGCGCCACCTCGGACTCACCGTACCTTCGAACACCTTGGCCTTGGCCCCAGATCCGTAACCACAAAGCCCGAATTGGACACGGTCAAGGTTGGTGTTGTCCTCAAGGTCGGACTCAAAGGTGGACATCAGCGCGAGGAAGATGCTCCCTGTGTACTGGTTCCCGATCAGGCTGCTGGCGCGTTGGCCCTTCTCGATGCGGTCCCGATGGAAGGCAACGTAGGCCTCAGTTTTGGAAATGGCCCGACGGTATTGGTCCATGGCCTTCTCCCACTCGGCCTCGTCTTGGCCCTCCTCTCGGGTCGGTGGAGCGCCAACGATGGCTTCCACGTCGTTCCACATCGCCGTACCTTCGCGATCGCGGTGGAACACGGCGGGGAACATGCGTTTGGCCTGGAAGGCGTAGGGCAAGTGCATGATGATCCGTTCCCACTGTTCAGTGAAACGTTCGTCCTCATCGTGCGTGTAGCGGCCGGTACGGGCAGCACGGCGTTGGAAATCGATGAAAGCGTCGCGCACGGCGTTCTGGTAACACCGGTTTGAGTACTGGCCGTCGAAGACCGGTTCGTCACGATGGATGCTGATGCGCTCTTCGCCGTGAGCGAAAATGCCGAGCCTTCGAAGGGCGGATCCTGGAAGGTGCCGTACCATTCGGTCGAGGATGCCTTCTTTCAGGGTCGCTCCTGTTTCTCGGGCCAAGTCCAGCACGTCACCCATGACGGCCCGGAGGCTCATTTCACGTCGTGGCTTGAAGAAATCATGAGCGGGGCTGGTGGAGATGCCCCAGCAGTCCGGGATCTCAAGCAAGCGAGGGTTACGACGGATGAGCAGGGCGCCGCCACCGGCGCCTTGGGTGTACTCGCCCGGCGAACCGAGTTCGTACTTCGCATTGTCCGCGTACACGACGATGCCGATGCGCTCGTCGTCGTTGGTGCTGCGAGCGCACCAATCCAGCGTGGTGTGGAGTGCATCGACCGCGCCGATGCACGCGAAGGTCATGTCGACGACGTCACAGTTCTGGAAGCAATCTTCGCCGTAGCGTTCTGAATAGCGTTGCGTGAGCATGTCAACGATGTACGTCGCCGTGGGTTTGGCGCCGTCGAGGGCGGATTCAGTCCCGAGGTAGAGGCGCCCAATGCCGCGCGGGTCGAGTCCGTTGCGGTCGATGAGTCGCATGACGGCCATGGCGCCCATGGTTGCGGTGTCTTCGTGGACGTCCGGGATGGCCATGGCAGAGAGGCCAAGGCCCTTGTTGAGCTTGTCATAATCCGCTTCGCGGAGTTCAGCGAACTCCCGCATGTCGAGGTACAACCGAGGGACGTGAATTGCAAGGTCGTCGATACCGACGGCCACAGCATCCTCTTTGGAAGTCACATGCGCCGGGCAGTCGGACGGCATATGAACGCTCGTGTTGAAACAGAATGGTTTTCCGAGGTTCCGAAACGTGGGTGAATCACGCGTCGCGCTCGCCCATGGCATCGATTTGAGCCTGGATGTCGTCCGGGATTTGGGCTTCGAGCCGGGCCCAGAGGACGTCGTCGATGCGGAGAACCGCCGCCGCCGCCTCTGTTGCGCCGCTGACGGTCGGCTTGATGACGTTGAGCGGCTCCAACACGCCCTCTTTTCCGAGGTCAGCCGGTTCACGGCGGTCAAGATGGAGGCCGATTCGTTCTGCGCCTTCACGGGCTTCGGCTTGCGCAGCGGTGACGTCGAGAAGGGCATCGATTGGGTCCAGGCCTGCGTTTTCTGCCAAGGCCCGCGGGATCACTTCAAGGGCGTCTGCGAAGGCATCGATGGCCAATTGCTCACGACCTGGTGTGGCTTCTGCAAAGCGCCGAAGGTGGCGTGCAAGATGGACGTGGCTGGCGCCACCGCCGACCAGCAGCCTGCGGTCTTTGCGAAGATGCGCAGCGACCCCGAGTGCGTCATCGAAACAACGAGAGGTTTCATCGGCGATTTCCTCGCCACTTCCCCGTGCGATGAGGGTTGCCGCAGGTCCTTGGCCTCGGACCGTCCAGTGGTGGAGGTCGCCGAGCATGTGCGATTGGCTCTCCAGCACCTGCCCACACGATTCAGCCTGCAGTGCGTCCACATGGTGCAATACAGTGGCTCCTGTGGCGAGTGCGAGCAAATCCAAGTTGGAGCTTGAAACGCGACGGAAGGCTTGGATGCCGACGTCAAGCAGTCGCCGATGGGCTTCGTCATCGATGGCTCCGGACACGGCCAAGACGTTCACACCGGCAGCTGCGATGGTTTCGACGTCCTCCAGAAGCCGTTCGGCCTCGCGACGGCGCAGGTCGTCGAGCACCTCCGGACTGGTGGCTTGGAAGGTCACGTCGCCACGCATTTTTCGACGTTCGATGCCCGCGTCGAGCAAGGCGATGGTGCCGTTTTCGACCGTGCGAACCATGTCTGGATGTGCGCGTCGCTTCTGCATCACAAGACCTTCAATGATCTCAGAATCAATCGCTGGGCGACCCACGGCCACCACGGTCGAGACCCGTGTTGGGTCGACTTCTGTGATTCCGTCCACCGTCCGCTCGACGCATCGCGCGGCCTCCATGGCCAAGAAAGAGAGTCGCTCTTGGACGCCTTGACTGGACTTTCCTGCAAGGCTGGAGCGAACCGCGGTGACGAGGTCCTCGTCGCTGCCCTCGAACGCCAGGCCTTCCAAATGGGCCAACGCCTCCGTTTCGGCCATCCGGTATCCCCGGACGATGGTGCTGGGATGCACCCCTTGAAGCACCAAATGCCAGGCGTTCCGGAGAAGTTCAGCCGCAATCACGACGGCGGAGGTGGTGCCGTCCCGAGCAGCACGGTCTTGGGCCGATGAAGCGTCGATCAACATCCTCGCCACGGGATGTTCCACCCGCGCGGTTTCAAGCACGGTCACGCCGTCGTTGGTGACCAGGGTCCTGCCTTGGTCGTCAAGGAGGAGCTTGTCCAAGCCCTTTGGGCCAAGGGTGCTGCGGACCGCTCCAGAGAGCGCCATGGCGGCGGCGATGTTCTTGCGAAGAGCGACTCGACCGGTCGTGCGCTCGGTGTCTTCGAGCACAGGAGCCTCGGCCATGGCGGTGCCACCGTGGAGCACGTCTTCAACCGTGCGTCAGGCTCAATCCTCGTCGACGACTTCGAAATCGGCGTCAACCACGTCGTCTTCAACGGAAATGGAGCCGTCTTCGTCGCTTGCTTCGGTGGCCGCTTCCGCGGCTGCAGCCTCGTAGAGTTTGGCGGAGATGCCGTGCATGGCTTGTTCGATTTCCCCGACTTTGGCTTGGATGGTCGCTTCGTCAAGGTCTTCGACGTCCTTGGGGCGTCCTTCCTCGTCTTGCACCATCGTCTCAAGTTCGTCGAGGTGGGCCCGGACGTCGGTCGTGTCCTCGTCGCTCAACTTGTCGCCGGCTTCGTCAAGCGTACGACGGGTTTGGTAGACGATTTGGTCGGCCGTGTTTCGGAGTTCAACCTTCGCTTTCCGGGATCGGTCGGACTCTGCGAATTCTTCTGCTTCGGCGATCTTGGCCTTGATTTCGTCTTCGCTGAGCGAGGTTTGGGATTCGATCTGGATGGACTGTTCTTTGCCGGTGCCGAGGTCCTTGGCGCTGACGTTCACAATGCCGTTTGCGTCGATGTCGAAGGTGACCTCAATCTGGGGCATGCCACGGGGTGCGGGGGGCAGACCCACGAGGTGGAATTGGCCCAGCGTCACGTTGTCCTTGGCGAACTCACGCTCGCCCTGGAGGACGTGGATTTCGACCGCGGGTTGGTTGTCCGTTGCGGTGGAGAAGGTTTCCGAGCGGCGGGTCGGAATGGTCGTGTTCCGTTCGATCATCGTGGTGGTGACTCCGCCGAGCGTTTCGATGCCCAAGGTCAGGGGCGTCACGTCGAGGAGGAGGACATCGGACACGCCTTGGTCGCCGGCGATGATGCCTGCTTGCAGGGCTGCTCCGAGGGCCACGGCCTCGTCTGGATTGATGCCCTTGTAGGGTGATTTCCCGGTTTCCTTCTCGATGGCTTCCTGCACCGCGGGGATGCGTGTGGAGCCGCCAACGAGGATGATTTTGTCGATTTCACCCGCCTTCATTCCCGCGTCCTTGATGGCCTGCCGAGTGGGCGCCATCGTCTTCTCAACGAGGCCGGCGGTCAATTGCTCGAAGGTGCTTCGGGCGAGGCTCATGTCCAGGTGCTCAGGACTGCCGTCACGCATCGTGATGAAAGGCAGGCTGATCTGTGTTTGTTGGGTGCCCGAGAGCTCGATTTTCGCCTTCTCTGCGGCTTCTTTGAGGCGGGTCATCGCTTGGGAGTCGCCAGAAAGGTCGATGCCCGTGCTCTTCTTGAATTCCCCAAGCAACCATTCGATGATCAGTTCGTCGAAATCGTCACCGCCGAGGAGGTTGTTGCCGGCCGTGGCCTTGACTTCGATTTGCGGCTGTCCGTCCACGTCGTAGATTTCGAGCACGGAGACGTCGAAGGTCCCGCCGCCAAGGTCGTACACCAGGATGGTTTGGTCGACGTCCTTGTCGACGCCGTAGGCGAGGGCTGCGGCGGTGGGTTCGTTGATGATGCGCAGGACTTCGAGGCCCGCAATGCGGCCTGCGTCGCGCGTTGCCTTGCGTTGTGCGTCGGTGAAATATGCAGGGCAGGTGATGACGGCTTTTGTCACGTCGTGCCCGAGGTAAGCCTCTGCGTCGGCCTTGAGCTTCTGCAGAATGAAAGCGCTGACTTCTTGCGGAGTGTACGAGGCATCGTCAACGCCCGTGGACCAATCGGTCCCCATGTGGCGCTTGACCGAGACCATGGTCCGGTCTGGGTTGGTGACCGCTTGCCGCTTCGCAGTTACACCGACGAGGCGTTCGCCACCGTCCTTTGCGAAGGCGACGACGGAGGGCGTCGTTCGCGCCCCTTCCGCGTTGGTGATCACCACCGCCTCACCGTTCTCGATGGTGGCGACGCAGCTGTTCGTTGTTCCAAGGTCAATACCAATCACGTTACTCATGTGTGTTCCTCCGGGTGTGTTCAAAGAATGGGGATGCCGCCGTCGTCTTCGTCTTCGTCGTCATCGTCGGCCAAATCGATGGCAATGCTGCCGTCTTCAACGGCAAGGTGTTCATCGTCGAAATCCTCGTCGAAATCTTCGTCGCTGGGCGCTTCATCAAGCGGTACCAAGCGAAGGGTGATGTCGAGGATGCCGTTGTTCAAGGTCCAGTCGATGACGTCTTCACAGCGGTGTGGCAATGAGACGCGCGCTACTGGAGTGATTTGCGTTCTGCGCAGGACTTCGATTTGCTGCCCCCGCTCGACCAGGGCGAGTTCGACTTGGTCTTCGGTGAGGTCGGCCTTTCGGGCGACATCGAGGGTGATGATCATGTTCCAATCTTGGAGGTACACGTCGCTTGGGGGCAAGACGATATCGGGGTCTGGGTTGAGGACCTTGTCGTCCACTTCGACCTGCTTTGCGTCGACGGTGACGTCCAGACCAAGGCCTCGCATCAAGTCCTCAAGCCCGCCCCCGTTCTGGAACAGACGGCCCAGTTCCTCCATGTCGAGGTTGAACCTCACGTCGCCGTTGGCTTTCTCCAAATCAAGGCCCATGTTCTGGAGATGATTCCGGAAAAGATCCATCATCTTGTCGAGGTCTTCGCGGTCGAACTCGATTCCAAAGGTGGACAACATCTGCAGGAGTTGCTCCATGAGCCGCTCTTCCCAGTCGTCGCCGTTTGTCATTTGCTCGCCCCAGTAGTGAACCTTAGGTTCCATAGTGGCGTCCGTGTCGGGGTATTTCAAGGTATGGCGCACGAGGCCATGGCCGCAAGGTCAAGTTCATGGGTTGAACACGAAGTCCACCACCTGATGACCATGGCAGCCGTGCAGCACGATGCCCTTCAACGCCTCCACGCGATCCGTGCCCGGCAGGGAACATGGGGCACTCCCGGGCTTGATGACGCGACCATCTCACGCTTTGTGGAGAACGATTCTCGCCTCC
>MDSV01055099.1_pt1 | contig 10512 bp, 10 predicted proteins | sample 810851 | NCBI WGS metagenome assembly MDSV01 (sample SAMN05326640, study PRJNA326480) | marine metagenome | isolation source: seawater | place: Atlantic Ocean: North East | collected 2012
TAATAATAATAATAATAATAAGAATTTAATATCAAATCATCAAATTAATTATAATTTATTTATGGAGAGAATTGAATATTTATTCAGAAAATTGAAAGATTGTGATTTAGAGATAGAAAATAATGAAGATGATGATGATAATAAAAAACAAAAACCTCCAATATATACTAGTATGTCAAGTAACAATGATAATTTATCAGAATTACAAGATGTAGATTTAGAAAATGCTTAGGTAATTCTTTTTAATAAAAAATAAGTTCTAATTTAAAACTTATTTTATATATTAAGTTATAATGATTTTATTACTATTTATTTTATTTAACCTATTCAATGAATCTTTTTGTTTTTTGAAAATAAATAAAATTCAAACTAGATTCAAGAATAACAATTTGAATATGGCTCAAAACAATTATGAAACAGAATCAATGAGTCAATTATATAATGAAATTACCAAAAAAAAAGTAAATGAAATTTATATTAGTAACGATTTAAAAAAAGTGTATGTTAAGGAATATTTACCAGAAAATAAATTTAATGATGAAGGATATAATTTTAATTATAAATTAATTGATAGTAATCCTTTTTTAACAAATAAACTAATTGAAAAATCACAAGAAAATGAAGTAAATACATTTATTATGCAAGCACCATCTAATATTATTCAAAATGGGCTGAACACTTTTTCTGGAGTAGTAAATGGATTTATTATTCCAAGTATATTTTTAACATTATTTGTTTCATATGCTAGAACATTTTTTAGTGGAAATGGTTTTAATACTGGTGGTGGTAATTCACCATTAAGTCCTTTTCAAAATTTTAAAAAGGATTTTCAAAAAGATAAAGAAAATATGATGAAAGCTAATATTACATTAGATAGTTGGGCTGGAAGTGAAGAAATTTTCCAAGAAGTAGGTGAAGTTGTTTCATATTTAAAAAATGAAACAATGTATAAAAGTGCTGGTGCTGAAATTCCAAAAGGAATATTATTGGAAGGTCCTCCTGGTACTGGAAAAACATTATTAGCAAAAGCTATTGCTAGTGAATGTGATGCTAATTTTATTTCAATAGCATCAAGTGAATTTGTTGAAGTTTATGTTGGTCTTGGAGCATCTAAAGTTAGAGATTTATTCAAAAAAGCAAGAGAAAATAAACCCTGTATTATATTTATTGATGAAATTGATTCTATTGGAAAACAAAGAGGAACAGGTATAAATTTAGGGAATGATGAAAGAGAACAAACATTAAATCAATTACTAGCAGAAATGGATGGTTTTAATGAAAATGATGGTATATTAATTTTAGGTGCTACAAATAGAAGAGATGTATTAGATAGTGCTCTATTGAGACCTGGTAGATTCGATAGAATAATTAATGTTCCTTTACCTGACAAACCAGCAAGGATTAAAATATTAAAAGTATATGGTGAAACCAAAAAATTAAGTCCTGATGTAAGTTATGAACTATTAGGTGAATTTACAAGTGGTTTTTCAGGAGCTCAAATAAAAAATCTAATGAATGAAGCTGCTATTAATGCTGCACGAGAAGGTAAAACTATTATTAATCAAAAGAATTTTGAAGATGCTATTGAAAAATTAATTGTTGGTATTATCAAAAAGGATGATTTTAGATCTGATGAAACTATTAAAAGAGTATCTATTCATGAAATAGGTCATACATTTATAGCAGCTTATTTTAATAAATATTTTGATCTTAAAAAAGTTAGTATTCAAAGTACATTTAACGGAGCTGGTGGTTATACATTGTTCGGTGAAAAACCAGAAATTATTGATGGAGGCTTATATACTAAAGATCTATTAAAAAAAAGATTAATGATAGCTATGGGTGGAAAAGCTGCTGAAACATTATATTATGGACATGATCAAGTATCATTAGGTGCTATTCAAGATTTGAAACAAGCAAATTCTTTAGCTCAAAGTATGATTGGTAATTATGGAATGGGTAAAGAATTAATGGTATTTTATAATGAAGATACTGAATCTGGTAGAAATCCATTTTTAGGTAGAAGTTTAGGAATGGGTTCAAAATATAGCGATAAAACTAAAGAAATCTTTGATAAAGAAGCATTAGATTTAGTTAAAGATGCTTTTGAAGATGCTTTGGATTTATTGAATGCTAATAAAAATACATTAGATTTATTAATAGATAAACTTGAGAAAAATAAAATTTTAGATAATAAAAGTGTAATGATGCATATGAATAATTTAAATTAATTTTTAAAATTTTTTTAATATAAATACATAATAATATTTAATATTATAATGATTAAAAATATAATTTTATGCCCTTCTTCAGCTGGTCAAAAAAAATACGGTGTAAAAAAATTTCCAATGTTCATAAAAAAATATATTAAAAATAAATTTAATGTAAAAAAAGTCAATATTTTTGATAATAATATTTTTAATAATAATTTAAAAATTTATAATGAATGCTTTAAATATAAAAAATTTATATCTATCGGAGGTGATCATTCAATTTCTATAGGTACTGGAGCTTCTTCATTAAATAAATTTAAAAATACTAAATTTATATGGATAGATGCTCATGCTGATATTAATACATATGAAGAATCAAAAACAAAAAATTATCATGGTATGCCATTAGCTTATTTAACAGGATTAGATGAAAGCAAGTCTTTTCCTTTTATAAAAAATCTATTACCATTAAATAATATTTGTTATATTGGTCTAAGAGATATAGATAAATTTGAATCAAATATTATTAATAAATATAAAATAAATAATATTTCATATGAAAATTTTAATCATATAGATAGTTATAAAATATTAAAAAAATTTATAGATAATTCACCTGTACATATTTCATTTGATGTAGATTCTATTGACCCAAAATATATATCTTCAACAGGTACAATTGTAAAAAACGGACTAACTCCAAATAAAGTCAAAAATTTAATTGAAATGCTTATTAAAAAAGAAAATATTATTGGACTAGATATTGTTGAAATGAATATGGAAATAAATAAACATCAATATAATAAATCGTTAAATAATTTTAAATATATATTTTCTGATATTTTTAAGGAATAAATTCCCTGTGAAAACATTCAAAACAAAAGTTACAATAACTAGTAGAAAAAAAACCATATACTTTTCTCATTTTCTCACATTCTAAACAATAATATTTTTTACATATATTACATTTTTGATTAATGTCATATATATTCAATTTTTTACATTTATTACATTTAATTAAGAATTCTTCAATATATTTAACTAAATATTTATCCATAATAAAATAGTTAGATTTTATATTTAAATATATTTATGATGTTTAAAATAATAACTATATGGATTATCAACATCAATTATTAATACAACTTTATAAGAATCATCTTTTTTTACAAGTTGGTGTGGAAATGTATCATCAAATATAAATGGTGAATCATATTTAATTTTTTTATTTATTACTTCTAAATAACATTCATCTAAATTATTAACAATTAATGGAAAATGATATCTTAATACACCATTATAAGGACCTTTATGATATTTTATTGTTATTTTTTTTTCCATAATACTAAAAAAACAAGTTTGAATATTATTAAATTTTGATAATAAAGTTTTTATAATTTGACAACTATTTAAATTATAAGTGTAATTAAATTTATATTGTTTAAATCTAATATATTTATAATCTTTATTAAAATCTAAAATATCTGTTGTATTATGAGCATATTCATAATTAAAATCATTTATATTTTTATTAAAATCCATTAATAAATTACTTTTATTTAACATTAAAAAATTATGAAATTCAAATTCATTTACATTATATAAAATTCTATTTTCATAAAATCTATATATGGAATTATGAATACCATTTAAAATAGATATAGGAAAATTATCAAAATAATAAGATTTAAAATCATATAATAACATAAAATTTCTATCAATCTCACATAGAAATAAAATAGTTATTAATATTAAAATTATATTTAAGAAAAATATTTTCATTTTATCCATATTTTTTTTATTAATAATTAATATAAATAATGCCAGGATATAACTCAAGTTGTAAGCCAGGAGATCCTAATTGTGATAAATTTACAAATTTTTCATCTATGATGAATAATTCTAACAAACTTAATGTAATAATATTATTATTAATTCTGATAATTACTATGAATTTATATTGTTGTATGAAATAATTTATAAATTAATTACAAAAACTTTATTAAATACTTCAATTAAATCGTATTCTTTTAATTCATGATTTTTATTATTTATAAAAATAAATTTATAAATTTTTTTCATCTTAAAATTCAATGGTTTTAAAAATAATTTAATTTTAATTAATTCTTTATCTTCTTCTATTATTTTTACATCAAACTGTACATTTCTATCAATTAATATAGAAAATTTATAATCTTTTAATAAAATAAACTTTTTTAAATAAATAATTTTATTTCTAAAACAAAAATCATAATCATTTTTAATTTTATTTCTATGATTTTTATTATTATAATATCCGTTATAACATGTATTTAATATAATATTATTATAATTATCACATATTTTACAATTTAAATAATTATCTTTTGGATTTTCAACTACATGTTTTAAAATTATATTTTCATCATTAAATTGTTCATAAAATAATCTTGGTCCAGTTGGATGTAATGGACATTCACCATAAAAATTATTTTCAACATTATCAATTATTTTATCAATTACTAATTTATAATTAACATCATTTGGTATGGATATTAATAATGAATTAAATAAAAGTTTTTGATGAATATCTTTACAATATATATTAATAAAATCACTTTCAATTATATTATTAAATGATATTCTAACTAAATATTTATTATCTATATAAATACCACCATATTTATAAATCAATAAATATCTAAATAAATCAGCTTTATAAGCACACGGATACAATCTATCATAACTTTCTAAAATTATTTCATCATAAGTATTTTTTATAAATTCTCTACAGTCAATATCATTAAAAAAATGATAATCGTATTCTGGATTATAATCTATTAATGATTGAACAGAATTATAATGTGATATATTATGATAATTATTGTTAGAATAAGTTTGATATATTTTTTTTGGAATTCTAATATCAATATTTTCTTTTTTTACAATAACAATATTTGTTTTCACATTAATAAGTTTCCAATTTTTATTACAAGTTCCTAATTTAATCATTTCATAATTAGAATTATCTTCATTATCATATAATTTAAATAATAACTCTTCGTTCCAACCATTATTATCGTTATTAATTTTCCTAATTATAATTCTAATTTTAAAATATTCTAAAAAATAAACAATTATATTAAAATCATCAGTAAAATTATTACATATTTCATAATTATTTAAAATAAAATTTCTATTTTTACTTTTTATAAATGAATCTATTTTGAGATTATCCATAGAATAATAAATAAATTTTTTATTTAATATAAACAATTTATTAAATTAAAAAATAATTATATAGTACAAATATTTATGTAATAAAATATGAATATAAAAATAATTATTGATACATTAAAATAATATTTATAATTTTTTATTTTCTTAATGTTTCATAATTATCTATAAACCATTCAATTGTTTCTTCTATACCATTTTTAATCGAAGTAAATTTATAATCTGGTAGATGGTCTCTTAATAATTTATTTGAAGCTGTTTTTTTATATTGACCATCACTAAAAGTAGAATCAAATATAATTTTATGTTCATAATTAAATTTTTCTGCTATAATTGTACCTACTTCTTTTATTGATTTTTCATCTTCTTCATCAACACTTAATATAATTGGTTCCTTATTTTCATATCTTTCTAAAACAAACATAATTAATTTAGCTAAATCAATATTATATATAAATTGTCTTAATGGCTTACCAGTTCCATATATTACAAAATCTTCATTATTTTGTTTGGCTAAAAAACATTTATGAATTAGAGCAGGTAAAACATGACCATTTTCTATTGAAAAATTATCGTTTTTACCATAAATATTAGTAGGTATAACACAAACAAAATTAGTATTATATTGTTCATTATATGCATTTACATGCGTTTCCATTAATCTCTTAGCATAAGCATAAGCATCATTTGAATAATGGGGTGGTCCATTATGTAACATTTTTTCATCTATAGGATAAGATGTTTTATCGGGAAAAATACAAGTAGATAATATACATATTAATTTTTTTACATTATATTTATGACTTAATTTTACAATATTATAATTCATTACTAAATTATCTTCCAACATTTGTACTTTATAATTCATATTTTTATATAATCCTCCCACATTTGCAGCACAATGTATTACATAATCAGGTTTTACTATACTAAAAAATAAATCTGCTTTTTCATAATTTGTTAAATCACAATCTTTAGAAGATAAAAAAGTAAATTTATAATTGTAATTTTCAGAAATTTCATTTAAAGCACTTCCTACTAATCCAGTGCCACCTGTAACTATAACTTTTTTCATTATAATTTAAAAATATAATTATTTTGAAATTTATTCCTAATATGATCTTTACCTAATTTAAAATTAAATTTTTTTTTATCATCATAAATATCAATATTAATATTTTCTTCACTTGTACTGCTATTCAAACAATAATAATTATTTGGTAATTTTTCAATAATATCTTTTTCACTACTATCTGAACATATATAAAATGTATATTCCTCAATTGTTATTATATTATTATAATAATTATTTTTAAAATTAAGATTCAAATCATTTACAATACTATTATCATTTATTATATCAAAATTATTTAAATATTTATCAAATATAATTTCTTTTTTATTCTTAAGATCACTAATTAATAGATCTTCATTCAAAAAATTAATTTTAGTAAATATTATAGTAATAATTTTATCATCTAAAAAACAACAATTATGATCTATATTTAGATTATCAATACTTAAATTTTTACAGTTTTTATTAATGAATATTCCACCATTTTTATTCAAATAAAATAAAACTTTTATAATTAATTTTATATTATCATTTAAAATATAATTTAATAGAATTTTTACTATTATATAATTATTTTCAAAAAAACTATCAATAAATGATAAATCATTTTCAACTGAATATGAATTATTTAAGTATAAAAAATATTTCATATCATAAAAATTACTTTTATTATCTTGGCTATGATCCTTATTTAATAAAACTTTCTTTTGAATATTTTTATTTATTTTTTCAGTTTTATAAAATAATTCTATATCTAAATAAATTTCCATTTCTTTATAAAAATTATCTGATGATCCGATTGATACATCCTCAAATTTTATATTATCATTATCATAAATTCTTATTTTAATATCTTCATCCCATTTTTTTATATTTGATGATGATATTTTTATATATACTAAATTTTTTTCTAAATAATATATAAAAAAATCATAAAAATCACTATGTTTTTCTATATCTAAAAATTCATATTTATTTAACAAAATTTTATTATACATATTTGTTTCTAAACTAAAATCCATAATTTTAATTCTAAATTAAAAAAAATATTCTAACAAATTATACTGAAAAAACATATTCTGATTCATTATTTTTCTCAATGTTCATATTATGTGATTTTCCAGTTTTAGTATCAAAAATTTCAATTGTGAAATCTATATTCCAACCATGATTAGATGAATTTTTTAATACAAATATATTTTCTTTTAAATGAAAAATTGAAAATATATAACTTTTAATTGTATTTGGGAATTTAAATATATAATGACCTAAATAAAAGTTATAATAATAATAATAATCTTTATTCATATAATTTACTCTAAAATTTTTATAATCTAATTTATAATAATTTTTATATTCACAATTAAATGCAGGTTGATTATTTAAATAAACAATATTTTTTCTTTTATTCAATTTAGTGTTATTATCTTTTAAAAATTTATAAAATAATTTATTACCTGTTGGTTCATGAATATCTGTTAAATAATTATGATTAAATACATTATTTAATACTTCTTTTATTAATTGTAATAAATTAAAATTATTTTTTTCAATCATTATTATACCATTATAAAAGGAGTTTTTAGCATCATCAGAACATAACAATAATTTATCATCAACTTTCAAAATTTTATCTAATTCAATAAAATTTGATATCTTCGAATCAATATAAATTCCACCGTTTATATATAAATAACAATATCTAAATAAATCAGCTTTAATAGCACCTGGTTTTATCATATCATAAGCTTTTAATACATCTGATACATCATTTTCCTTTTTTTCAGTATTTAATATATTTACTAAAAAATTTTCTTTTATAAAAATTCTAGCATCTAAATCATTAAAAAATATATAATCATATGATGGATTTTTTTCCAATAAAGTCATAACGGTATTATAATGATCAAAGTTTTTACACATCAAATTATTTGTTTGAATTATCATTTTCGGAATATAAAATAAATCTTTTGGATGATCATATTTAATTTCGAATTTACAATATAATTCAATAATTTTATAGTTATCAGGACAACTACCAATTGATATTAAGTAATTATCTTCTAAAAATTTAATTTTTAAATCATAATCCCATCCTAAATTATTATTTAATTTTCTAACTATAATTTCAATTTTATTTTTAGATAAATAATATATTACACAATGAAAATCATCTTTTTTATTTTTAATTATTTCATATTTATTATTAATTAAAAATTTTTCTCTTTTTGGAATATATTTTTCTAGATTTAAGTTCATTACTTTATTCAGAAAAAAAAAAAAATTTAATTAAACAAATCAGTAATATTAATAATTTTATAATATTCTTTTCTTATATTTTCTATATTATAATTTATTTTTATTGTATATGTATCAATAATTAATTTTAAGTTATTTATATCAATTTTATTATTATTAAAAATTACTAAATAATATTCATTATAAATTTTATTTATTTGAATATCAAGATTTTCTTGTATTTTTGAATTACAATTACTAAAATTAATATTTTTTATTGAATAATCAAATAAATGTTCATTTGGATATGTAATTAAATTATAATTAAATTTACTAATATATAAATCTAATGTATAATAATTACTATTATCATCAATAATTCGAATTTCTGATTTATGAACAATTATATTATTTGAAATAACTAATATTTTATTATTCAATAAATAAAACTTAAGTTGTAAATTATTTTTATTAGGTGTTATAAAAAAATGATAATCATTATTGAAAAAATGATTTTTGTATAAAACTTGGTTTTTTTTCCATAGTTTGGAATAATGATTATTATCTTCTATGTTAAAATTATGATAATTTTTATATAATATTATATTATTTTTATATTTTACTACTAAATTCTTGTAATTTTTATAATTTCCTAAAATTTCATGTTTCATTAAAATATGATTATTATAACTCAATCCTAAATTTTTAAATTCCTCAAATAACAAATTTGGACCACTTAAAGATAAAATTGTATCAAGTCTGTTATAATTATTAACATTTGTATAAGGTTTAAATATTTCATTAAAATTTCTTATTTTATATATTATTTTATTTATTAAATTAAAAAATAATTTATGTTTTGGAATTGACATCATAACTGCATTATAAAGTCCAGATTTATGATGATCTTGACATAATACTAATTCATCATTTTCACTTAAAATATCATTTAAATTTTTTAATAAAATACTTTTATTATCAAAATAAAATCCACCATTAACATATAAATAACAATATCTAAAAAAATCTGCTTTAAATGCTCCTGGATAAATAATATCATAATAATATAAATATTCATTATTAAAATTATCTTTAATGAATTGACGACATTCTTTATCATTAAAAAATCTATATTCAAAAGTTGGATTACATTCTAAGAAAGTCAATACTGAATTATAGGCTAGTTCTTGTTCTAAATATCTACTTTTATTTGTTTGAAATATAATTTTTGGTATTTTTAATTGTTTATTTTCTTTTACATAAAATTTTACAATTGTTGAATAAATATTTATTTTTTTTGAATTATTTAAAGAACTACCAACATCAAATATTTCAATATTATTTTCATCATCAAATATTTTAATCAATAGTTTATTATTCCATCCTAAATTATTGTTAATTTTTCTAACATTAATTTGAATTTTATTTTCATATAAATAATATATATTTATAACAAATTCATCAATAGTTTGAAAAATCACGTAATCATTTCTAATATGATAAATATCTCTAGGTTTTATATTTTTTATAACCTTCATAAATTATATAATTATTTTTTCAATATTAAATAATCAAATTATTTTTACTAAATATATTTCTACAATAATTACTACAAAATTGCTTATCTGATATCATAAATAATTCACTATCTATTAATCTATTACATATAAAACAATAATTATTAATTTTTTCTTCAACATTAATATCATTTAATTCAATGTTTTCAGGATTAATTATTTTAATTTTAAATTTTTTTTCATTATTTGCATA
>MDSV01244809.1_pt1 | contig 10511 bp, 12 predicted proteins | sample 810851 | NCBI WGS metagenome assembly MDSV01 (sample SAMN05326640, study PRJNA326480) | marine metagenome | isolation source: seawater | place: Atlantic Ocean: North East | collected 2012
TCAAATAAGGATTTTTCTGTATTTTCAATTATATCTTCAGCATTTTGTTCTTCTGAACTTGCGTTTAAGGTATCACTAGATAATTTATCAGAAATCTGAACTAATTCCCTTCTTAAATGCATCTCATGAATTATTTTTGCATAATCTACGGCTTGTTTAGAAGACCCAGAAAATCTAGTGAGTTTTACTAAATATTCTGTTCCGCCAACCTCGTTTAGCATATTGTCTTTCTCAAAAAAGTTTTTTAGAGTAATTGGATTAGCAATCATTCCTTTATTATTTAAACTTTCTATTACCTCATAAATCTTAATGTGTGCTGGGTCGTAAAAAATTGTGGAATTTACTAAAGTTGATATTTCGTCAATAATATCATTATTAACCAATATAGAGCCTAATAAAGCTTGTTCAGCTTCCAAATTTGATGGTTGTTTCTCTTCTATTTTTTTGTGGGTAGAATTAATTTCTTTCACACATCTATAATATGAGAATTAATTTTACTATAAAGTGAAAAGTTACACACTCTTTTTTAACGTCTGTGGAAAAGTTATTTAGATTGAATTTTATCTATCTTAATTGAGATTTGAGCTTTGACTTCTGAGTGAAAGTTTATTTCAGCTTTAAATAAACCAATTTTATTTAAGTTATCTTTTAAGATTATTTGTGAGGGACTTACATCCGCTTTTGTACTTTCTTTAATTTTGTTAGTGATCTCTTTTGGCTTTATTGAACCGTATAAATCACCATTCTCTTTACTTTCTTTATTGAAAATAAAGGTTTTATTATTCACTAATTTTGAAATTTCTTTAAATTTATTTTTTGTTTCAATATTTTTTTTATTTAATTCATCTTTTTTTTTATTAACGAACTCTTGATTTTCTTTATTAAATCTTAAAGCTTTTCCTTGCTTCAAAAGAAAGTTTCTGCCATATCCATTTTTAACAGTAACTTTATCTCCAATGCTTCCTAAATTTAAAATATTTTCTAATAAAATAATTTCCATTTTTATAAAAGGCCAAGAATTTTTGCTTTTTTAATCTCTCTAGTTAATTTTTTTTGCTTACTAAAAGATACAGCAGTAATTTTTGATGAAACAATTTTGCCATTATCAGAAATATATTTTTTAAGCAAACTTATATTTTTGTAATCAACGATTGGAGCATTCTTAATTGATAAAGGACATTTTTTAGAAAATTTGCCATCGTTTTTTTGAAACAAACTTAGTTTATTTAAAGAATTTCCACCTTTTTTTTGAAATTTTTTATTTTTTCTTTTCATTTTTTTATTACTTAGTCTTTTTTGAAAAATTCGTTTTTTGTATCTAATTTTTTATATTTAACAGTTAAGTGTCTTATTATAGATCCGTCTATTTTAATTTTCTTTTCCATTTCGTTTAATGTGTTGCTGTTTCCTTCAAACTTATAATGTATATAAAATCCTTTTTTATAATTTTTAATTTTATTTGCCAAATTAAGTAGTCCCCATTCTTCTATCTTAATAACCTTTCCCGAGGAATTGTTTATTATTTCGTTATATTTTTCCTTAATATTTTTTAGATCCTTTTGAGCTAAATCTTGCTTAGCTACAATTGTGTTTTCGTAAAAAGCCATGTTATATTATGTTAATCAAGTTTAAATATTTATTTGTAAAAATTGGTTTATACTATAATGAATAATTATAGCAATACTAATAATTAATAAATAAACTTGTAAAAATGAGCGCTTTATTATTTCCAGGCCAAGGTTCGCAAATAGTAGGAATGGGATCTGAATTTTATAATAATTTTAAACTAGTTAAAAAAATATTTTCTCAAGCTGATGATAAATTAAATTACCCTATTTCTAAACTAATTCTTGAGGGACCCGAGGACCAGTTGCAACTTACTGAAAATACTCAACCAGCAATTTTAACTGTAAGTTACTCGATTTTTAAAGTTTTAAAAGATGAATTTAATTTTGATTTTAGTTCATTTAAATATTTTGCAGGGCATTCACTGGGAGAATATAGCGCTTTAGTTTGTGCAGATTCATTAAAATTTGATGACTCTTTATATCTTTTACACGAAAGAGGAAAAGCAATGCAAAAGGCAGTTCCAATCGGAATAGGTAGCATGATTGCTGTTTTAGGATTAAAAACTAATGAAATAAAAAATTTACTTGAATCAAAAAATAATGGTGAAGATGTTTGTGAAATTGCAAATGATAATGCAGAAGGTCAAGTAATTATAAGTGGAAAAAAGACTACACTTGATTCTTTACGTTTATTTTTTAAAGAAAAAAAAATTAAATCAATTCCTCTAAAAGTAAGCGCACCATTTCACTGTTCATTAATGAAACCAGCTGCTAAATCCATGGAAGAAAAGATTAATAATACTAAATTTAATAAACCTGATTTTGAAATACTGAATAATGTTACTGCGAGCCCAGAAACTGACCCTAAAAAAATAAAAAAATTACTAATAGATCAAATTTTTTCAACTGTGAGATGGCGTGAAAGCATAGTCAGAATGTCTAACAATGGTATAAAAAACTTTTTAGAAATTGGGCCAGGTAAGGTCTTGAGCGGAATGGTAAAAAGGACAATAAAAGAAGCAAATTGCTTTTCAATTAACTCAATAGCTGATATTAAAAATTTTATAAATGAATTTAAAAAATAAAAAAGTTTTAATCACTGGAGCAACCGGAGGGATTGGAGGCTCCTTAGTAGAAAAATTTTACAATTTAAATTCTATTATACTTGCTACCGGTACCAATGAAGAAAAACTTACAAAATTAAAAAAAAAATACCCCAACATTAATATTGAAAAATTTAAATTAGATGAACATGGTAAAATTGAAAACTTTATTGAAAATGTTAATACAAAACTAGATGGGTTAGATATTCTTGTGAACAATGCTGGCATAACACTTGATAATCTTTCTATTAGATTGACTGAAGAAAATTGGAAAAGAGTACTCGACATTAACTTAACCTCAAGTTTTTTAATGTGCAAATACGCTATTAAAAAGATGCTTAAAAAAAAATTTGGTAGAATAATAAACATTACTTCAATAGTTGGTCATACAGGTAATCTAGGCCAAGCTAATTACGCAGCATCAAAAGCAGGAATAATTGCTTATTCAAAATCACTGGCCATAGAATACGCCAAAAAAAATATTAACGTTAACTGTGTTTCACCTGGTTTTATTAAAACAGAGATGACAGATAAAATTAATGAAGAATTTAAAAAAAATTTAATAAACAAAATTCCATCAGGAGATTTAGGCACTGGAGAGGATGTATCTAACTGTGTTGTTTTTTTAGCATCTGACATGGCTAAGTATATTAATGGTGAGACCATACATGTTAATGGCGGAATGTATATGGCTTGACAATTCTAATTAATAATCTATTAAGAAAATAAACATATAAGAAAGGAATTCATGTCAGAAGATATTAAGGGTAAAATCAAAAAAATAGTTGCAGACCACTTAGGTATTGAAGAGGAAAAAGTAACTGAGGAAGCAAGTTTTATTGATGATTTAGGTGCTGATAGCTTAGATACAGTTGAATTGGTAATGGCTTTTGAGGAAGAGTTTGGATCAGAGATATCTGACAGTGAAGCAGAAAAAATTCTCACTGTTGGAGATGCTATTAAATTTATTGAGAGTAAATCTAAATAAATTTTATATTTTTTCTAAATGTCTGGTGAAAGAAAAAATATAATGATTATATTATCCTCCCCATCCGGAGTAGGAAAAACAACTTTATCAAAAAAACTTCAGCAAAAATATCAATCTTTTAAAGTCTCGGTTTCGCACACTACAAGGTCACCAAGATCAAACGAAGTAGAAGGAGTAGACTATTTCTTTGTAGAAAAAAAGTTTTTTGAAGATTTAATCAAAGATAATAAATTTTATGAATACGCAAAAATTTATGAGAATTATTATGGAACACTTAAAAAAAATGTGGATGAAACGATATTAAAAAATGATATTATTTTTGATATAGATTGGCAAGGAACAAAGCAATTATCTAAATTTAAAAAACTTAATTTAATTAAAATATTTTTAATTGCAGATAGCAAAGAAGAGCTTAAACAAAGATTAAAAAAAAGAAATGAAAATTCAAAAGAAGATATTGAAAAGAGATACCAGTCGTTTGATGATGACATCAAACATTGGAATGACTACGATTATATTTTAATTAATGAAAATCTAGATGTTTGTTTCAAACAGCTAGAAAGTATAATACTTAATAGTAAAAAAGGGGCGAAAATTAACCCTCATACAACTCAGTAATTTTATAATAGATCTCTGGTTTTAGATCAGCTGGCCTAGAGTTTAGGTTTAAGTTGTGAATTTTTTTAATTTTCTCTTTGCTGAGAATCTTTTTCAAACTTTTATTTATCATCTTTCTTTTATTTGAAAAAAAAACACCAGTAATTTTTTCTAAATTGGAAATCTTTTTAATATTATTGTAATATTTTTTTTTAATTTTAAAGTGTATAACCATTGAAGTAACTTTTGGTTTTGGAAAAAAACAGTTCGAGGAAACTAAAAATTTTTTAACAAAATGTAGTCTTAAATTAGTGATGATTGATAATCTTCCATACTTTGATGATGGATATTTGCCAATAATTCTTTCACCAAGTTCTTTTTGAAACATTAGTACAAGATTTGAAAATTTTGGAGGCCATTTTTTAAACTTAATAATTCTTACAAGTATTTGCGAAGAAATATTATAAGGCAAGTTTCCTATTATAATAGTATTTATTTTACAAATTTTTTCTAAATTAAAATTTAGAATATCATTGTTGTATATTTTAACATTCTTAATATTAGCAAATTTATTTTTTAATTTTTCAGCAAGTAAATTATCTTTTTCAATTATTGAAAATGATTTTGGTTTGAGTTTAATAATTTCATCTGTTAATGCTCCTTTACCTGGACCTATTTCAATTACGTTTTGATTTTGTAACTTAGTTAAACTTAAAATTTTTTTTACTATATTTTTATCTATTAGATAATTTTGACCCAATGATTTTTTAGCAAATATCATTTACCAAACTTATTTATTGTTTTTATACACTTTAATAAACTTGTTACGTTTGATTTATTTTTTTTAATAATATCAATAGCAACACCATGATCAGGTGAAACTCGCAGATATTTTAGTCCAGCGGTTAGATTTATAGCGTTAAATTTGTACAAAGCTTTAAAAGGAGCGAGCACTTGATCGTGATACATTCCTACAATTACATCGTATTTTTTATATTCATTAATAAAAATTGTATCAGCAGGTATAGGTCCTCTAATGTTAACTTTTAATTTTTTTAATATTTTTACGGCTGGTGTTATTATTTTATTTTCTTTTGAATTTTTATTTAGTTCAGCGTTATGAGGGTTTAGACCTAAAATAACAATTTTAGGTCTTTTTCTAATTTTTCTTTTGAACCACAAATCAATAGTTTTAATTTTATTGATTATCAGAAATTTATTAATTTTTTTTGACACATTTTCTAAATTAATGTGCGTTGTTAAAGGGCAAACCGCAAGCTTTTCATTCATGATTAGCATAGCTTGATTTTCTTCCTTAATTGAACATTTAGAGGCTAAATACTCTGTTACACCAAAGTTGCTTTTATTCAGAAATTTTTTATCAATCGGACAGTTTATTATCCCCATAACCTCCTTTTTTAACCCAAGCTCATGACCTAAATTAAGGGAGCTTTGGACAAATTTGATTCCTGAAGCTAGTGATACTTTAAAAGGGTTAGTAAATTTTAGATTACGATTCAAAATTTTTAGATTTTTATTGTTAGAACATTCATTTAGATTTTTTACCTCTACAGTCTTAATCTTATACTTTAAAATTTTAAATTGTTTTTTAAGAAGATTGTTATTTGAAATTAGATATATTTTTTTTTTTAATCTATTGTCAATTTTTTTCCAACATTTATAAATTAATTCTGAATTTATACTATTTGGATCACCTGTAATTATGATAATTTTTTTCTTCATTTATATTCAATTAATGAATTATTTCTTATTTTTGATAAGTGACTTGTAGAATATAAGTTATATAACTCATTTTTTTTTTGTGTAAGTAATCTTTCTTTATATTCATTACTTTTATTTTTATCTATTTTAGAAATTTTTTTATCCATTAATTTCAAAAAAACTATGTTCTGTGGGCCAATAATTGGTTCAGATACCTCACCTATTTTTAAATTTTTTAAAATACTATAAATTTTCTTTGAAATTACTTTTGAGTCTAGCCATCCCAAGTCTCCTTTTGAAGTAGATGAATTTGAAATACTATATTTAACAGCAGTATTATCAAAACCATTTCTTTCAATTTGATCTTTTATCAATTCAATTTTTTTTTTAATCTGAGATTGATTTTCGATTAAAATTTCAATTTCAGCTATTCTGAAGTCCTCTCTGTTTAAATTGGACTTTTCAAAACTTTCTATTTGGGATTTTAATTCTTCATCATTAATTTTTTTATTATATAAGAAATATATTAATTTTTGCCAACCCATTTCAATTTTTATTTCATTTTTAAATAGATCGTAATTAACGTTATTTTGTAAAAAGGTATTTTTTAAAGCAGGTAAATTATTAGATGATATATTCATCAATTGATCTCTAATAGTATTTTCATTAGCCTCAATTGAGTATTTAGTAATTTCTTTTAATTTTAATTTTGAGTTAATTAATTGGACTAATGCTTGTTGCTTTACTTCATTAATATTTTTTTGACTTAAGTTTTGATTGGCTAGAACTAATAAAGTTTTGATTTTATTTTTTAATTCATAAGATGTTACTATTTCATTATCAATTTTTACAATAATTTTGTTTTTATTAGCAAAGCATAATGTGGTGAACAAATTAATAATTGTAAATATAAATAAACTTAAAAATAATTTTCTCATTGATTCATAGCAGGTGTACTTAAGTTTCCAAAAGGTATTAAAGTTATTTTAAACATTAAAGAATTTTCTGGTTCCAGTTCTGCATCATTATAAAACTCTCTTCGGTAGACCAGTCCTGCTCGTAAGCAATCATTTAAATATTCATAACTTAAATTATAAAATTCAGAAGAGTCTGTAATTAAATTTCTTTTATTTTCAAATGATAGTTTAGTATTATTTTCCCCAATTTCAAACTTAGAACTGAAATACTCTTGATGACCAATATGCTCTTTTTCTTGCAAATATCTTAAATCGAATTTTATAAAGTCTAAATCTATTTTAGAACCTATTTCACTATAATTTATATTTTTAAAACTTTCATCAACAGCAAAATCATAATTTAGTTCAAAATTATTTTTTAATTTAAGTTTAGAATATCCAACAAAGTCTGAGGTTTTTTTATCTAGGCTTGTATTATCTGGCATATTATCGTTGTTTCTATCTTTGAAAATTTGGCCAGCAGATAAATTGAATATACTATCCTCACCATTGATTTCGTAATCAAACCCTAATGTAGCACTCAACCCACTCTCAAAATTATTTTCTGCATTTAATCTGTCAAGTGAAAAAATATTTTCAGAATTCATTATTGAACCAAATTCTTCATTTCGCATTTTACCTGGAGCATATCTAAGTAGCATTTTTGGAGTAAAATAATGTTTAGATTGATTGGCCTCTTGTTTATAAAAATTTATTTCAGATAAATAACCCATAGCCCCATAAAGTTCACTTGTCGGCTCACTTTTTAAATTATCAGTATTTTTTGCTTCGTAGTTAACATTTTTTATTTTAGCCAGAAGTTTGCTGTTAAGACCGGAAGAAAAGTTGAAATCTTTAATATCCCAATCAAAATCATTTATTAAAAATTTTGTTGTTTTATTTGTATCATAATTATGAACTTTCAAATTTGATTGAAGATCTAAATTACCTAATAAATTATTATTAAAAATATTTTTACCTAGAGTAAATTCTGGTAGTATATATTCGTATTTATCATTAGATGACTCTTTTAATGTTTCATATATACTAGTGTTAAAACCAAAAAATAAATCTTCATTTTCATGAGTAAAACTTAAAGAATTTTCTAGTGTATCTAGATCTTTATAATCAGCAAGACTCGTATCAATCTTATAAAGTTTAAAATATTTATCGTTCGTAACGTTTTGGGTTTTAAAAATTAAATTATTATCTGCATTCTTCTTACTTTTAAAATTCTTCACTAATTCTAAAAAGAAATGAGATTTCTCTCCACTCCTTTTGATAGACGAGGTATTTTTATATCCCTCTGTATATCCGGTATCTACTATTAAATTAGAATTTTTAAAAGCTTGTCTGTATTCTGTTAAGAATAAAGGATTTTCATTAACATATATTTTATTTGTAAAAGTGAAGTCCTTATCTTTATCAAGAGCTAAAAAATAAGGGACAGCCAATCCTGATCCTAGATTTTTAGTGTCAGAAAAAGATGGAGGAAGGAACCCAGATCTTCTATCTACAGAAGGATCAGGATGAGATAACCTTGGAAGGAAAAAAATTGGAATATCATATACTTTTATTACTGCGTTTTTATAGTAAATAGTTTTCTTTTTATTATCATGAAGCATTTCAGATGCTTGTATTGTCCAAGGAGGACATTTATCGTTTTTTCTATAATCACAAATCGTGAATTTACTTTTATTAAAAGATCTTAAATCATTATTAATTTTCATTGTATTAGAGAAAATTCTAGGTTTATTTTTTTTGTTCAACTTAAAACTTTCATCATTTAAGTATGCTTTAATATCTGTACCCAAGATCTCTTTTTTTTTAGTATCAATATATATTTGTGAAAATTCTGATTTATTTCCTAAACTATCTTCTATTCTAATCTGTCCTATTGATTTAAAAATATTTTTGTTTGTATTATATTTAAAATTATCTAAAAAAATTTTATTATCATCTTCATCTTCAATTGAAGTTTGGTTTTCAGAAAAAATAGTATTAGTAGTATTATCCAAAGTCACATCTTTAGTTAACACAATATAGTTTTCAGATGTGGTAATTTTTGTTTCCCCTATACTTTTTAAGATTTTTTTATTCTCAAAATATTCAGCATAATTAGTTTCAACAGAATTATTATTTTCATCAACTGTTAAAATGTTTCCTTTCAGTTTAAGATAGCCATTTTTTTTTCTATATTCTGCATAATCACTCTTAATTGTAATATTTTCTTTTGTTTTAACAACAACTTCATTTTCAAAAATAGACGTTTCTTTATCTTTATCTAATCTAATATTTTTTGATTGGATTTGTATGTTTTCAGAATAAGTATTTCCGAAGATAAACAAAGAAATTATTATGATGAATATATTACTTTTCATTAATTTGAAGGACTCCTATAAAAATGAAAAGACTTATTGCAATAATCGGAGCCCAAATCGATAAAATTAGTGATATCCGATCTGTTTCGCCTAATGCTAAGGATAAATCTTTTAGATAAAATATAGTAACACAAGATAGTATGCCTACAACGAAGTATCTCGTGTTATCAGCTCTTTTTAAGGTATTTAGAGTAATTACAGAAGCGAGCCCGGTCATTACAAGTAAGAAAAAGGGTAAAGATAAATAAGTGTGTAAACTTTTGTCTAAAAATGATTTGTTGTAACCTGTATTCAACATCTTATCGTAATCAAATAATAAATCTAAAAAAGACATCGTGTCAAAATTTTTAAACAAATTTGTTATTTTTTCGTAATTATATTTAGTTTGAATTGTATAATAATCAAAATTTTCAGATTTAAATAATCCATTTATTGATTTATAAATTGTAACATCAGTAAGGACCCATTCATTATTTGTTATATTAGCTTTTTTTGATAGTATTCGTTCAGTGATGTTTGAATTATCATCTAATTGAAAAATAGAAACATCTAACAAATTTTTACCTTCGGGTTTTATCGCAGATATAATTCTATCATTGTCTCTATAGTTATCTTTTATCCATAATCCGTTACTATTAAAAGTAATTAAATGATCTATATCTTTTGAATAATTTGATTTAGTTTTTTCATACTGTTTTGACATAGCGGAAGTAAAAGGATTTGCACAAACCATTATCATCCAACCAAGAAAAAAAGAGGTGGTTGCTAATAAAATAAAAATTTTAAGATTTGAATAACCAAAAACTTTTAAAATTAAAAGATCTTTATTATTTCTAATACTTACAATGAACCACATACTAGAAATAAATATTATAAAAGGTAAAATCTTAATTATTAAACTGGGAATAAAAATAAAAGTTAACATGAGAGGTAAGAAAATACTTGTTTGAGTATCTTTGAAAAACTCTACTTCTTCAAATAAATTAAATATGACTCCAAAACAATAAAAAAGAAAAGTTAAAATAAAAAATTTTTTAAGAAAATTTTTTAATATATAATTTAAAATAACATTATTCATTTTATTGAATGTTCTTTAGTAAATTGAAAAATTAATAAAAAGTAAAATATAAAAATAAGAAAAAAGGGTAAAAAAATAAATAATAATCTTACATAATTATTTATTCCTGTGTACTTCA
>MDSV01026462.1_pt1 | contig 10510 bp, 10 predicted proteins | sample 810851 | NCBI WGS metagenome assembly MDSV01 (sample SAMN05326640, study PRJNA326480) | marine metagenome | isolation source: seawater | place: Atlantic Ocean: North East | collected 2012
ACTATACAACATTAAAAAAAAAGGATATCACAAAGAGACTTGGAATAGTTAAATGATAAATAAAGCAATTATTTTAGCTGGAGGTATGGGTACTCGAATGAGTCCTTTAACAAAAGCAGTAAACAAACAATTGCTTCCAATTTACGATAAACCTTTAATCTTTTATCCCTTGTCGATTTTAATGTTAGCAAAAATTAAAGAAATTTTAATAATTGTAAACAAGGGACAATTAAATCAATACAGAAAAATTTTACCAAATGGAAAACGTTTGGGTATAAATATTACTTATAAGGAACAGAATTATCCAAAAGGCCTTCCTGATGCATTCCTTTTGGGGGAAAAATTTATTAATAATAAAAATGTTGCCTTAATCTTAGGAGATAATTTTTTTTATGGACAAAATTTAACCTCTAAACTAATTAATTGCACCAAACTTAAAAGTGGTGCAAAAGTAATCTTGCATAAAGTTTTAAGACCAGAACTATTTGGGGTTGCAAAAACTTCTAAATCCGGAAAAATTACAACAATAAAAGAAAAACCAAAAAAATACATTTCTGACCTCGCAATTACTGGTTTATATTTTTTTGACAAAAAGGTTGTTGAATATGCGAAAAAACTTAAACCTTCATCTAGAGACGAATTAGAGATTACTGATTTATTAAAATTTTACTTAAAGAAAAAAAAATTAACATCAGATATTTTAGGTCGGGGTGGTGCCTGGTTAGATACTGGCTCAATAGAGGATTTTTATAAAACAAGCAATTTTGTTTCAGCAATAGAAAATAGACAGGGCTTCAAAATTGCTTGCCTCGAAGAAATTGCTTTTAATAATAAATGGATAGGGAAAAAAGAAATTTCAGACGCAATTCAATTTTATGGTAAGTGTGATTACACAAATTATTTAAAAAAATTGATCTCATAAATGAAAAAAGTAAATACAAAGTTCAAGGACTTATTTATTGTAAATACTAAAGTCTTTAAAGATAATAGAGGTTGGTTAAAAGAGGAGTTTAAGAAAAAATTCATAAAAAAAAATTTAGTTTTTACACTGGTGTCAAATTCAAAAAAAAATGTGTTGCGTGGACTTCATATGCAAACAAAAAAACCTCAAGATAAGTTTTTATCAGTCCTTAAGGGGAAAGTGCTTGATATTGCGGTTGACTTAAGAAAAAGTTCAAAAACATACGGAAAACATTTTAAAATTATTCTAAGTGAAAAAAACGGAAAACATCTATTTGTTCCAAAAGGCTTTGCACACGGTATTTTAGGATTGGATAAAGAAAATATCCTTCATTATGCTTGCTCAAATTATAGAGATCCCAAAAGTGAAGTATCAATTAAATGGGATGATGTTGATTTAAAAATAAATTGGGGAGTAAAAAAACCTATCATTTCCAAAAAGGACAAATTAGCTCTTTCCTTTAAAGATTTTAAAAGGAGTCAAAAATGAAAAAAATTATATTTACTGGTGGAAGTGGAAAATTTGGTAGAGTATTTAAAAAATTCAATTTAGACAGAACAAATATTTATTATCCAACTTCAAATACCTTTGATATTACAAATTTAGAAAAAATGGAGAAATTCATAAAAAAAATTAGACCAAAAGTTATTATACATTCTGCAGCAATTTCAAGACCAATGGAACTTCATGAAAAAAAAATTATAAAAAGTATCAATACAAACATTATTGGAACATCGAATATAGTAAATCTTTGTCATAAATATAAAATTAAATTAATCTATTTTTCAACAAACTACGTATATCCATCAAAAAAAGGTAATTACAAAGAACATCATCCTTTGCTTCCATTTAACAATTATGCCTGGTCTAAATTAGGGGGGGAGTGTGCAGTTCAAATGTTAAAAAATTCCCTTATTTTGAGGATATGTATGACTGAAAAACCCTTTTCATATAAATATGCATATTCGAACCTTAATACCAATTTTATGTTTCATGAGGATTTAGCAAAAGTTTTTTTTAAACTAATTAATAAAAAAGGAATAATAAATATAGGTGGCCCAGTACAATCAGTTTACAATTTTGCGAGAAAAAATAATAAGAATATAAAAAAAAAAATTCTGAAAATAAAAAAAAATAGCCTTCCAGTTAATTCAACTATGAATATTAGAAAATTTAAAAAAATTTAAGATCCAACTACTCAAAATCTTTGTATTTAAAATTTCAGTCTAGTTTCTTTCTGTCAAATAACGCCTCAAGATAACCAAAGATAATTGGATACCAATCAATAATAGGTCTTATTTTTGAATAATTTCCCTTTTTTGGATAATTCATTTTAACACTCGCTTCGCATGATTGTATTTTTGGAGATAACAGTATTTTTCCATAAGAATAATACTCATACCCATACGTAAAATATTTTTTTTTATTAAAAAATTTGAAGTATTTTATGACTTTTTTAACTTTAAATGCTCTAAAACCACATGTTGCATCAGTAATTTTTTTGCGAAATAATAATGAAAAAAATAAACTCAGAATTTTAATACTTATCTTTCTAAATAAGGGATTATTGTCAAAGTTATTTTTTTCTAAAAATCTAGTTCCTGAAACATAATCTATATTTTCTTCTTTAATAGGCTTTAAAACATTTGGTATGTCAAAAGGAGACATTTTATAATTTCCAGCCATATGGATTAAAATTTCATAGTAATTTTTTCTTGCTAATCTCAATCCTAGTAAAAATGCATATCCGATACCTCTATTTTTTCTGAGTTTAATATATTTAAGATTATATAGATTTAATATATTTTCAGAGTTATCAGTTGATCCGTTATTTATCATAAGAAAATCTATATTTAGATCAGTTTTTTTCTTAAAAAGAGTGATTTCTTCTAATAGATAATTTAATCTTGCTTCCTCATTATAGATTGGAATTATACAGAGAATTTTCATATATATGACAAAATATGTATTCGAAAAATACTCAAGTTGCAATAATTGGTTGTGGTTATTGGGGGACAAATATAATCAAAACACTAATACCGCTCAAAATTTCAAAAATTTATTGTTATGACAATGATCTTAAAAATCTAAAAAAAATAAAAGATAGATTTAAGAATGTAATAATATGTCAAAAGATTAAAGAAATAATTAATAACAAAAATATCAAAATTGTTTTTATTTGTGTGCCGACAACTTTGATTTACCAATATGCAAAAATATTTCTAAAAAATAAAAAAAATGTATTTTTAGAAAAACCAGTTTCGACAGATGCAAAAAAGATAAGTCATTTAATTTCTCTTTCGAAAAAAAATAAATTAAAAATTATGAGTGGTTATATTTATTTATACAATAAATTAATTAAATATATTAAGGAACAAATAGTCAAAAAAAAACTTGGTGAAATCAAATATGTTGAATTAAATAGAAAAAATTATGGGCCGATAAGAGATGACGTTTCATCTTTATGGGATCTTGCTTCTCACGATTTATCAATAATTAAATATTTTTTTAAGGGAAAAATAAAAAAACCAAAATATTTGAAAAGTCAAATTACAAAAAAAAATATTCACGACATATATTCAATTAATTTTTTAATAAATAAAATTGTTGTTAATATAAACGTTAGTTGGCTTTATCCAGAAAAAATTAGACAAATATTGATAGTAGGATCGAAAAAAATATTAATGTTTGATGAGTTAAATACATCCCATCCAGTAAAGATTTTCGACGTAATTAAAAAGTATCCATATGCGAGGAACTTGCCAATGTTTTATTTTAACCCTCAGAAAGGGATTATAATTAAAAAACCTTATATTCCGAAATTTAAAAAAATATCTCCTTTAAAAGATGAATTAATTTACTGTTTAAATAATATGTCTAGGAATAAAAAGATTTATACTGATGGAGTTTTTGCATTATCAATTACAAAGGACTTAAAGAAATTTTCTTAAAAAACTTTATTCAAAATATTACAAATTTTTTTAGTTTGGCGATATGAAAGATTAGGATCAATTGGAAGACTTATCCCATACTTTGCAATCCTTTCAGCGTTAGGAAAATTTTTGTTTTTAAAGGTTTTTTTTAAAATTTTAAGTTTATTAATTGAAATGGGATAGTGAAAACCATATTGAATTTTATTCTTTTTAAATTGATCGATAATTTTATTTTTTAGTTTTGATATAATAACAAACTGGTGGTAAACACATCCCTCTCTATAATTTATAAGATCTATATTTTTATTAACAATATTTTTTTTATAAAAATTTGCTATTTTTATTCTTTTAAAATTATTTTTTCTCAAACTATCAATTTTTATATTTAGAATTGCTGCTTGAATGGAATCTAATCTTGAGTTAATGCCTTTAACCTCACAGTCGTATTTATCGATAGATCCTATTCCTTTGATGACACGAATTTTTTTTGCTAAATTATTATCATTTGTTGTCAGACATCCAGCATCACCGTAGGCTCCAAGGTTTTTTCCAGGATAAAAACTGAAACATGCTATATCACCAATAGAACCAATGGTCTTTTTTAAATCATAATCAAATGCTCCATGTGCTTGTGCAGCATCCTCAATAATATAAATTTTTTTTCCTTTAACTAATTTCTTTATATCTTTTATATTTCCTGGATTTCCATACAAATGGACAACTATAATAGCTTTAGTTTTTTTTGAAATTTTTCTCTTCAAATCATTTAAATCAAAATTAGATCCATTTTTTTCAATATCAACCAATTTTGTTTTTAATCCTAAATTTATTGGTGCTAGCACTGTAGATTTCCATGTCATCGCCGGCACGATAACTTCATCATTTTTTTTTAAGTTTAATGATTTAAGAGCTACAAACAAAGCATCAGTGCCATTTCCTACCGATATGCAATTTTTAGCTGAACAAAACTTTGCAAATTTATTTTCAAATATATATACATCATTCCCGCTAATAAAATCGTTAGACTTTATAATATTTAAAATTCTCTTCGTTATTTTTTTTTGAATTTTTTGGTCTTGTTTATATATATTTAAAAAATTGATCATAGATATTTAAGATATACTTTTTTATTTTTAAAAATTGACTTTATTATTTCTTTTTTTTTAAATATTGGCAATTGAAATGGAGGAAAAATTAGAGCTCTTACAAAATTATGAAACTTAATAGAATTTTTGAAATTTCTTAAATTTTTTTCTTTTTTATAATTTACGAACTTTCTTGAAAAATAAGAAGATTTACGTGAATTTTGCTTAGTTTGCTTATATGTTTTTTTTAAAATTTTTTTGTAGTTTTTTATAAATATTTTCTCAGAATATTTCATTAGTTTTTGATAATTCGCAAAAGCACTTACATTTGTTCCTACTGTATATTTCATCTGATCAACAATATCTCCTGTATCTATTCCGTTATCTATCTTATGAAGTGTTACACCACTAAATTTTTCCCCATTTTTAATTTGTAAATAATTTGTATGACAACCTCTATATTTTGGTAAAATACTGAAGTGGATATTAAATAATTCTCTACTTAAAAAATTTTTAACACTTATAATTTTTTCATATTCAATTGAAATAAAAATTAGATTTTTTAAATTATATAATTTTTTTTCATTTACAATTTTTATTTTTTTCTTTTTAGCGTATTTCCTTAAAGATGGTTGCCATCCATCAGTGCCTTTATCACTTATGTTGGGTAGAATTAATATATTATTTTTAGATATTTTTTTTTCTAAAAATGAAACAATTCTAATTGCGCAACTATTTTTTCCAGCAATACATACTTTTAACATATTTGTAAAATTTTTATATTAATTTAGTCTAAAGATAATTGCACCCATCTCAACTTTAATTTGAAAAATAACTATATATAATTAAGATACAATTTATTATTAGGTTTATAATGCAAAATCAAACTAGATTATATGTTTTATGGCTATATTTAATCACAGGTGGTTATGTGGTTTTTATATCAGAAATTTTAAGTGTGTTTAATATAATCAATCAAGTGTCGATTTATTTAAGTTGGATTCTTTTAATAATTTTTATTTTTTTAGTTAAACGTAATTTGAAATTAAAACTTTTTTCAAATTTAAAATATTTCTTTAAATCGTACACTTTTAAAAAAAATTATTTTTCATCCATAATTGGATTAATAATTTTAATCACTTTAGTAATTTGTTTTATTTATCCACCAAATACTGATGACTCTTATGCCTACCATTTGCCTAAAATTATGCAATGGATTCAAAATCAAAATTTGAATAATTTCCCAACCTCAGATTATCGTCAAGTAAGCTACTCACCTCTATCAGAATATTTTTTAATGCATTTTTATCTAATTACTAATTCAGATCTTCTTTTAAATCTTCCACAATGGTTTGCCATGGTGGGTTCGACTATAGCTGTCAGTCTTATAGCAATGAAGCTTGGTGCTAAACAAAAAATTCAAATTTTGTCTGCAGTATTTGCAGTTACAGTTCCTATGGGAATTCTTCAAAGCACTAGTACTCAAACAGATTATATGGTCTCATTATGGATAACAATTTCTATTTTTTTTTTAATTTCTTACTTCAAAATTCAAAATTTAAAAAATATTTTAGGATTCAGTCTAGCTTTATCTCTAGCAATACTAACTAAGCCTACAGCGTATATTTTTTTGTTTCCCTTTTGTTTGTGGTTATTTTTTTTTTCGATAAAAGAAAAAAAATTAGGAAATATTTTTCATCTTTTTTTAATACCGATTATTTTAATTTTGATAAATTGCGGATTTTTTTTAAGAAATTTTGAATTATTCTCAAACCCTCTTGGAATAAATCTTGGGGTTCCAAACGAAATAATTAATACAAAAATATTTTTATCAAACTTTGTTAGAAATTTTTCGTTAAATTTAACACTACCTGATGTTAATTTTAATGAAGGTTTAAGATTTATAGTTCGCATTTTCCATGATTTTTTGAATTTTTCAATTACAGATCCAAGTTCAACATATTCCACAGAGGGAAGATATGGAGGTGATTATTTCATTTACTTTTCTTTATATGAAAACACCGCATCAAATACTTTTCATTTTTTATTAATTTTAACAACTATATTTGTCTCATTTTTTCTTGTTAAAGATTATAAAGAATATCGAAAAGAATATTTGATTTGTCTTATTGGATCTTTCCTCTTTTTTTGCTTAATTTTAAAGTGGCAACCATGGGGAAATAGACTTTTATTACCTTTCTTTATTTTATTTTCACCCTTAGTTGCAATTTTATTTTCGAACTTGAAATTCTTAAAATTTCAAAATTTCATTTTTATAATGCTAATAATTTATTCTTTACCTTATTTACTATTTAACAAAACTCGCCCTCTATTAGGAAATCTTTATCGAGAAGGAAATGAGATAATTTACAATAAACCACTTTTTCTAAATAATGATAGAAACTATTTGTATTTTCCAACTGATAGTTCTTATTACAACGGTTTTTCAGAAATACTAAAAATTTTAAACAAAAACAGTTGTAAATATATTGGAATTGATAGCGATGAGAGTGCTAGAGAATATCTAATTTGGCTTTTAGTAAGGAAAAGTGAAAATAAAGATGGAGAAATTTTTCACATAAATATAAAGAACAAAACTCAAAAGATATATAGTGAGGGGAAATTAAAAAAACCATGTATGGTTTTTCTTCTACACGGTGATAAATCGAGAGAAAGGTATCATCAAAGTATTTTTGAAAATACATATATCTGGAAAAAAATTAAATTTTATTTTTAAATTTTTTTTAAATTATCTAAGATAAAATAATAAGTGAAAATTTTTATAAAGATTATAATTATGCCTTATGGTAGCGGGAAGTGGGATCGAACCACTGACCTCGGGCTTATGAGTCCCGCGCTCTAACCAACTGAGCTACCCCGCCATTAAATTTTAATTAGTATATAATATTTTATTCTATTGCAAAAATGTTTTTTAAACCTTTTTCAATCTTAAAATTTCAAGTAATTTATCTAATCCAAATCCAAAAAAAATTGAAAGATAAATCAAACAAGGGGTAAAATACCTAGGATTACCTAACCAACTTAAAATAAAAAAGAAGTAAATTATTGAAATGAATGAAAATAAAAAAATTTTTTTATCTTTATTAAATAAAACAAAAAAACCGATTAAAGCTATAAAATAAATTACAAGAGAATAGACTATTCTTATTGGAATCCAAAATTGATGTTCAGGGCTGTTAAGATATCTAATCTTTCCTTTATACTCGAATTTATGAAAATATATTACGTGCACAGGGTCTAAAACCGCTGTATGCAAAGATTTTTTAAAAACAAACTTTGTAGTTTCGATTGGATTTTGCAAAATGTACTTATATGAATAATTTTGTATCATTTTATAATATTTAATGAGTTCATCTTCATTATCTAATTTAAAATTTTTTTTTTCTTTTAAGCTTCGGATCTCTTTATCAATTTTTTCATAAGACATTGAAATTGGAATATTTTCACTTAGTGACATAACGTTTGGCATCATGTATATTTGAATTGCTACTTTTTGATCTAAGGGTGCTACGTAAAATATTCCAGATCGTTTCAAATTATGAATACCAACAAACAAAATAACTATTAGATAACTTGCTAAAAAAAAACTTATTTTTCTAAATTTATGAACTTTGATAACAAAATATAAAAATATTAAAATTGGGAATATGTAATATACGGTAGCTGAACGCTGAAGAAACATTAAACCTAAAACTAAACCTCCAATAATTAGATCTCTATTCTTCAAATTATTTGTTAACAACATCGTAAAAAATAAAAGTTGCAAAGACAAAAATATACTTTCTGACCAAAAAGATGAATGCCATTGCAACAATGTAGGTTCAAGAGACAAGAAAGATATTACACAAAACACCTGTATGGGTTTAATCAAACTTAATAATCTTAAAGAAAAAAAAAATAGAGATAAAAAATATAAAATTGATTGAAAAATTAAAAAAATAATCTTCTTTTTATCTGTGACAATTTTATTGTCTTCTTGATTATGTGTGACAATTTTATTGTTATTTTGACTTTCAACTAATTCATCGTTAGCGAGATATGAATATAACAAAAAAATTTTTGAAGGAAGATAATTGCGATCATATATTTCTCCACTTTCAAAATAGTTTTTACCTTGAGATAGTTGATCCCTAATTTTTTTAGCTTTTATCCAATGATTAGCATTTACACCTTTAATCATTGAATGATAATGTTTGTCATCAGTTGAAATTTCATAAACATCAAATTTATTGATCGAGTAAGCACTAAATAAAAAAGAAAAAATTAAACCAACTAAAATGATTACTGTAATTTTTTTTATTGGATTCATTTTTTAGCTATTAATTCCACCAAAGAAACAAGTAATGAATTAAAAATATTTATTATAGAAAAAAATATAAAAAAAATTGAAATAAAATTTGAATTAATTGTAAAAAGAGTTATTTGATAAAAGTAAACTATAATTCCAATAACTAGTAAAACAAAACTTAGAAAAAGTGAAAATTCAAGTTTGAAATATCTTAATTGGTTCTTGTTTGTTTTTTTATCAACAAAACCAAGCTCATTTGATAAGTAACTTGAAAAAAGTCCAAACATGAATAATTGATATGATAAAAAAAAAGTAAGAATAAATTTAAAAAAATTATAAATTTTCTTTCCCTCTGATTGTATATTTAAATTTGTCTCAGAGATAAAGACTAATGATAAAACAAATAATAATGCAGATGGTATAAAATAAATATATTTGGGGCAAAAAATTAAAAGTAACTTTAAACTTCTTAGTCCGTCATTTATTGTAGATAAGTGATTTTTTGTGTTCACCCTTCCATCTTTATAAAAATTAATTGGAACTTCTTTAACATTGTTCCCAAAGTTTTTTAATTTAATTAAATTTTCAATAGCAAAAACCATTCCGTCAGAAATATGTGCAGACTTAAGATATGTTTCCCTCTTAAATGCTCTCATCCCACAAAATATGTCTTTGAACGGCAATTTATAAAATAGTCTTGCCACAAAGCTTAAAAGTGGGGTTCCAAAGTATCTATGAGAAAATGGCATAGCACCTTTTTCAATTTTTCCTCCACCAGATTCCAGTCTACAGCCTTGAACTAAATCATTTCCTTTTTTTAGTTCCTCATAAAATTTGTCAATTTGATTGAAATCATAACTATTGTCGGCATCAGCAAATAAAATAAATTTTCCTTTTGATTTTTCTATTCCAGCTTTTATAGCTGCACCATAGCCTTTATTTTTAACATGAACTATTTTTGCTCCTTTTATTTGTGCAATTGAAACTGAATTATCAGAACTGCCGTTGTCAGAAAGAATTATTTCGCCAGAGATTTTAAGTTTCTTCAAATTTGAAAATGCCTTATCGATGCACTGACCAACGGTATCCTCCTCATTAAGGCAAGGTATTACTATTGATAATTCTAACTGACTATCATTCATACTATTAAGACTATTAGACTATTAGACTATTAGACTATTTAAACACTTTTTGATTTTTTTTATACCATAAAATCATTTCG
>MDSV01041018.1_pt1 | contig 10510 bp, 4 predicted proteins | sample 810851 | NCBI WGS metagenome assembly MDSV01 (sample SAMN05326640, study PRJNA326480) | marine metagenome | isolation source: seawater | place: Atlantic Ocean: North East | collected 2012
TATGACAACACTGGCGTCGCAATGCGACTGCTGTTGGCACCTGTTGAGGGGGGCCTTTGCAATGGTGCGCACGTCCGCGTCTTTTGTCTGATACGTGGGGCGCACCTGGGCATTGATGACAACGGCTGGCCGAGCACAAACGCGCGCAGACCCAGCACTTTCTCTGTCCAGTGCGACGACAGAAGAAAGAGACTGGGGTCGCCGCTCTGCTTTAGCGACACGATCACACTTAGTGATACGGCCTCAACGCGCACACTCGGAGTGAGAGCGACTTGGCTAACTGCTGAGCGCAGCAAGCAGCCTCGCTACAGCAGCTTCCTCATCGAACCGCACTACGCACGGGATCAAATAGCACAACTTCCGTCCGGCGCACCGATACCCAACGAACTGAAGCCCGCCGAGATCACGGATTTGGCAGCCCTTGGTCCCACACTTTTTGACTCCAAGGTCTCTGTCCTTCGCACGGGCCGAGCTCTTCAGGCATCGGTGCTTGCATCACTCCGATTCCTGAGGAGCATCCGCGGAGAAACGCTGCTGCGCCTTGTGGCGCACTCATTCTCCGTTGATAGCGCAACTTTCGGAGGCACAATGAATGCTAGTGAGAGGCAACTTGTCCTCGGGCGACCCTCGCTACCACTGAAGGTGTTTACCTCGCGCCTGTTCAGGACCCATGGGCACACGGAAACTGATGTGAGCTTCCAAGGGCTGTGCCCCTCACCAGTCGAATACGGAGTGCTCAACGCGAAGGATATCGCACTGGTGTCACCTGCTTTCTCTGTCACCTCGCCCTGGAGCTACGTCTTCAACTTTGTGTGGGTCGGCTGGTCCAGCGGTGGACTGCACTTTGATGAGATGGACAACATCCTCTCCCAGGTCCGTGGAAGCAAAGAGATTGTCGTTTTCCCGGCCGAGAGCACGTGCCGCATCGACGGGAACCACTATCCCGCGTTCAACGGGAAGGCAGTCTGGTCAAGCGAGACGCGCGCGAAGTGCCCACAGGCAGCCAAGGAGCCCTTCTACCACATCAAATTAGCTGCCGGCGATGCCGTCCTAATCCCAAGCGGTGCGTACCACGCTCCGCTCGCAACGAGCCACGACTCAACCTCCGTTAACTCCTTCCTCGCACCCGCACTCACGAGGTCATCGTGGCCGAATTCGCGGTACGGCCGGATGTTCACCGCAGACGGCTTATGGCGGTATTCAGGCGCATGGCTCGGCTACCTCATGAAGTGGGTTTCGCTCACTCTCGTGAAAGAGCGTGCTTATGGGTACTATTGAGTTTGCACAGAGATTCCCGGCATTCTCGCCGGCAATGCGCTCAACATACAGTGCGGCTCAACATACGACTACTATTTTAGGCGAGCTCGCTCTGCCGCTTTACGTATTAGCTTGAGTTCTAACACTCTGCGGAGCGGTAGTCCAATAGGTTTCTCGCTAGGACTCTGTCCCTAACTGTACCCATCGCCACACCCCTTGCTGCCTCAACCCAAGTATCGAGAGACAACGAGCTTACGCGCTGGACCTGGAGCCAGCACACGCTGATGCGAAGCGCGCTCCACTGCGGAGTCTGTCGATTCCTTGAAGATCTTGAACCAAATCAATGCGGCCAGCGAGACGTAGAATGTCGTTACCGCAGTCGAAGTCGTAAGCTGCAGCGCCTGGAGCTAATCGGTAAACCGAGGAGAGGATTTCGAAGCCCACCTGCACTGCTGGGCGCTGAATGCCCATGATTCTGTGGTGGGAGTCGTAACGACTCCAGATTTGATCGTTGCATTTTCGATCCGTGATTACCTGCAGCAATTCCGCCTTCGGGCCGAAGCCGTAGGGAATGCCCTCGTGAAAGTGCGTATGCGCGCGGTGACGGTGGAAGGCGACCTGCGGCTCCACTGCACGCTGTGCAAACGAATTACTCTTTGAATATATCTGATCGTTTTTCTCGATTAGCAACATCGGGACGAGAATGTAGGCCGCCTCCGAATTCATCCCATGGAATAATTCACTCCACTGAACGCTGCTGAAGAAGCAATTACCATCGAGTATGAATATCCACTCACAGCTTGTGTGTCTTCTACACCATTGAATCGCGAAATTTCTCGCTCCATTGTTGTTGACCAGATACAAATTGAACGGTAAAAGTCCGAAGGCTAACTGGCGCCACAGGCTGTTCATAGACCGGCAGTATCGGTTTGCGATAGGTGCGGCGAGCAGATCGTCGAAAGCAGCAAAGAGTCCGTCGTCAAGCTTCCCAAGAGATTCGAAATCTGAGGCGCAGAAGGGTATCTCCACCCAGTGCTGACCATGCCGATCGAGCAGGGACTTGAGATTCGCCAGTTTTATTGGATTGGCAATGCGGTTCAGGAAGAACAGCTGGAATACATTTCCAGGAATCTCTGCGTGCTCGAGAATAAATCGCGTGTTTGTCTCAGTTTGCGCATCGGAGTGCAGGAAGGGCAAGTCGTTTCCGAGTATGCGGCACACAGCAACGGCAGTCGAGCTGCGTGGCAAAGAGCACGAGCGAGGTGATTCTGATGATGTTGGGAGCACGGTCCACTGTCGCGAGGGAGAAGTTGCGCCCTGCGCATGCAAGTACCGAGCCACACCGTCCTGATGAGCATTGCAGGCCTCGTCAAAAGCAGCGTTACCTGTGACATTGACTAAGTTGAGCTGCGCGTCGCTCTCGACAAGAAGCTGTACTACATCTTTGTGATCCGTCGGTGACGCAGCAATGAGCGCCGTTGCCAGATCATGATTGATCGCATTGACGTCTGCATTTGCATCGAGCAGCAGCTTCACAAGCGGCAGGTGCCCTTGTGCAGCAGCCGCTATCAACGGCGTGGACCCATTCCTGAAGCAGCGCGAGTTAACGCCTTCACCTTTGTGCAAGGCCTGCTCGACAAGCGAGAGTTCTCCAGCCCGTGCAAGGTCCACGATGTGCATTTAGCAGGTGCCAATTGTTCCTGGTCGCTGAGCGCATTCGCGGAAAGCGTAAAAAATTTCTATTTGACGATTTTTGCGCTCCGCGACATCCGCAGATCCGCCCCGCAACGCGCGCGCACCCGCAACGGGGATAAACGAGTGCGATCCCATGCTTCGACCCTACGGCGAGCGGCAGCCTCTCGTACGCTGTATACCGCTGCCTGCCGCTGCCGATCTTCACGGCCCAAGCGAGCAGCAAGCCGACTTGTGTGTCAGGAACACATGTGGTGCGACCGATGCGTCGACACACTTTTTTTCGCCGCACGTGATGTACATACGGCTTGGGAGGAGGCCTAAAGGAGTACCCATGCTCGCGGCTTTACCCGTGAAGCTGTTAGTCCTTGCATTGTGCGCGTCCACTCCAACGCCCGCCACCATGTGTAGCATTAGTCACGTGCATTCCGTTCCGACACGTAAGATTTGTTGTTCGGCAGGTGTTCTTTGAATCAAGTCTGCGCCTTGAGCTGCATCGACTACAATGTGGGCTTGGACGACACGATATGGACGAATGACTGGGGGAAGGCTGACGGGACCTGCGCGACTCAGGTCGCCGTGAAAGCTGCACAGGGTCCGGGCGAGGGCCAGGCTTGGTGCGAGTCGAAGATCGGCAGTGGAATGACATTTGACGAGCGTCGTTCAACCTGGGCGACGGACAACGCTGCGGACTTTCCTTTGGATCCGTGGGAGATCCCGGCGTCCTTCTCGGGGAGCGAACCGTTCTTTGACCTGTGGTGTGGCCGAGCGTGCGCAGCAATGGGAGTGCACGCCCAACACTGCGCTCCTGATGCAACCGCGGTGCCGCCGTCGTCACCGGATATAACGCCTCGGGCGCCACCTCCTTCGCCGGCCTTCCCTCCGCCGCCGAGTTCCCCACCCTCCCCACCCACCCCACCTCCGTCGCCACGTGCTCCGCCGCCGAGTGGATTGCCCGTTGGTGCACTCGTTGGAGTCATAGTGGGCGCCATTGCAATTGTCGTCATTACGTTGGTCGTCGTATTCGTTTTCGCGCGTAAGGGAAAGAAGTCCGTCGGGCCCGCCTTCAAGTAAGCTTCCTCGATGCGCGGCGGGTCTAGTCTACCTACTTTAAAAAGCTAACGCTCGGTCCATAGTAACACTTTTGTGCGCGTACTTATCTCCGATCATTCTAGGTCACGGCTTCATCTACCACCTACGTTTCTACTACTCTGGCCTCCTGGTCCCCGCACTCCGTCGCGAGCGCGGCCGCCGCGACAGCGGCGCCGAATCGGCCGCCGCGCTCGGCGAGCGCGCGCGCGATCGCGCGCAGGTGGGCGCCCTCGAGCGTTATCGCGCGCGTGGGCCGCGCGTACACCGCCGTGTGGCCCGGTGGCGCGTGACAGACGAGCGCGACGCCGCCGTGCTCGAAGAAGCGCCGCCGCCGGCTCGCGTGCGCAACGAGGGCGCCGGCGGGGTGCGGCCGCGCCGGCGGCGCGGCGTGCGGGCGCTGCCGCCCGAGGGCGCTCTGGCTCGTGCGTAGGACCTCGAGCAGCCGCTCGACCCGCCGCACGTGCGCGGGCGTGCTTGCCACGAGGCCGCGGCCAACCAGCGCGGCGACCACCAGCGCGAGCTCCTCCGGCGCCGAGAGGGCCGCCCACGCCGCGGCGTCGTCCCGTGGGCCGGCACCAACGCCGGCGAGCTGCAGGAAGAGCGCTGGGTCGCGCCGCGCCGCGCCGGCCGCCGGGGTGGCGCGCCAGGCGGCGCGCGGCGGCGTCGGCTCGAGCATGCTGAGCAGACGCGGCCGGGCGCCGAGCGCTGCGGCTGCCGCCGAGACCGAGGCGGCCAGCGCGCCGCCAAACGACTCGCCGATCAGGTGGACGCGGCGGCGCCCGTCGGCCGCGGCCGCGACGAGGCACGCGTGGCGCGCCGCCAGCTGGCGCAGCGAGGCAGGTCGCGCGTCGCGCTCGCTGCCGGTGCGCAGGTAGGCGTGCTCGAGCCCGCGCAGCGCCCCCTCGCCAACGTGGCGCGCGGCGAGCCCCGCGAATGGCGTGCACTTGCCGTGCAGGCTGTGCAGGAAGAAGATTGGCGTGCCGCCGCCGCCGGACGCGGCGCGGAGCGTCACCACATCCAGGAGGTGCGGCTGCGCCGCGGGCAGCTCGTGCATCAGGTGCAGCAGGGCGGGGCCGGCGCCGCCGCCGCCACCAGCGCTACCTGCCGAGGATGCCGAGGGCGCCGCCCGCGGCTGGCGGCGGAAGAGCATGCGCACCCGGCCGGCGAGCGCGCGCGGTGTCGGGAAGTCCGTGACGGCGGTGGGCGGCAGGCGCACGCCGTACTCGGCGCTCAGCCGGCTCGCCAGCTCGGTGCTGGCGAGCGAGTCGAGCCCCGCCTCGAGAAGCGGCACGTCGGCGGCCACCTCGCCCGCGCTCACGCCGAGCAGATCGCGCGCGAGGCGCTGGACAGCCGGCAGTGCACTTGCCGGGTCGGCGCCGGCGCCGCCGGCACTGCCGGCGCCGCCTGCACCGCCGCGCGCAACCGCCGCGCCGCTGCCGTCGCCGCGACCGCCGCGCGCCCGCTTGCGCTCGGCGCTCACGACCTCGTGCGTGAGCGCCTCAAGGACTGGCGCGGCCTCGTCCGAGACGCACGCCAGCAGCCGGCGGCGCGCCCACGGCAGCAGGACGAGCGGCACGTGCCCGCTGGGCGCGCACGCGATCACCGTGGCGAGGCCGGCGACGTACTGGTCGAGCCGCGCCGTCGCCATACCGCGGAAGGCCATCTGCCGCGCGCTCAACGCCGCCGCGCCCATGCCGACGCCGGCGACGAGCGGCAGTTGCAGGCTGCACGCCGGCAGGCCAGCGGCAGCGCTGCCGGCGGCGAGCCCGTCGAGGTAGGCGTTCGCCATTGCGTACGCGGCCTGGCCGGGGTTGCCCAGCGCGGCCGCCACCGAGGAGAAGCCGACCGAGAAGTCGAGCGCCTCCATCGCAGCCACCTTGTGCAGAGCCCACGCGCCGCGCGCCTTCGGCCGGGCGACATCGAGCACGCGCGTGAGCGCGAGCTGCTGCACCAAACCCTTGTCGGCGACGCCCGCCGCATGCAGCACGCCACAGAGCACGTCCCCCGCCCCGTGCGACGCACGCAGCGCGCCACGCAGCTCGGTCGGCTCGCCCGCGTCGCAGGCAAACGCGCGCACGCGGACTGCGCGCTGCAGCGCGCGGAGCCGCACCGAATTCTCCGGCGCCACCTGCCCGCGCCGCGACGTGAGCACGAGGCCCGCGGCCCCAAGACGCACGAGCAGCCCTGCACCGACCAGACCAAGGCCGCCAAGGCCGCCGGTTACGAAGCACCCGGCCTGTGGCGGCAGCTGCAGGAGTGGCGCGCTCCGGCGGGAGGTCTCGCACACGCCACGCAGCCGCGGCACGTGGCGCGCGTTCGCGCGCCAGCTCACCTCCGGCTCGGGCGCAGCGTCGGCGACGGCCGCCGCAACGTGCAGCTCCGCCGCAAGGCTACGCGCCGCTGCCGGCCCGAGGTTGCCGACTGCGTTCGCGCACGTCGCGCGCAGTCGCGGCTGCTCCAGGCGGAGGACGCGGAGCATCGCCCACAGGCAGCTGAGCGGAGCGGTCGCCGTCGCACTGCCGCGCCCCATCGCGTCCGGCGTGAGGATGAGCAGCGCCGGAGGGCGCCGAGAACCAACGAGCCACCGCGACAGCCGGACCACCAGCGTGAGCTGTGCTGGGTCGGGCGAGCCGAGCGCGCTGCGTGCGGCCACCCACACGAGCGCGCGGCAGCCCGCCGCCGCGCCCGGCAGGCGGCGCAGCTCCGATGCGGTGATCGTCGTCGTCGTAGTCGGCGCGAAGCCAACCAGCGCGCGCTGCATCGCGGCACCGACGCGTCCGGGTGCCGCGCATAGGCAGACGCACCCATCGCGCGCGCGCGGCGGCGGCGGCGAGCCTGACACTGCGCTCCCCCGCCGCTCCCACCGCACGGCGTAGAATCCGACACCGTTGCGCGCGGCGGTGGGTCTCCACCCAAAGTGCCGGCGCGTGTAGGCGAGCCCCCTCGGTACAACGGCCGCCGGCGACGCCACAGCCGCCGGAGCCGCCGCCGCTGTCGCCCCCTCTCCCCCCGCCGCCGCCGCCGTCGCCGCCGCGGCTCTCGCCGCCGCCGCCACCACAGCTGACTCCGGCTGCACCGCCACCGCTGCCTGCGTCAGCGCTGCTGACGGCGGGGCCTCGCGTGCGACGGCGACGATCGCGTGCGCAAGTGTGCCGCTGTACCCAAACGAGCTGACGCCAACCGCGGCGGACGCCGCCTCTCGCCGCTGCGCATGCGCCGGGAGCACGAGCGCCCCAGGCGCCATCCCGGTCGATTCGGCGACGAACGGGTTGAGCCGTCGCAGCTGCGCGTTCGGGTGCGTTTCGCGGCCGTAGAGCTGCAGCAGTGCCTTGTGCATGCCGACCATGCCGGCGGCAGGTTCCATGTGGCCGAAATTGGCCTTGACGCCGCCGACGGCTATCGACGCGCCGCGCACCGCGGCCGCAAGCCCGAGCTCCTCGGCGACCGCACGCGCCTCGGTGGGGTCGCCCAGCGTCGTGCCGGTGCCGTGCGCTTCGAGCACGCCGCGGTCCACGGCGGCGCCACCGGCGTCGCGGAGCGCGGTGCCGAGCAGCACCTTTTGCGCGGCGCCGTTGGGAGCGGTGAGGCTCGCACTTCGCCCGTCCTGGCGTACCGCGCTCCCTGGCAGGCGCGGCGCGGCGGCGGCGGTGACAGCGGCGGTGCCGCCGCCGCCGCTGCCTGCGCCGCCGCGTAGGGCAACAGCGCCGCAGCCCTCGGCGCGGACGTACCCGTCCGCCGCTGCATCGAAGGTCTTGCACCGGCCGGCTGGAGACAGCATGCCCGCCGCGGCGCACGCGAGCGTCGGCCCAGGGAGCAGCGTCAGGCTGATGGCCGCGCAGAGGGCGTCGCCGCACTCCGCAGCGCGGAGTGCCTGCCGCGCCCCGTGCAGCGCGACGAGCGCCGACGAGCACGCCGTGTCGACGCTCGCGCACGGCCCGTGAAGCCCGAGCGCAAACGAGAGGCGGCCCGCCGCGATCGAGATCGTCCCGCCGCTCACCGCATACACGGAGGAGGCCGCTGCGCCCGCGGCGCCCTGCAGCCAGTCGGTGTTCTGGATGCCGAGGAAGACGCCAGTGTCGCTTCCGAGCAGCGGCGCTCGGCGGTGGCCCGCGTTGTGCAACGCCGCGTACCCCACCTCGAGCAGCAGCCGCTGCTGCGGGTCCATAGCCGCGGACTCGGCCGGCGAGAGCCCGAAGAAGGCACAGTCGAAGCGCTCCGCCTCGCGGACGAAGCTCCCGTGCCGCGCAGCCGGGGGGTGCGGCACGGCGTCGTCGGACGCCATCCAGCGCCGGGCGGGAACGGTGCCGACGGCGTCGCCGCCGGATCGAAGGACCGCGCGCAGCTGCGCGCTGCTCTCGCATGCGGCAGGCCAGCGCGACGCGAGACCGCGGAGCGCGACAGGATGCCGCGCGGCGTCGCCGTCCGCCGAGGGCGTGGCGGCTGGCTTCCGGCGGGGCTCCCGGTCCCAGGACGGCGAAGCTCGCTCGAGCACGTGCTCCGCGATTGCGCGCGCCGTGGGGAACTCGAAGATGACCGTCGCGTGGAAGCGCATCCCGAGGCGCGCGTGCAGCTCGCTCGCCAGCTCCGCCGCGCCGATCGAGTCCATGCCAGCCTCCATGAGCGGCACATCCGGCTTCAGCGCGGGAAGGCGGACGAGCTCCTGCGCGACCGCGACCACCATTGACAGCGCCGCCTCCCGTTGGGCCGCCACGTCGCCGATCAGCGCTGCACCCCCGGGAAGGACGACAGGGGTCGCACCGCGCAGCTCGCTCGAGCTCACCCCGGAGAGCAATTCGGTTTGCAGCGGCGCGTCAGGGTCGGGCACGCTGCGCGCCAGGCGCAGCACGTCCCATGGGAGCGCGCAGCACAGCGGGGATGGGGAGGCGACGGCCAGCGCAAGGCAGGCCGCGAAATCCGACGGGTCGATGCGCTCGATCGACTCGAGGCGCTCGCTGCTGAAGGTCGCGGCGCCCATTCCGATCTTGTCGACGAGCGGGAGCTGCAGGCTGCGTGCGCTCAGCCCGCACGCGCGCCGACAAACCGACAAACCGTCCATGTACGCGTTGGCCGCCGCATACGCGAGCTGACCGACGCTGCCAAAGGCGGCCGCGATGGAGGAGAAGTAGACGAGGAACGCAGGCGCCTGCTGCAGCGTAGCGCGGTGCAGGTGCCAACCGCCGACCGCCTTCGGCGCCAGCACGGTGCGCAAGTCGCGCTGGCTCACGTTGGGGAGCAGCCGGTCTCGAAGGAGGCCGGCAGCGTGCAGCACGCCGCCCACCGGGCCCTTTAACGCGCTCGCCACGCGTTGCACGCAACGCGAGTCGCCCAGCAGGCTCGCGTCGCCGGCGACGATCCGCACGGCCGGGGCGGTGGCTAGCACGCGCGCCAGTGCGGACCCGAGACCCTGGCCGTCGCGCGCAACTATGCCGCGGCGTGACATCAGCACGAGCGCCGTTGCGCCCGACTCGGCGAGCAGCTGGGCGGCACGCAGGCCGAGACCGCCGAGGGCGCCGGTGATCACGAATACGCCGGGATCAAGCGGGCGTGGAGGCGAGCGCGTGCTAGCGGGCGCGGAGCGGCGGAGGCGGGCCACGTGCCACTTTGCGCGCCTCCACAGAAGCTCAACCTCTGCTCCAGGTGCCAATGCGGTCGAGCACAACTCTGCGTGCGCGCTTGCAACTCCGCGGCCGCCCGCGCTCACATCGGCAATCACGGTTCGGAGGGCGCTGCACTCCATGCGGAGTACACGCGCGATGCCCCACACGCCACTGAGCGCCGTGCCGGCGAGCGCGGGATGTGAGCTGCCGCGGGAGCCCAGTGGATCGCAGGCTCCATGCGTGAGCAGCACGAGGCACGGCTTAGTCGTGCGCGTCGCAAGCGCCTGGCAGAAGCGAACTACGGCTGTCAGCGCACGTCGCGCTGGCGCTACGCTCGCGCACGCCGGAAGCACGAGTGCCACTGTCCGTGTCTCGGCAGGCCGCCCGCTTTCCGAGCCGGCCAAGCACAGCACGCTGCGCTCCGAAGACCAAGCAGCCGGCGGAACTCGGGAATGCGAGTGGGAAGACGATACGGCGCGCGAGCTGCCAGGACTCCACACCAGCATGGACCACGCAGGCGCGTCCATCGAAGCGCCAGCGGCGACTCGACGTTCTCGGGCCCACACGACGCGGAAGAGGCCGACATTGGCCGAACGAGGAAAGCGATGACCGACCGACCATAAGAAGCTGCGCCGGCGCCAATGCGGCGAACGAGTGCAGACAGCCGGGGGAGCTGGGGAAGCGCAGGATGAGCGGAGCCGCGCGTGCGCGATCGTGCCGCTGAAGCCGAATGAGCTCACGCCGCCGCACATGCCGCCGTCGCACGCCGCTGCGCCGCAGCGCTGCGCGCACAGCGCGAGCGCCACGCGCCGCGCTGCGCGCGCGCGCTCCGCCACCAGCGGGTTCACTGCGCGCAACTGTGCGTTCGCCGA
>MDSV01057119.1_pt1 | contig 10510 bp, 4 predicted proteins | sample 810851 | NCBI WGS metagenome assembly MDSV01 (sample SAMN05326640, study PRJNA326480) | marine metagenome | isolation source: seawater | place: Atlantic Ocean: North East | collected 2012
ACTTTAAGCGCCTCTTCTCCATCGTTTGCTACTTCTACTGCGTTTCCAATTTTCTTTAACCTTTTGGTTAATAAAGCAGTATTATTTTTGTTATCATCAACTACAAGAATAGATCCGTTTATTATATTTGTTTCTTCATTCTTATCTAATGGTTGAATACTACTTAATACACTTTTTATTGCCTGAATACTTTGAGCTTCTTTTTCAATATACTCACTTGGGTCAAATGATATTACATTATTAATCTCTTCTGTTAATGCTTTTCCAGATTTTATAATTTTTTCTAAATCCTCTGAAAAAGTATCTAGTTCTATATCCTCTGTGTCTTCTTGCAACATTTCACTATATCCTATTACCGTATTTATAGGTATTCTTAAGGAAATTTCCATTTTTGATGCGATTTCGGATATTTTGTCACCAGAAACTTCTAAATTAGAATCTGAAAGTGACTCTTCAATTATTACGAGTATCTCTTTTCCAGATTTATGAATCTTTTCTAAATCTGGGATAATTGAATCATATCCTTCATCTTCACAATCTTCAATCAACATTTCGCTAAAGCCTAAAATAGCATTAACTGGATTTTTAAGATTATGTCTTGCCTTGCTCAATAAGGCATCTTTTTCTCGGTTGCTCGACAAAGGTTATACTATAAAAAGTTAATCGTTCAAAAATTCTTTGATCTTTCCCAAAAGTCTTTTGAATTCTATAGGTTTTGTATCATATTCATCAGCACCAGCATCAAGTGCTTTCTCCCTGTCTCCAGCCATTGCATGTGCGGTAAGAACGATAATGGGAATTGAACTGGTTTCTGAATCAGCTTTTATAGTAGAGGTAGCTTCCCATCCATCCATCACTGGTAGACTAAGATCCATTAAAATAAGGTCTGGATTTTCTGTTTTTGACATATCTACCCCTTTTTGGCCATCCTCAGCCATAACAATCTCAAATCCTTTCCTAATAAGTCTCCTAGACAACATATCTCTGTTCATCTCATTGTCTTCGACAATTAATATTTTTGACATTCTTATACCTCCTCGTTTAACCTTTTAATTCTTTGCCCTACTTCACTAAGCAGTTCATCTCTTGAGTAAGAACCTTTTTGCATGATTGCCTCTACATTTCCTTTCAATCTACTATGGTCGTCACTGGTTAAATCTTTAGCTGTGATAACAACTACGGGGATATCAAGCCATTCTTTCTTTTCTCTTAATTCCTCTGCAAACTCAAAGCCATCCATTTCAGGCATCATTAAATCCAATAAAATAAGGGCAGGTTTGGCTTTTTTAACCTTCTCAAGCCCCTCTTTTCCATTTTTTGCTACTGATACCTTAAATTCATTGGTTTCCAAGCTTTTTTTAAGCATACCTCTAGTAATTTCGTCATCCTCAACAATTAATATGCTTTGTGAACTAGTTTCAATCTCATGTTTTTCAAGAATACTTGATAAACGGCCCCAATCAACTGGCTTTGTTAAATAATCTGTTGCTCCAAGACTATACCCAATATCAGGTTCATTGGCCATAGTAAGCATTATTACAGGAATATTTTTTGTTGTATCATTATTCTGAAGAGCTGCTAAAACCTCCCACCCATCCATCTCCGGCATCATCACGTCTAAGGTAATTAGATCTGGTAGATGTTTAGCGGCCAAATCCAACCCAGCAGGGCCCGAAGTTGCCTGTAGAACACTATAATTTTCCTTACTTAGAAATTTTTTCATTAGTTCCTGTGCATTTGCGTCGTCATCAATGACTAAAATTGTAAACGAGCTATCTAGTGGTTTTGTGCTAATGTCACCAATCTTATCTTTTACCTTTTTAGGATCAATGACAAATTTTGGTATTGAAACGGTAAACGTCGTACCCTCATTAATAATTGATGAAAGGTCAATCCCACCTCCCATCATTTCAGCAAACATTTTAGTAATGGTTAGACCAAGACCAGTCCCACCAAATTTCCTGGTAGTTTTTTCATCTGCCTGAGTAAAAGGTTTAAATACTTTATCAACCTGTTCTGGTTTCATGCCTATGCCTGAGTCTGAAACTTTAAAATCTAGTAGCGAAGTATTGTCAGGGTTATCATTTACGATAATATCAATCTCCCCTTCCTTTGTGAATTTTGTAGCATTGCTGAGAAGATTTAATAATATCTGACGAATTTTGGTGATATCAGCTGAAATACTCTTTGTTTTAGTATTTATTGTGAGATTTAAAGAATTATTGTTTTTTTCAACCAGTGGAGTTATTGTGGCTGAAACTTCATTAAGAATTTTTTCTAAATTAAATTCTTCAATAAAAAGTTCCATTTTCCCTGATTCGACTTTAGATAAGTCCAAGATATCATTGATAAGTCCAAGAAGGTGTTTCCCAGAACTGTTTATCTTATCAAGATCAGGTATAAAATCTTCATTCTCATCCTCCGCATCCTCAATTAACATTTCACTATAACCAATAATCGCATTCAAAGGTGTTCTTAGTTCGTGGCTCATGTTTGCTAAAAATGTGCTTTTGGCCTCATTAGCTGCCTCAGCTGCTTTTTGAGATTCAACTAGGTCCTTATTTTTATCCTCTAAGGCTAGCCTAGCCTCTTTATCCCTTTTTTGGGCATTTAGCCTGAGCTTTTCATTGAACTCTTTTTGTTTAATGAATTTACTCATTGCAAAATAAGTAGTGTAAAATATCACAGAAAGGAAACCAAAAAATGGAATTAAAAATGTGGACCTTATATACCATGGATTTAGAATCGATATACTTAATACTTTTGGATTCGAATAATTTAAATCTCGGTCAATTGATTGTACTGACAATTTATAATTACCTGTTTTATTTGGATACCATTCAAAATACGGATTATCAATGATTTGAGAAGATAGCTCTTTTTCTCCACGAACAATTGAGTATTTAAATTTATTCTTTGAGCTATTATAATTTCTCGCAATAAATGAAATTCTTATTCTTTCGTTTACTATACTTTTCATAAGTTGGGAATCAAGATTGGTGTAGTCTAATTTGGTAGTTGACACTTTGTCAATTGAAACAAACCCCTTTTCCTTCTGAGGCTTATAAGCCGTAATACCTCCCACATGGGAAAAATAATAAGTTCCAATATTATCCGAAGTTATTTTATGTGTTCGATTAGCTAAAATTCCATCATCTTTAGTTAGGTAGCTCCAAGAGTTCCCATCATAAAACCCTACCCCTCCACTTTCACTTGAGGACCATATCCAATCATTTTTATCAACGTAGGATGACATAGGAACTTGAAACAAAAAACCATTCTCTGGGTCATATAATGAAGACTTTTTACCATCACTAAATTGTACTAATCCCTCATTTACACTGCTATATATGATATTCCCCTCTGTGTCTATATTAATTTCATTTACCCATTCTGCTTCAGCTAATCTGGTAAACCTATTCTTTTCTTTATTTGGTGAAAATAAGTTAAAACCTCCTCCGCCAAAAAGTACATCGCCATTATCGAGCGCGAGTAAACCAGAATTATCGCCAAATATCAAAATAGAATCAATGTCGCTGTTATAGTTTTGGAACTTAGTACCATCGAAATAGCTTAAAACTCCCTGTGCGTTTGTCCATATTCCACCTCGTGAGTTTATGCTTAAACTAGCTAGGTTATTATTTTCGAGTCCATTCTCTTGGTCATAAACCAAGATTTTATCTCCGACTATATTAACTAAACCACCAGTAGATGAGGCCCAAATATTACCAAAATTATCTAAATCTACATCAGTCACCCTTTGTACTGGGAAGTTGGTTTCCTGATTATATACTTTCAAGATTTTTCCATCAGCTACCTTAATTAGTCCATTCTGAGTAGCAGCCCACAAATTGTTTTCATTATCCGTTACCATATTCCATGCCCATTCATCAGGAAATCCATCCACACTTGAAATAGTATTAACACTTTTTTCATTATATTTCCATGCACCCCCACCTATTGTACCAATAAAGATATTGCCGTCTTTTGTTTTTTCAAAACAAGTGACTCCGAATCCGACTGAAGTATTCGTTGACCAAAATGGCGATATTGATTGTTGTGACTGATCACTATACAGCACTATTTTGTTATTAGAATTGTAAAACATAATATCAGCATTAAATAAAATATCATTTATGTTTGACGTGTGATTTACATCCTCATTTGGATTGAATGACAATCCATCATAGGAGTAAAGAGACATGGTAAAGGATTCATTGGAATCACCAAAGTCATTTTGGTGACCAGTACAAATTAAAAGATCTCCTTTAGGAGATTTTGAGATTTTTCTAATGTATGTATTAATTCCTAAACCTTCATTAATTCCTTTATAATTATAGTTACTACCGTTAAAATGTATTAATCCGTCTGTAGTCCCTAGCCAGTAACTGTCTTTGTCAATGAGAATATCGGTTATGTGTCCAGATCCTAAACCATCACCATACCTTATATTTTGGATATCTTTTCCATTATAAATAAATAAACCAGAACTACCACCAAAAATAATATTTCCCATATTATCTTCACCAATAGAGTTAAATCCGATTTCGTCAATATCATATTTCTTTGCAAAATTTTCAATTTCATAATTATCATTGATAATTTTAATACTACCAGTCCCGACATATTCATGCCTTTCTAGTATCCAAATCAACCCTTTCGAATCTTCAAAGATTTTGACAACAGCGCCACCTCTCAGTCCCTCTTTTTTTCCGAAGTTTTTATATTTGTTACCATCATATACCGATAAACCAGTATGGCAGGCGAACCATATTCTGTTCTGATTATCTACATGGATATCAAAAACATAATCACTCTTTAAACCTTTTATAAAATTTAATTGCTCCCAAATACCTCTATTTATTTGTGGTATTTTAAAATTAATGTTATCGACCTGTTCTTTATTTGAACCAATTGATATTTCTGCTATTTGATTATTTTTATATTTGAAATATTGGACATTTCCATCAGTTTCTATGTATACATTATATGTACCTTTTGGTACTCTTTGGAATTCAAAATTACCTGAATTTTCTGAAAATACTTTGGATATTACCTTTTTGTTGTTTGTATCTTTTAATTTAACCAAAACGTTGCTTTGAGGTTTGTCCTCAAATAGGGTAAAAATCTTTCCAGATATTGAATCATAATATTCCTCTAATTCAATGTTGAGATTACTAGATGGATTTTTTTTATTAAGATTCAATATAGAAGAATATTTAAGGTTATTTTTATTAATGTAAATTGATACTTGCTCGTTAAATGCCTGGTTAATAATGCTAGCTTCAAATCTACCCTTCTCATCACTTTGAACCGTAAATGAAAGACCTAATGGTGTACTAAAATTAATAGAAGCATCTTTAACTGGTAATCTTTTGTGAGTTAATTTTCCCTTTATTGCAGTCGCAAACTCCTTTTTAAATAGTCCAATACTAAAATCATTTCTATAGTTATTATTAAATGATATTCCCTTTGGTCGAAGTGGAAATATTAATCTAAAATTATTTTCACCAGCTACTAAGCTTATCTCATGCCAGTTATAAGATTCAGAACTGTTTTCAACTACTAAATCATTATTTAAATAAGATGATATATTATCCCATGAATGAATATTATGGTTATAGAATGCTGTTTCAGAAGTTTTTGAATTTATCGAACAAAAGCCTAAAACAAGTTCCCCATGAGAATCTGGGAAATATTGATAAATAGAATGCCTGCCTGTGGAGGATTTTGATGTAATCTCATGCGAAACCAAGTCGGGGTCTTTTAAAACAAATTCTTTTATTTCTTGAAAACTAGAATTCGACAACGAGTCTGATAGCCAAATTGCACTATCATAATTTTCAATAGGACCCACAAATAACCAACTCTTTAACCAAGGATCCTTATCTATATAGTTTACAGGTAAGGCGCCCAGCGAACATGCAAAGAGATGTAAACATGTCAAAATTTGAAAGTGTTTTATCATAAACCTACCCCATGCATAATTATAACAATTACCTTTTTTTGATTTATAAATCAGCTCTCTTTATATGAAGCAAGAAAATCACTCGTATCTTTAATAGTTTGCTCGATCGGAACTGGATCATAGTTAAGGAGTGACCTTGCAGGTTCAGTGTTAAAATTAACATCAACTCCAAGTAATGGCTTTATGGGCTTCATGGTTTTATCAAATGTGGCCATGAACTTTACCAGAAATACAGGTGGGGTAAACGTTGGGGCATTATGACCGTGTTTATTAAGCATTTCAGTCACCTCCTTAACCCAATAAGTATTTTCTGCTAGAATCATTCTCTTGCCAATTGATTCATCATTTTCTAAAGCGGCTACATGCATTTTTGCCACATCTCTAACATCTACCACTCCAAATTTTAGGGGTGGAGCTACAGGTAACTCCTTATTTATCATCATTAGCATGAATTCCATAGATCCTCTACGCACAGGTGCGCCAATCCCCGGTCCAAGTACCAGGGACGGAAGAATTGTAGTCAACTTAATAGAATCATTTTTTTTAACAAAATCCCAGGCTGCTCTTTCTTTTAAAGCTTTCCCTTTAGTATAAGCATCAAGATTAGTGTCTGATAAGTTTGTCCAATTACTTTCATCAATGTACCTAACGGTGTCATCAATCGTTGAATCCATCCATATCGAAGCCACTGATGAGGTTAAAATTATTCTATTAATTCCATGATCCTTAGCAAGTCTAAATACTCTCATAGCCCCATCTTCATGAGGACCAGTTAATTCCTTCTCGCCCCCTTCATAGCTCATAGGAAAAGGACCTGCAATATGTATAATAGCATCACAACCTTTTATAGCATCAAACCAACCGTCTTCCTTCATTAAGTCTGCCTCATAGAATTTCAAATCTACTGATTTTCCAAGATGTGCCTCCAAATCAGATTTTACTTGATCTGCTCTTTTAATATCTCTGATAGTAGTACGTACTTTATATCCCTTTTCAATTAACAATGCTATACAATGCTTGCCTATATATGAAGTCGCTCCAGTTACTAAAATATCTTCCACAATTTTTTCCTTTAATTTTATATGATGATGGTGAATTTCAATACTAAAATAAAAAATATTAAATAAATTAATTCTTAAACATAATATATTATTATAAAAATATTATTTAGAAATGTCATAAAAAGCTACAAGCAAAAGGTATAAAAGGAGATGAAATAACCTTATCTTGGTAATTTATGATGTGATGATGTTAATTATTTTATTTGGAATGTATATAATCTTTATAATCTCATCTTGATTCAAATACTTTTCTCCAAATAATGTGTTTTTCACTGATTCTAGAGCTTCTGATTCACTAATATCTAATGGCATATCAATGGTGCCTCTGGTCTTTCCTTTAAACTGTACTGCAATAGTTACAGTTTTTTCTTTTATTAGATTTTCATCATAAGTAGGCCAATTCATGCTATATAAAGCCTCATATCCGAGTTCTTCATTCAGTTCTTCAGAAATATGTGGTGCAAAAGGATTTAAAAGAATTAAGAATTGGTGAAGAACATGCTTATCAAGTACTTCGAGGTCTGTTAAATGATTCACAAAAATCATCAACTGAGAAACCACAGTATTAAATCTCAGGGCATCCAAGTCATCAGTAGATTTCTTTATTGCTTTATTTAATAATCTAGTGGTCTCTTCACTAGCACAATTTTCTTTAATTTTTATATCTTTATCATGAAAAAGACGCCACACTTTTTGAAGAAATCTGTAACATCCTTGCAAACCTTTTGTATTCCATGGTTTTGATTTGTCCAGAGGGCCCATAAACATCTCATAAAGTCGAAAACTGTCTGCACCATAATCCTTTACTACATCATCAGGGTTTATAACATTTCCACGTGATTTACTCATTTTTTGACCATCTTCACCTTGTATCATTCCCTGATTAAATAACTTTTTGAATGGCTCTTTTTTTGATACTAAACCAAGATCGAATAGTACATGATTCCAAAATCTAGAATAAAGTAAATGTAAGACAGCATGTTCAACTCCACCAATATACAGATCCACGGGCATCCAATATGCCTCTTCTTCCTTTCCCCAGGCCAATTCTTTGTTCAATGGATCTGTAAACCGTAAGAAGTACCAGCAAGAGCCAGCCCACTGTGGCATTGTATTGGTCTCCCTCCTACCATCTTTTGTTTCCACCCATTCTTTAATATTTGCAAGTGGCGACTCACCAGTTTCAGCAGGTTCATATTTATCAACTTGCGGTAATGTGAGTGGAAGGTCTGTTTCATCCAAGGCATTTATTGATCCATCTTTATTATGAACAACGGGAATCGGTTCACCCCAATATCGCTGTCTAGAGAAAAGCCAATCTCTTAGCTTGTATTGAACCTTGACTGCACCTTTATTATTTTCACTTAACCAGGATATGACCTCTTTAATGGCATCTGGTACTTTCTTACCATTCAGGTTAAGACCAGAGGAATTGGATGAATTTACCAGTAAGCTATTTTGGTTATCCGTAAATGCCTCAACATTGACATCGCCTCCAGATACAACCTCTTGAATAGGTAGTTTAAATTTTTTAGCAAATTCATGGTCACGTTCATCATGACCAGGCACAGCCATAATAGCTCCAGTGCCATAACTCATTAATACGTAGTCGGCTATCCATATTGGTATCTGCTCCCCATTAACAGGGTTTGTGGCATAGGCATCTAAGAAGACACCAGTTTTATCTTTATTAAGGTCACCCCTATCTAAGTCACTTTTCTTTTGAGATTCAAGTACATAGTCTTCAATTTGTTGACGATTTTCATCACTGACCAGCTTTGAAACAAGTGGATGCTCTGGAGCTAACACCATGTATGTGGCGCCGAATAAGGTATCTGGCCTAGTCGTAAATACTTTTATATTTGTATTTATAGTTGATAAATCAAAGATTACTTCAGCACCTTCTGATTTCCCTATCCAATTTCTCTGCAATTCCTTAACACTTTCTGGCCAGTCAAGTGTATCTAACCCTTCAAGTAGAGATTCGGCATATTTGGTAATTCTAAACATCCACTGTCGCATAGGTTTTCTGATGACAGGATGGCCACCAATTTCAGATTTTCCATCCACAACTTCTTCGTTAGCAAGAACTGCTTTTAATTCTGGGCACCAGTTGACTGGAACCTTAGCTTCATAGGCCAGTCCTTTTTTATACAGTTGTAAGAATATCCACTGAGTCCACTTATAATATCCTTCATCAGTTGTATTTATTTCTCTGTCCCAGTCATAGCTAAATCCAAGCATCTTGATCTGGCGCTTAAAGTTCTTTACGTTCTCTTGAGTTGTTATCTTGGGATGAGTGCCGGTCTTTATTGCGTATTGCTCCGCAGGCAGACCAAATGCGTCCCATCCAATTGGATGTAAGACATTATACCCTTGCAGTCTCTTGTACCTGGAATAAATATCAGTTGCAGTGTATCCAAGTGGATGACCAACATGAAGACCAGTACCAGATGGATATGGAAACATGTCCAATATATAGAGTTTTTCCTTACTGTTGTCTATTTCTACCTTAAAGGTATTTTCAGCTTCCCAATGGTCTTGCCATTTGGGCTCGATTTTTAAATGGTCATATTTCATAAAAAAAGGGACCAGAAATTACTCTCAGGTCCCTTAATATGTAAAAAAAAGTTGTTGTTAGTTCAAAACATAAAGGACAAACCAAATGTAATATTCTCATCATCCGGTTTGTAAGGTAGTCCAGTTTCTCTATTTATTATTTTGGTCCCATCATACCTTGAATTGTATTTATTTGAATAATTCAAATCAATGGTAAGAGCCTCATAGAACGTGGCAATGGATACTTTTAGCTCATGCTCCAATAGATAATCATCAAAATTGTCAACCCTTGGTTTGTAATAGAATCTATAATCAAATACCAGGTTGTCATTAAATAGCTTAAGCTTGATCTTTGGTCTTATCGAGTGACGAAAGAACTTTTCAGCTTGAGTTTCAACCGAATCCGTATAATAATAGTACGCAGATGAATCGGTGTATTCATAAAAGACCGTGTCATTGCCCTCAAAATGGACAGTATCTCCATAATAGTAATACCAAGGATAATAATAATCCCAATCTGTAAAATCGTCAGGGTTTAGAGCTACTGAATCGGTATAATACCAATCTCCAGTCCCTACATTTCCATTCCAGATGCCGTCGTCTAGGTCGTATGCAGCGGAGTCTGTGTATTCATAGAACAAGTAATCTTCTTTCTCAAACAAATAAGCATAGCTGACAGAAAGGCCAAAAGGAAGCCCGACCTTTGCACCAAGACCATAATTAAGCCTATCTTCGAGTCCTATTATATTATCAAATGACTTTTGGAAGAATAGAAAGGGTGAAAATCGCTGATTGGCCCAAACATCAAATTTCAAAGTTAAAGACTGATCATCTGTGAAAGATTCACCATCTAATTCATCATCACTTCTATAAAAATCAAATAAAAACTCTGTGTCTTTAAAGGGCCCTAGGTCTCCAATCA
>MDSV01067992.1_pt1 | contig 10509 bp, 14 predicted proteins | sample 810851 | NCBI WGS metagenome assembly MDSV01 (sample SAMN05326640, study PRJNA326480) | marine metagenome | isolation source: seawater | place: Atlantic Ocean: North East | collected 2012
ATTATTTTCTTTATTCATATTCCTATTTCCTTCGCTAAATTAAAAATTGGGTCAGGGTAGAAAAATAAAGCAAAGGTAAGTAAAACCGATATTGCTAATGCTATTAGAATAGGAGTTGGCGCTTCAGAATGATCAATATTTTCTATTGGCAAAGCAAAAAAAGAAAAATATATAATAGGTAGCAAATATGCTGCAGATAAAATAGTGCTAACTATAAGAACAATTAGTATTATAAATTCTTCATTCTCAATACTGCCTAGTAAAATATACCATTTACTAATAAAACCTCCAGTTGGGGGAAGTCCAATAATTGAAAAAGCACCTATTACAAAGGCAGTCATAGTCCAAGGCATAGCTTTTGCTATACCTTTTAATTGGTTTATTTCGGTCTTTCCTGAAGCGACATAAATTGCACCTGCACAAAAAAATAAAGTGATTTTACCAAAGGCATGAGATGCTATGTGTAATGTGCCACCTAGAATGCCGCTAGCATTTGCTAACATTGAAGCTAAAACTATATATGAAAGTTGGCTAACAGTTGAATATGCAAGCATTTTTTTAATATTTGTTTGTTTTAAAGCTATAATAGAAGCTGTAACTATAGTTATTGCAGCAATATACATTGCAAATTGACTCGCACCATTAGTACTTAAATTTTCTATTCCAAATGTATATACAGTTATTTTTAATACTGAAAACACCCCGGCTTTTACTACGGCAACTGCATGCAATAGAGCACTAACTGGAGTAGGTGCGACCATCGCTGCAGGGAGCCATCTATGAAAGGGCATTACTCCTGCTTTACCAATACCAAAAACGAAAAGTAATAATAATATACCGGTAAGAAATGGGGATATCTTCTCTGCGAGAACACCTCCAGAAACAAATTCAGTCGTTCCTGAAAGAAACCAAACCCATATGACACCAAATAGGAAAAAAATTACTGAAGTTGTGAGTAAAACTCCAAGGTATGTTCTACCACCTTTTTTTGCGTTTTCATTTTGGTGATGAGTTACTAATGGGTATGTTGATAATGATAATGCCTCGTAGAAAATAAATAATGTTAATAAGTTTCCGGCATAAGCTACACCCATAGTAGAGCCAATAGCTAAAGCAAAAAAACAATAAAACCTAGTTTGATTATCTTCTTTCTTTCCTCGCATGTACCCTATTGAATAAATAGATGTGACTACCCATAAACCACTAGCAATCAAACCGAATAGTAATCCCAGAGGTTCAGGTTTCAAATGTAAAGAAATACCAGGAAAGATATTACCTAAAATAAGAGAAGGGCTATTTTCTGTATTGATAATATTTAGAGTGAGCATCAAGTTAACAATAAATAGAAGAGAGGCAATAGTAATAGTTACAAGGTCTCTTAAATTAGGATTTTTTCTGGATAATAAAATCAAAATTAAACCAATAATAGGGATAAGTAGTGTAAGTATTAGAAGGGAATAACTATTCATGATCCAGAAACTCCCAAAATTGATTTTGCTGTATCTAGTGCAATCCCTGCAGAAAAAGAAGTGTCTATACCAAAATAAATTGTCATCAATACTAGTAAGTACATCGGTATTAACATTGATAAAGGAGCCTCTTTAATTGTAACCTTCTCTGAAGTTGGTCTAAAGTACATAACTTCAACTATTTTCCACACATAAACTAACGCTAATAAAGATGTTAATAATAGTACGAATGCAAGGGGCCACCATCCCTTATCTAATGATCCCAAAATAAGATACCATTTACTGATAAAACCTGCAGTTAAAGGAACTCCAATCAAACTTAATCCCCCAATTACAATTGCAAAAGCTGTAAATGGCATTTTCTTACCAAGACCTGAAAAGTCTTTTATATTAACCGATCCAACTACTAAAGCTACACAGCCCATTGCTAAAAATAAACTCCCTTTACTTATGGCATGATTGAAGATGTGAACTATTGCGGCTGTTAGTCCATGTAAATTGTTGAAACTAACTCCTAAAATAATATAACCCACTTGAGCTAAACTTGAAAAAGCTAAGAGCCTTTTTACATTGGTTTGAAATATTGCAACTAAGGAGCAAACTATAATGGCAGTAATAGATAGAGCAAAAAGTATTTCTGTAGTCGGGTATTTTATAAAAACAAAGTTTTCACCAAAAACTGTATAGCCAAATCTTAATAGTATATAAATAGCAACTTTAGTAGCTGTTGCTGCTAAAAAAGCTGATACTATAGATGGTGCATAAGTGTATGCATTTGGCAACCAAAGATGAAGAGGGAATAGTGCTAGTTTCAATAGTATGCCAATAGAAATAAAAGCAAATGAAACTAAAATTGCTTTGGAGTCATAGACATTAGGAAGCCGTTCAGCTAGATCAGACATATTTAATGTTCCTGTCATCGAATACATTAAACCAACACCAATGAGGAAGAATGTTGCGCCAACTGTCCCCATTACTAAGTAAGTAAAAGATGCAGAAACAGCACGTCTATCTTTGCCCATTGCTATCATTGCGTATGATGATAAAGATGAAATTTCAATAAAAACAAATACGTTAAATGCATCTCCTGTAATAGTCATCCCTAAAAGACCAGTGAACATTAAAAGGTAACCTGTATAAAATAAATTTTGTTTTTTTGAATCGATTTCAAAATCTACACTTTTCTTTGCATAAGTAGTAACTACAGCACTAATTCCACTAATTATTATTAAAATAAAAGTATTCAGAGAATCTAGTTTATATTCTATACCAATTGGGGCTAGCCAACCGCCCAATGCATAACTTATGCTTTGACCTTGATAAACTTGTTGAAATAAAATTATTGAAATTATAAATGAAACGTAGCTTGTTAATATACTTATTATATGCGCTATTTCTTTATGTTTGAATAGTATACACAATGGTGCAGCAATAAGAGGTATTACAACTTGAAGCGCTGGAAGTTGTGATAACATTTAGTTTTCCTCTTGCGCGTCTAATGCAGCGATTTCATCTTCTTCAATTGTTCCATAGCTTTCATAAATTCTTACAACTAATGCCAGTCCAAGGGAAGTGGTAGCAACACCGACAACGATTGCGGTTAGAATGAGAACGTGAGGTAAAGGGTTAGAGTAAATCTCAACATTTTTTACTAAAATCGGTGCCGTTCCTCCACTAACTTTACCAAAAGTTATGTAAAGCAGGAAAACTGACGCTTGGAAAATATTTAATCCTACTATTGTTTTAATAAGATTTCCACGAGCAATTAGTGCATAGAAACCAATCATCATCAGTAAAATAGCTACCCAGTAGTTGATATGACTAAGAATCATCTCCATGATTATTGCTTTCTTCCTGCAAACATATAAAAAATAGTTATCATTACTGATGCAACAGTGATTCCAACACCTAATTCGACCAAAATTATTCCTACATGTTGACCTTCTTTTTGAGAACCAGCTAAAACACCATATTCAAGAAAATTTGCACCAAGAAGTTGTGTAAGGATTCCAACACCTGCATAAAGAAGAAATCCGGTTGCTATAAGTAAGGTAACTATTTTTTGAGGTGCAACTTCTTGTATTGCTTCTAATCCATAAATTAGACCGTATAGTATTAAAGCTGCTCCAATAATTACTCCAGCTTGGAAGCCTCCACCGGGTCCATAATCACCATGAAATTGAACGTATAAACCAAATAAAATAATTCCTGGTATTGTGAGCTTAGCAATAACTCTAGGAATAATATGGTGTTTCATATTGTTGATTCCTCGTCATTATTTTTTGCTTTTTTTTCATCCATTGAAGGTATTTTTTTCTTTTTTCTTGATAATAGCAGAAGAACGCCGATACCAGCTGTAAATATTACTCCTACTTCACCTAAAGTATCGTAACCTCTATAACTTGCTAATACAGCCGTAACTATGTTTGGCATCCCGGTATGCTTATAAGTGTTAGCTATATATTCAGGAGCTACATGGGTATGAATTGGAGCATTTGGGTCTCCAAACATAGGCAAATCCCAAGTTCCGTATACTAGAAGAGCGCCAGTAGCAAATACAATTAACAAAGGCAAAAATGAACTTTTATTTGTAACTTTCTCTCTATTTCCAGTTATTGCTAAAACGCCAAGCATTAATATTGTTGATATGCCTGCTCCAACAGCAGCTTCAGTAAAAGCAACATCTACAGCATCAAGAACAACGAAAATGCTTGCCATTAGTAGGCTATAGATACCACTTAACATCGCAACTGCAAACAAATTCCTGACATAAATAACAGCCATACCTGTTATTACAAGAAACAAAACTAGAACTAAATCAATATATATTTCAATACTCATTAATACCTTTATACCTCTTTATGCTTTTTCCATGATTTTAAATTACTAGCAAGTCCTGCTCTAGCTAGAGCATGTGTGCCTGTAGGGCTAGTAAAAAAGATGAAAAGCAATATAAATAAAATTTTAATTAGAATTAGGAATGAGTTACATTGAATAGCGATTCCTATAAGAATACACCAAGCCCCCAATGTATCTGTAAGTCCTGCGGCATGAATTCGTGTATAAAAATCAGGGAACCTAATTAATCCGACTGCACCGACTACACTAAAAAAAGAACCAGTAATAATCAAAAGCCAACTTAAAATATCTAAAATTAATAATAGCATATCTAAGTTGCTTTCTTTTCTTTGTTCTCACTGTTTGGGTCCATAGCATTTGCAAATTGACCATATCGTGTATATTTTAACATTGCTACAATCCCTATAAAATTAATTAATGCATATACCATAGCTATATCTATAAAGTCTGGTCTATTTGTTAAGAAACCTAGCGCAACAATTAGTAAAGTTGTTTTAGTCCCAACCATATTTAGAGCAAGTATTCTGTCGTAAGTTGATGGTCCAATTATTGCCCTTATCAGAGCTAGGCCCATAGTCACTAGAATTGCTATTGTGGTTAATAAAAACATTCTAACTTAGTTCCCTAATTTTTTTTTCCATTTTTCCAGACTCAAGTTCTTTGCCAAAATTGTTATCCAATGCATGTACTAAAATATTTCCATCATCATCTAATTTTAGAGAAACTGTACCTGGTGTTAGGGTGATTGAGTTTCCAAAATTAGCTTTATCTAAATCATTTTTTTGATTCATTTTAATAGATATAATTTTTGGATCTATTCGTAGTTTCGGTGATAAAATATGTATAGCAACTTGAATATTAGAAATTATTATTTGTCCAAATAACCAAAACCAATAAAATGGAACTCTCCACGTCAGATGAACAGGGTGTCCTTCATGGTCAACCAGGTCCATTCTATGAGCAATAATCACGGTGAAAATAACTGATATGACCCCGAAGAAAAGCATCAATGGGTTATAGTGTCCGGACAATAGAAGCCAAACTACTGACAAAAAAAATACTAAACTTAATGTTCTTGGTTTAAACAAAGTAATTCTCATAAAAATTAACAAAATTATCAGGTTTAATTTCAAACAAAACACATTATTTGTACATTTTCCATAACAAAAAGTCATTTTTTGATATTTTTTGGAAATTATAAAGTAAATTTTATTTCTTATATTATTGAAAACAATGAGAAAATTAAACTTTTTTGCTTATCTTATTATCAACTTAATAGACAAATTATAGGTTTAAGTAATATAATAAACAAAGTTTGAGCTTATTATTGTAACGATAGATTTGGTGGGCCGGCAATGGTGGAGGATCAGCCTGGGGCCTCCTTAGACCCTTACAAAGATGCTAAAATTATTTGTGGAAGGGTCAAGTGGTTCAACACGGCAAAAGGTTTCGGTTTTTTATCTGCTGACGGAGAAGATGGAGATATCTTCGTTCATCTATCAGCTTTGCGTCAGGCTGGATATAGTAACCTTACCGAAGGAATGACTATAACTTGTAATGTTGTAGAGGGTCCCAAAGGTTTGCAGGCATTAGAAATAATTTCTCTTGATAAATCAACGGCTCTGAATGAAAGTGAAACTGACTTAGATGACGAAGACGATGAGCTTATTGAGCCCGAGGGAGACTTTGAAGAAGGAACTGTAAAGTGGTTTAACCCAGACAAGGGTTACGGCTTTATAACTCGAGGAGAAGATACACAAGATGTATTTATTCATGTGAAAACCCTCAGAAGGGCCCAATTAAAAGTATTGATTCCTGGTCAGTCGGTTAAAGTTAGAATTGGGAATGGATCTAAGGGTCCTCAAGTAGCCATTATAGAGTTAATAAGCTAGTGTCTTTTTTATTTTAGTTGCGCTCCATATAAGTTTGAATCTAATGCATTATCGATACTTTTTTCAAGTTTAAGATACTCAGCAAATTTTTTATATCTTCTATGATCATATGCAGATATTCTTAATGCAAATCTTGGTATAGTATCAAACCAAGCTCTTTTATTTAATTCATCGTCCAACTCTGGTCTATTTTTAATGAATAATTTCCAACTTTCATTTGGGTGATTTATTAAATAATGAACGCCTTGTTCTGTGGCTTCAAGGAATTTAATAATTTTATTTTTATTTGCATTATTGATATTAGATCTGTGAGTTACGAATATAAGTTCATCATATGGTGGCACTCCATGCTCTTCGACAAAAAATGCTTTTCCTTTTTTATTTAAAATATTTAATTGATTTATTTCAAAGTTTCTAAACGCACCAATAACACCATCAACTTTTTTACTAATTAGTGCTGGTGATAAACTAAAATTTACATTAATTAGTTCTACATCACTTAATTTCAAATTTTTAGATCTAAGCATTGTCTTTAAAATAGTATCTTCAAAACCACCCACAGAGTAGCCAATTTTTTTTCCTTTTAAATCTGAAATATCGTTAATACCATTATCCTTTAAAACCAGAAGACAATTTAAAGGGGTCGCCACTAATGTGCCAATACGAATTAGAGGTAACCCTTGGTCTACTTGCATGTGAAGTTGGGGTTGGTATGAAATTGCAAGGTCAATTTTTTTTGCTGCAGCTAATTTAGGTGGGTCATTAGGGTCAGCCGGAACTATCAATTCTACATTGAGGCCTATATTGTCATAATAACCTTTTTCTAAAGCTACAAAAAGTGGAGCATGATCAGGGTTAATAAACCAGTCTAACATTATTGTAATTTTATCATTTGCATTTGATGTACTGCAAAAAATAAAAAAGCTTAATATAACAAAAAACACAGATTTTTTTTTCATTTCTTTTCCTTAATTTACCATTTAATTAAAATTTTTATAAATATATCAATTACGAAATAAATTATAACTGAAATAAATATAATTACTAAAAGTGATGCAAACATAAGGTCAATTTGAAATTTTGCATTTGATTGCAACATTAAATAACCTAGTCCTGCACCGGATCCAACCCACTCACCAACAATAGCACCTATTGGAGCAACGGCCGCAGCCACACGAATACCAGAGCCTAAGTTGGGAATTGCAGAGGGAATTTGTATGTACCTTAAAAGCATTAGAGTCGAATATTTATTTTGATAAGACATTACCTTTGCAATATCAATTAAATCTCTCTTGGTCTGACGGAGACCGTCTAAAAAATTAGCTGTTACAGGGAAAAAAATAATTAGAACAGCCATAGCGATTTTAGAACTTATTCCGTAACCTAACCATAAAACAAGTAAAGGCGCTATAGCAAACACAGGTATCGCTTGACTTGCAACTAAAACAGGTAGCAGCCACATCCTTGCTGGTTTAAATATAAAAACAGTTAAGGCTGCAATACAACCAAGTATGGTTCCTAAGAATATACCTAAAATTATTTCTAAAAACGTTATTTTAAGATGTTTTAAGATTATTCCAAATTTGTCTATTAATTCAAAAAGGACATCAGTTGGCGGGGGAAGTATATATTTTGGGACATCTGTTAAATAAACTAAGATCTCCCAAAAAGAAAATAGAAGAAAAATAGTTAATAGAATTATTAATAATATTTTTATAAATGATATATATTTAAAAATTTGAATCATCAATTATTTTTCTAAAAACTTCAAAATTTTATCGTAAAATTGTATTTTAATTTTGTCAGATAACTTATGATCTTTAAACTCTTCAATTTTGAAAGTCTTGAATGTTTTTATTGACTTTCCTTTTAGGACAATGATTTGGTCAGAAAGCTCTAATGCTTCATAAATATCATGAGTAATTAAAATGAGTGTTTTATCCCTTTTTAACTCTTTAGTGATATTGCCTAGTTTGTTTTTTGTAACAGTATCAAGAGAGCTAAATGGTTCATCCATTACAATTATAGGTCGGTTTTCTATAAAAGTTCTAGCAAGAGCAACTCTTTGTTTTGTTCCCCCAGAAATTTCTCTAGGCAATTTTTCTAGATAATCTTCAAGGTTTAGAGTTTTTATAAGTTTTGCAAAAGCGCTTACAGGGTACTGTTCTCCTCTCAGTCTATACCCTAAAATTATGTTATTTTTTATTTTTGACCACGGCAAAAGTTGTCCCGATTGATCCATATAGGAAATCAATTTATTAATATTTTGGTTGTTCTTATTTGTTATAGTGCCTGAAAAAGGTGTTTCTAAACCAGTAATAAGTTTAACTAAAGTGCTTTTTCCAATTCCGTTATCTCCCAGAAGAGAGGTTGTTTTTTTAGGCTCAAAATTAATTGAAAATTTATTGAATATTTCGTTATTTTTATACTTAAAAGTAAGGTTCTTTATATAGATTCCTGATTCATAATTTTGGTTATCTATTTTTTTTTTTAAATTTTTATCCATAAAAGCGTTCCTCCGCCGGTATTAACCGGATCAGGTTTAGGGGTCGTTTCTAGGAAACCTCTCAGCAAAATAGCTCCCCCCGCAAAAAAAAATACTATAGTATTGTTTTTAGATGATTTGCAATATAAGAATTATAAAATGAAAAGAAAATTTAAATTTTGTGACGGGCTTTGTTTTATCTTATTGTTTTTAAGTGTTTTTATATCTTATGACATTGTTTCAGCTGACCAAACAAAAAAAACAAGAGATACTAATATAGATGAAACTCTAAAATATGAAGAAATAGTTATTATAGATAATGATAAAGCTATTGCTAAATTTTTTGTCGAGGTTGTATCAGATAAAGAAAGAAGACAAAAAGGCTTAATGCATAGAAAAAAATTAAATATTAATAACGGTATGTTATTTGATTTCAAAAAAAAGATGAATGTTACTTTTTGGATGAAGGATACCTTTATTCCTCTTGATATTATTTTTATAAATAAGGATGGTTTTATTTCTAAAATATACGAAAATGCGACTCCACTTTCTATTGAACCTATAAGTTCTGATACTCCAGTCCGTGCTGTTTTAGAAATAAATGCTGGTTTGGTCAGAAATTACAAAATTAAACTAGGAAATAGAGTTGAAAATAAAATTTTTAAATAATATTAGGAAAGGTTATGAATAAAAGTACAGAAATTGATATTCCATATGGTTTTAAATTATTAGAGAACAGATCATATTTTGGCAATCTAATTGGCCCTATATACTATAAAGATGAAGATCATCAGCAAGTTTTTGGTTTTATGTCCTCGCAAAAACATATTAATTTAGGTGGTTATGTACATGGGGGGATGTTATCATCCTTTGCAGATATTATTATGGGTCAGTTTTCAAATAGAAATTATGGAAATTTGATGGTTACCATAAATATGAGTATAGATTTTATATCTTTGGCAAAAAAAAACGTCTGGATAACTGGCAAAAGTTATTTAGCTAAAGAAGATGATAATTTTGTTTTTTTAGAGTGTGTTGTTGAGGCTAATAAAAAAACTATACTTTTTACTACAGGAGTGTTTAAAGTAATTAAACACAATAATCAAAAAAAAAAGAAGGTTAAATATGATTAATATTTCACAATTATCAAGAAGTTTTTTGTTTGTTCCAGGAGATAGACCTGAAAGATTTCAAAAAGCATGCTCTAGTGGTTGCGACGTAGTAATAATTGATTTAGAGGATGCAGTTGCTAAACAAAATAAAGAAAAAGCAAGAGATGAGGTGATTAAATATCTTTTAAATAGGGATTTAGAAAAAAATAATATTTTTATAAGAATAAACTCTATTAAAACCTTTCAAGGTATAAAAGATATTATTGCATTTATTGAAAATAATTCTTTTCCAGATGGATTGGTTTTACCAATGGTTGACTCTGATGAAGAGGTTAAATTTGTTGAAAATATTTTAAAAGAATTCAATTCTGAATTGCCTCTTTTTGCAGTAATAGAAACACCAAAAGGACTTACTAATGTTGATAAAATAGCTTCATCCTCAAAAAACCTTAAAATGATTGGGTTTGGTTCTGCTGACTATTCATCTCAAACAGGCTCATCGTTATCCTGGAATGCATTGATTCAAGGAAGAAGTCAAATTATTAATGCAGCCGGTATGTCTGGTATTTTGGCAATAGATGGTGTTTGGCCAGATATTAATGATGAGCAAGGTTTAATTGCTGAAACACGTAAAATTGTTGATATGGGTTTTAAGGGTAAAATGGCAATTCATCCAAAACAAATATTAGGTA
>MDSV01166346.1_pt1 | contig 10509 bp, 11 predicted proteins | sample 810851 | NCBI WGS metagenome assembly MDSV01 (sample SAMN05326640, study PRJNA326480) | marine metagenome | isolation source: seawater | place: Atlantic Ocean: North East | collected 2012
AACTAATTGAAGAAGCTGAAGAAACTAAATAAGATTGGCAATTTGAATTGCAGTATCACACATTCTATTAGAAAAACCCCACTCATTATCATACCAAGATAACACCCTGCTAAATTTACCTTTAATTACTTGTGTTTGGGTCAGATCAAATATTGAACTGTGTGGATTATGATTAAAATCTTTAGAAACTAATGGAGCCGAATTTGTTGCAAGTATCGCCTTTAAAGGTCCATTCGAAGCTTTGATCATAGCAGTGTTTATACTCTCTATTGTTACTTCTTTTTTTGGAACAAATGTAAGATCAATTAATGATACATTTGGAGTGGGAACTCTAATAGCCGTTCCATCTAACTTGCCTTTAAGGCTGGGTAAAACTAAACTCATAGCCTTAGCTGCTCCAGTTGACGTAGGGATCATTGCATCACCTGATGCTCTTGCTCTTCTTAAATCTTTATGGAGTGTGTCTAGTAATTTTTGATCACCAGTATAACTATGAATAGTCGTCATATAACCATACTCAATACCAAAAGTATTTTCTAATACCATTGCAACTGGGGCTAAGCAATTCGTAGTGCAAGATCCATTTGAAATAATATTATGCTCTTTTTTTAAATCTATGCTGTTAACACCCTGAACAATTGTGAAATCAACTTCTTTTGCTGGTGCTGAAATGATAACTTTTTTAGCTCCTGCTTCTATATGTTTACCTGCAGAAACTTTATCCAAGAAAAACCCTGTACATTCTAAAACAACATCTGCACCAATTTTCCCCCAAGGTAATTTAGAGGGATCTTTTTCTGAGAATACTTTTATATTTTGGTCACCTATTTGAAAACCTTCACTTGAGGTTTTAACATCATGATTTAAAATTCCGTGAGTACTGTCAAATTTAATTAAATGTGCGTTTGCCTCTATTGAACCAAGATCATTAATACCTACAACTTGAATTTTACCTTTATAATTTTCTAAAAGTGCTCTTAAAATCAGTCTTCCTATTCTTCCGAACCCATTAATACCAATTTTTAACATATTAACTTTAATTTGATTAGTTGTAAGATTTAAAATTAAATTTATATAGGTTAAGATATAATATGACAATAAAAAAAACAGCTTTAATCACAGGTATCACCGGTCAAGATGGATCTCTGCTAGCAGATTTTCTTTTAAAAAAAAATTATAAAATTATTGGTCTGAAAAGAAGATCTTCATCATTTAATACAGAACGAATTAATCATTTATATAAAAAAGGAATTCTTAACGTGAGATTTTTTCCTTACTATGGAGATTTGACAGACTCAAGTAGTTTACTTAGAGTTATACAATCAACTAAGCCACACGAGATATATAATCTTGGTGCCCAATCACATGTTCATACAAGTTTTGAAACCCCTGAATATACAGCTAACTCCGATGCAATAGGAACTTTACGAATATTAGAAGCAATTAGGATTTTAAAACTAAATAAAAAAACTAAGTTTTATCAAGCTTCTACCTCGGAAATTTTTGGAAATACTCATGTGCCTCAAAATGAAAAAACCCCTTTTAGGCCAAGAAGCCCATACGCTATATCTAAATTATACTCTTATTGGCAAACAATAAATTATAGAGAAGCTTATAAAATTTTTGCTGTTAATGGAATTTTATTTAATCACGAAGGACCACGAAGAGGTGAAACTTTTGTAACAAGAAAAATAACTAGATTTGTTGCGAGTTATTTTAAAAATCAAAATCAATTTTTATATTTAGGAAATTTAAATGCAAAAAGAGATTGGGGTTCTGCAAAAGACTATGTGGAAACTATGTGGTTAATGTTACAAAAAAATAAACCAAGTGATTACGTAATTGCAACAGGTATATCAAAAACCGTAAGAGATTTTGTAGAAGAAGCCTTCAAAAATATTGATATTAAGATTAAGTGGAAAGGCTCAAATCTAAAAGAAGTTGGTGTAAATTCCAAAACCAATAAAATTATAATTAAAATTGACCCGGGATATTTTAGACCAACCGAAATAGATGAACTTAGAGGTGACTCTAAAAAAGCTAAAAGAGAATTAAAATGGAAACCAAAAACAAATTTTAAATCACTTGTAAAAGAAATGGTCTCTGCAGATATTAATAGAATATCTTAAGATGCTTAAGGCATTAATAAAAATTATTATTACATACAAGCTTAATTTGATTTTTATAATATATTATGAAATTAAATATATCTTTTTCTTAAAATATAAATGTAACGAAATAGATATAATTAAAAGTAAAAATTACACTGATAATATTCCCACACCTTATTTTTTTTTAGATCGGATATTCAATTTTATTAAAAATAAAAAGATCAAAAAATTTACTGATATCGGATGTGGGTCAGGACGAGTAATAAATTTTTTTTCAAGAAAAAAATCTAATCTTAAAATAATAGGCTATGAAATAAATAAAAATATTTTTTTAAGAACTAAGATATTTTTTAAAAATAACAATAAAATACAAATTAAAAATATTAATGTCTTAAAAAGTAAAAAACTAAAGTCTACTGATATATTTTATTTAGCGGATCCATTTAAAAAAAATAGTGACTACAATAAAATAGTTAAATTAATCTCTAAATCAAAAAAAAAAATGTACATTATTGTTGTAAATATTAGCAATAATTTAAAAGTTTTTAAAAAGTACAAGATTATTAATCAATTTCAATGTAATAAATTAGGTTATAAAATTTATACTAACAAATAAAGTGAAGTTTCTCTTAAAAAAAAAATTAGAATTAATAGTTATTTTATTTTTAATAACTTATTCTTTCTCAATTAACTTTTACTACGGATTTCAAGGATTCAATTATGTTGATAGTTTTCAGCATATAGCTGGTGGTAAATTAGTTTTAGAGGGAAATATACCATTTAAAGATTACTGGATGACAAACAGTGGTCCTATGATGGATTTCGTGCAAAGTTTTTTTTTTAAAGTTGCGGGAATTTCGTGGAATTCGTTAGTTTTAAATGCCTCTTTTTTTAATATTTTATTCACTCTTAATACTTATTTTTTTTGTAAATTACTAAATTTAGATAATATTTTCAAATTTACTTTATCCCTATGTGCAGCAACAATTATGTACCCTACTTCTGGAACTCCGCTTGTGGATTATCATGCGATTATAACATCTATGATTGGGTTAACTTACTTTTTATTTTTTTTAAAAAAAAAGAATTATTTTTATTTAGGTTTCACTCCAATATTCTTTATTATAGCTCTTTTTTTTAAACAGGTTCCAAGTTTTTATATAGCATTAATAATTTTTTTTCTCTCAATTACTTTATATTTTTATCAAGATAAAAAAGTTCTTTATTCTCAAATTATTGGGTCATTCTTTGCTGTTCTATTTTCTATACTATTTATAAAATTTGTAGGCATAAAATTAATTGACATTTATGAACAATATTTTCTAATGCCTTTATTTGAGTATAATATTAGAGAAAAAACGTTTGATACTTCATTTTTTTCAACATCACAAAAAATTAGATATGTTATTTTTTTGATAATACCGTCAATTATTATTCTATATCTAAAACTAAAAGAAAAATTTATAAATAAGGATGATAGATTAAATTTATTTTTATTATTTGGTCTTTTTTTCACTTCAGTAATTCACGAATCTTATACATGGAACCAAGCAACAACTCTTGGTTTTTTACCATTTATTTCAGCTTTAATTGTTAAATTATTGAATGATAAAAACAAAATAATAACGTATTTATTTTATTTTTTAAGTTTTGGTTTAATTTTAAGACTTGCAAGTAAAGATTTATTTTACTTAATTTTATTATTAGTACCTTTCTTCATTTTTAAAACTAAATTGGATTTTTTCAAAAATAAAGTAAATTTATTAGTTGTTTTATATACGTTACTAACGACTTTAATTTATTATGATAAACTCATTAGCACAAGAAAATGGCAAGATATTTATAATCCCGAGTGGAAAAAAAGTTATATTAACGCTGCTTTGTTGGACAAAAAATTAAAAGGCCTTAGATGGATTTCAAACAATCCAAATACAAAAGAAGAGTTTTTAAAAACTAAAAAAAATTTAAAATATATAAAAGATAGTTTAACGAATGAAAAATTTATAATTATTACCCACTATCAAATTTATAATATGATATTAGGTGTTAAAAATTTTTCACCAGCAAAATATTGGTGGGCAGATAGTAGTTATCCTATTACTAATAAAAAGCTTAACAAAAAATTTAATAATTTATTTATTAATAAAATAAAGAATAATGATATTGAAAAAATAATTGTTCTTGATGATGTAGTAATTGGTGATTTTGATATTACAAATTTCGATTGGCTGGTAAAATGCTCATCTATCGAAAAAGAAGCTTCAAGTAATTTTAGAATAGTCTATAAAATAAACAAGTTATGTTTAAATTAAAAAATAAAAAAAACAAAAAATGTTTACTTTGTGGAAATAAAAAATTAAAGAGTATTTTTTCATTAGGGAGTTTATTTATAAGTAATTTCGTTTCTAAACAAAATGTTAAAAAAGGCCTAAAAGCTCCACTTAAATTAATGTACTGCCCCAGTTGTACTTTAATTCAATTATCACATACAGCTCCTCAAGAAATTATGTATAAAAGATATTATTGGTACAAATCGGGAGTTACTCAAATTATGAGAAATGGACTCAAAGATTTATTCAAATCTTCGTTAAAATATGTCAAGTTGCACAAAGATGATTTAGTTTTAGACATTGGAGCAAATGACGGTACGTTGCTAAAATTCTATAAGTCAAATGGATTAAAGACTATAGGTTGCGAACCTGCACAAAATTTAAAAAATGAACTAAAATCGAATTGCAAATATATAATCAATGATTTTTGGTCAAAAGAAAATTTGGATAAACTTTTAAAGAAATATAAATTAAAAAAACCAAAAATTATAACCGCAATTGGAATGTTTTATGATTTAGAGAATCCTAATAAATTTATAAAAGATGCAGCCGATTCTTTACACGATGACGGGGTTTTTATTGCCCAGTTAATGTGTTTAAATTCAATGGTAAAACAAAATGATCTCGGAAATATTTGTCATGAACATATCGAATTCTATTCTCATAAATCACTTAAATATTTATTTGAGGAAAATGGACTAGAAATATTTAAAATTGAAGAAAATAATATTAATGGTGGAAGCTACAGAATTTTTTGTAGAAAATTTAAAAAAGGAAGTATTAAACTTAAAAAAGAAAATGTACTAAGTAATATTATTAAGTTTAAAAAAAGAATTGATAAAAATAAAAGTCTTACAATGAAATTTATTAATAAAGAAGTAAAAAAAGGCAAGAAGATTTTTTTATATGGGGCCTCTACAAAAGGTAATACAGTCTTACAATATTATAAACTAGACAAAAACAAGATTCCTTTTGCTGCTGAAAGAAGTAAAGCTAAATGGGGTAAATATACAATTGGGACAGGAATTAAGATTATATCTGAGGCGGAGGCTAGAAGAAAGAATCCTGACTATTTCTTTGTTACGCCATGGGGTTTTATAAAAGAGTTTTTAAAAAGAGAAAGAAATTGGACAAAAAAGGGTGGAAAATTTATTTTACCTTTCCCTTTATTTAAATTAATTAGCTAAAATGAAAAAGAAAAAAGCTTTAATACTAGGTATAACGGGACAAGATGGATCATTCATGGCTGAATTGTTAATAAAAAAAAATTATTCAGTCCATGGTTTGGTAAGAAAATCTGCAACAGGGAATCTTAAAAATATCAAAGAATTAATCGAAAAAAAAAATATTCAAATACATCATGGTGACGTTCTGGACTACTTGGCTTTAGATAGGGTTTTTAAGAAAGTAAAACCAGATGAAATTTATAATTTTGCCGACCAAGACCATGTTAGATGGAGTTCTGAGTTACCTATATATTCATTCGACGTTACTGGAGGTTCTTTAATAAATATTTTAGAAATAATAAAAAACTCTTTGCCTAAAACAAAATACTTTCATCCTTTTTCATCAAATATCTTTGGAAACAATGGTAATAGTCAAATTAGTGAAAATGAAAATTTCTCTCCACTAAGTATATACGCACTTGGAAAAGTTACCGCTTATCACGCATGTAAAATTTATAGGGATGTACACAAATTAAAAATTTACGGTGCAATTTTTTTTAATCATGAGTCTGAGCGCAGACCCGAAGAATATGTAACAAGAAAAATTACAAAAAGTGTAGCAAAAATATACTATAAACGACAAAAAAAACTAAAACTCGGAGATGTTTCAGCAAAAATTGATTGGGGCTACGCCAAAGATTATGTAGAAGCAGCCTATAAAATCATGCAAAAGAAAAAACCATTATTCCTGATTATAGGAAGTGGAAAAAAAACTGCTGTAATCGAGTTTGTAAAAAAATGTTTTTCTTACGTTAAGATGGATTATAAAAAATATTTAGTTATTGACAAAGAACTATTTAGAAAAGGTGCAACAAAAACCTTAGTTGCTAACACTAGAAAAGCTAAAAAAGAAATAAATTTTCAAATTAAAACTAATATAAATAAATTAGTAAAAATAATGATGGACAATGATTTAGAAGCTGAAAGAAATAAAATTGATCAATAGATCTAAAACAAACTCGGGTATTCTTTTTTTTTTTGAAAAAATAGTAAGAAGTCACCCTCTTTTATATTTTATTATAAGAACATTTATAAGATTTACAAATATTTTTGAAGAAGATGCTAATGGTGTTAAATACATTAATTTTAAACATAAAATTAATATTATTGATGTAGGTGCAAGTGATGGAATTTCGGCAAAGTTTTTTATCAATAACCTCAAAGTAAATAAGATTTTTTGTTATGAACCTTATAGCCCCTATGTGAAAAAAATAAAAAGTCTTAAAAATAAAAAAATTATCATCAAGCCATTTGCTATTGGGGAAAAATATCAAAATCTTAACGTATATTATCCAAGATATAGTTTATTTGGAAAAAATTTTGATCTAATTACTTATACATATTATAATAAAAAATTTTTAAAAAAGCAGATTTTATTAGATTTTTTTTTTAGTAAAAAAATCAAAATTATTAAAGATAAAATTGAAATAAAATCGTTTAAAATGCCTATTAATAAAATTCATCTTATTAAGATAGATGTTAATGGTTTTGAGTTGTCAGTTCTAAAAAGTATGATGAAATGTATCAAAAGGGATCGACCCATTATTCTTTTAGAAACAGGAACAGATATTAAAATGATTTATAATTTATTAAAAAAACTATCTTACAAACAATATAAATTTGACTTAGATTCAAAAAAATTTGAAAATATAAAAAAAGATGATTACCCATTAAATACCTATTTTATTCATAAATAATTTTAATTTGCTGAACAAATGCTTAAAAAAAAAATATCAATTATTTTATCTACATTTAATGAGTCTGCAGCTATAGAAAAAACAGTTGATGAAATTATAAAATATATTCCTGATGTAGAAGTAGTAATTGTAGATGATGACTCTAATGATGGAACGATAGAAATTTTAAAAAGATTAGAAAATAATAATATAAAAGTTTTTTTGAGAAAGAAAACCAAAGGCTTAGCATCTGCTTTTTTACTTGGATTAATTAATACAAGTGGAGATTATATAGGTTGGATTGACTCAAATATGACAAAAACTGTTAAAATGTTTCCAGAAATGATCAAAAATTTAAACGACAATGATATCGTACTTCTTTCTAGATTTGTAATGAATGGAAAGGATGAAAGAAATATTGTTAGAAAATGGTCAAGTTATATATTAAATAAGATAACAAAATTAATATTAAGATCAGAAATAAATGATTTAAGTAGCGGTATATTTATAATGAAAAGAAAAGTTTTGTTAGACTCACTTCCAATAGCATCTGGTCATGGCGAGTTCATGATTGAATTTTTATACAAGGCAGAAGCCAAAGGTAACAAAATAAAGGAAATAGGTTATACTCAGCCAATAGATGAGGAAGGTAATAGTAAAAGTTATCCAAATTTATTAAAGTTTTTAACACTAGGTTTTTTTTATTTTGTTAGAATATTACAAACTCTTATAAGAAGATAAATATGATAACTAAAATCAAAGATAAAAAAAAAATTTTAGCAATAGTAATTCGTCCAAACTATTTAAAAAAAAAAGGTGTAAATTTTTTTACCGACAATAAATTATCACAACAAGTCGCTTTTATGAGTCATAAAAAAAATCATGAAATAAAAGCTCACATTCATAAAAGAAAATTAAAGAAGATTTATGATACTAATGAAGTGTTGTTTGTACTTAAAGGAGAGATGAGAGTAGATTTTTATAATAGTCAAAAAATATTTTTAAAGAGTACAATCTTAAAAAAAAATTACATAATACTATTACTTTCTGGAGGGCATGGTTTTAAAATAACTAAAGATTGTAAATTTTTAGAGGTAAAGCAAGGTCCTTTCAAAATTGGCAAAGATAAAGAAAGATTTACCGTTGATAAAAAATAAATTTATTCCTGTAAATATTCCACTACTAAATATAGATGTAAAAAAAAATGTAAATGACTGTTTAAGAACAAATCGACTTACAAGTGGAAAATATATTCAAAAATTTGAAAATTCATTTTCAAAACTTCATACAAGAAAATTTGCAATAAGTGTTTCTAATGGTACCGCTGCTCTAGAAATTGCAGTAAAATCTTTAAAATTAAAAAAGGGATCTGAAGTTATTATTCCCAATTTTTCTATAATTTCTACAGCTTTATCTGTAATAAAAAATGATTTAAAGCCCGTATTTGTAGATTGCGAATTAGATTCCTGGAATACATCTTCTAATAACATAATATCAAAAATAACAAAAAAAACTAAAGCTATTATAATAACACATATTTACGGGCTACCAGTAGATATGGAAAAAATTTTAATTTACGCAAGAAAAAGAAAAATTAAAGTAATAGAAGATGCAGCTGAAGTGATTGGGTTAAGATATAAAAATAAATTTTGCGGTTCTTTTGGAGATGTAAGTACATTTAGCTTTTATGCTAATAAACATATTACAACAGGTGAAGGAGGTATGATTTTAACTAATAATAAAAAAATTTTTGAAGAATGTATATCTTTAAAAAATTTATGTTTTACAAAATCATATTATAAAAGATTTCAACATACGGGAATAGGTTGGAATTATAGAATGTCAAATTTACAAGCTGCTATCGGCGAAGGTCAAATAAATTATATACAAAAAATTATAAAAAAAAAGAAAACTATTGGCAATAAATATTATAATGCTCTTAAAAGTAATAAAAATATTTCCCTACAATTGAATAAAACATTATTTGCTAAAAACATTTATTGGGTTTTTGGAATTGTCCTAAAAGCAAAACTTCGAAACAAAAGAGATATGATAATGAAAAAACTTTTGAAATTTGGAATTGAAACTCGTCCTTTTTTCTATCCAATGCATTTACAAAAAATTCTCAAGAATTATTCTCAATTTAATAAATCTAATTTTCCAAATTCATCGTATATTTCTAAAAATGGTTTCTATATACCTTCAGGTTTAGGTACTAAAGAAAATGAAATTAAGTATATTATTAAAATTTTAAAGAAATTATTAATTTAAACGTACTTAAAAACAAGTACGAAATAACCAACACAAATAATTGATGCTATCCACAATAAGCTGCCGACTAGACCTAGCCAAGCTAAATGAATAAATGCACTCCCCAATAAAGATACAAAAAGCCTATCACCTCTAGTCGTATCTAATCCTAATATTCCTCTCCTTGGAGATCCGCCAGGGACTTTTTTCTCCCAAAAATACATCACGGTTATACAAACTGCTATAAAAATAAAAAAACTTGCTGTTGGCCACGTCCAAGCCATCCATGTTATAAAATCGAAATCAAAGAGTCCTTTTTCTTTAGGTTGACCCACAGTTGACCAACTAGATGCATATAGATTTTTAAAAATCATACTCTCCCCATTGCAAATCCTTTTGCGATGTAATTTCTTACAAAGTAAATTACTACTGCACCTGGAATAATTGTTAAACTTCCTGCTGCTGCTAATAAACCTAATTCATAACCTGATGTGCTTGAGGTTCTTGTCATTATTGCTGCAATTGGTTTAGCGATAGTCGCGGTGAGAGTTTTTGCTAATAACAGCTCAACCCAAGAAAACATAAAACAAAAAAACATAGTAATACCTATTCCCGCAGCTATTGTTGGAATAAAAATTTTAAAGAAAAACCTTCCAAATGAGTAACCATCAACATAAGCAGTTTCATCTAATTCTTTTGGAACAGCTGACATAAACCCTTCTAATATCCAAACCGCTAAAGGAATATTGAAAAGGCAGTGTGACAACGCTATAGCTATGTGAGTATCAAATAAATTTACCGAAGAATAAAATTGAAAAAATGGTAATGCGAAAACGGCAGGTGGAGCCATTCTATTGGTAAGTAACCAAAAAAATAAATGTTTATCTCCTAAAAATTTATATCTTGAAAAGGCGTA
>MDSV01082512.1_pt1 | contig 10508 bp, 8 predicted proteins | sample 810851 | NCBI WGS metagenome assembly MDSV01 (sample SAMN05326640, study PRJNA326480) | marine metagenome | isolation source: seawater | place: Atlantic Ocean: North East | collected 2012
TCTTTAATTAATAAAACACAAAATTTAATTGTAAAAGCAGTCAAAATAAATGATGGAAGATTAAGATACAAAATTAATAGAAACAAAATCAAAAAAATTATTGGGCTTAAGTTTAAAAAAATTTCTAGAAAATCTAAATATCTATTATTTTTCTTTGATAAAGAAATTGTAATGTTAGTACATTTAGGGATGACTGGAAAATTCTTTTTCGTTGACCACAAAAGAAAAAAATATAAAACAAGTTTTTATTACAATATAAATGAAGAAAAAGATAAAAAACATGATCGTATAATCTTTGATTTATCAAAAAATCGAAAATTAATTTATAATGATATAAGAAAATTTGGTTTTATAAAATTTATAAAACGAGACAATATAGACCAGAATGTCCACCTTAAACATTTAGGACCTGAACCCTTAAGCATTAATTTTAATATTAGGTATTTTAAAAATTATATAAAGGAAAAAAAAAGGACTATAAAGGACCTATTAATGGATCAAAAATTTATTTCCGGACTCGGTAACATTTATGTAAACGAAATTCTTTTTTTTAGCGGGATAAGGCCCGCAAAGAAAATCAAAAAACTAACAAATTTTGAAATCCAAAAAATTATAAAATTTTCAAAAAAAATAATTTCTAAAGCAATCGCACTTGGAGGTTCATCTATAAAAGATTTTTCTAGTAGCAGTGGAAAAAAGGGTTCATTTCAGCAACATTTCAACGTTTATGGAAAAAAAGGAGAAAATTGCTCTAAAGTCAAATGCGTAGGCAAAATTAAAAAAATTGTTATAGCTAATCGAGCATCATTTTTTTGTAGTAAATGCCAAAAATAATAAAGTTGACCGTATTTAAATGCACATATATACAATCGTAAAAAATGCCAAATACTAAATCAGCAATCAGAAGAGTACGAAGGGTTAAAAAACAGACCCAAGTTAATAGAATTCGAAAAAGCAAGTACAAGACTGCTGTAAAGCAAATGGAACTTCATCTAAAAGCAAAAGATAAGGAAAAAGCAAAGAAATATTTTTCAAAATTTCAATCAATTCTAATGCAGGTTGCCAAATCTGGTATAATAAGTAAAAACACAGCTGCAAGAAAAATTTCTAGAATTTCAAAAAAAGTTTCCTCTAAATAATCAATTTAAAGTTGACCGTCCAGAAAAAACTAATCTATATTTAGTACTGTCTAACTAAATGTAGAAACTTGGTTCAGTGAGTTGAATTTTTTTTTTAATTCTATCTGAACGATTATTGTACAACCAATTTATAATTTTATTTTTAATTACAACCTATACTTGGTTGCAAGTAGTTTGTAAAAGTCGTTTAAAGGATTCTCTTTAAGAAAAATCTACATGGACAACAATAATACAAAAAAACAAAATTCTTTCATTTCTGAAGAAGAAAAGACTTTAAACTGGGATGATATTCAAAGTGCATTTAAAAAAACTTTTGGAAGTGAAATTTATAATAGTTGGCTACAAAAAATTTCTTTGGTTAAAGAATACAACGATTATCTTATACTAGGTGTTCCAACTCGATTTTTTAGAGATTGGATTGTTTCAAGGTATTTAGATAAAATTCTTGAGCAAGTAAAAAGCTTTAAACTCAGCCTAAATAGAATTGAATTTAAAATTATCGAAGAAAACAAACAATCTCAGGAATTTATAAAAATAGATGATCTTAATAAAGTTACGGAAATCAAAGACTCAATTTTAAATTATAATAGATTAAATCCAAGTTTAAGCTTTGATACCTTTGTACAAGGTAAGAGTAATGATATAGCACTTTCCTATTCAAAAAAGGTCTGTGAGCATATATCTCGTTATAATCCTCTGTATATATGTGGTGGTGTAGGTTTAGGTAAAACACATCTTTTAAATGCTATAGGACTTCAGCTTCAAAATGATAATAACGTAATGTTTATCTCAGCAGAACGATTCATGTATCACTTTATCAAATCTATTAAAAAAAATGATATGGTAAATTTCAAAGATTTTTTTAGAAAATCATCTGTTTTTATTATTGATGATATTCAATTCATTAGTGGAAAAGAGAGCCTACAAGAAGAATTTTTTCATACATTTAATAGCCTAATGGATAAGGGCTCTCAGATTATCATTTCCTCTGACCGCGCACCGATGAAATTAGACAGAGTTCAAGATAGAATTAAATCTAGATTAGCGGGGGGACTCGTGGTTGATATAGAAGGACCCGACTTAGAGTTGAAAATAAAAATTATAAAAAAGAAAATTGAAGATATTCAAAGTCAATTTAAAGAAAATATTGATTTAAGTGAGGAAGTGATTACCTTCATAGCCTCTGAAAGTAAAACAAACATTAGAGAACTTATAGGTGTTCTTAACAGAGTAATAGCATTTAGCAGAGTACATAATAAAAATTTATCAATTATCGATTGTAAAAATATTTTAAAAGATGTCTTCAACCAAATTAGAGTTATAACTGTCGACAAAATACAAAATGTTGTTTCAAACTACTTTAACATTGCTTTAAGTGAAATGCTTTCACAAAGAAGATCGCGACCTCTTGCGAGACCAAGACAAATAGCTATGTATTTAGCTAAAAAAATGACAACAAGATCTTTACCAGAAATAGGCAGAAGATTTGCAAATCGTGATCACACAACAGTGATTCATGCTGTAAAAACTATTACTAGACTATCTGAACAGGACGATGAAATGAAAAAAAATATTAGTCAGATTAAAAGTTTATTATTAGAACAGTAACAAAATGCAATTTGTTGTAAAAAGAGATAATTTATTAAAATCATTAAATTTTGTTCAGGGAGTTGTTGAAAAAAAAAATACTCTGCCGATACTCTCTAACGTTCTATTGCAGCTTAAAGATAAAAAATTATCAATCGTAGCTACAGATCTCGATATTATTTTTTATGATGAAATAAGTGATGTTAAAATTATAAAAGAAGGAAGCACTGCAACCTCTGCAGCAATATTGTATGATATTTTAAGAAAAATTTCATCTAACTCAGAGTTAAACTTTGATTTAAAATCTGAGAATAAACTTAGCCTTAAAAGTGAAAATGCGGATTTCAATCTTTTATGTTTGCCAACTGATAATTTTCCGTCTTTTGCTGATGAGTTTGAAGGTCAAGAAATCTCTTTAAATAATCAAAGGTTTTTAAAACTTTTAAACAAAACAAGAATTTCAATATCAAATGATGACACAAGACATTATTTAAATGGAATTTTTCTTCATCTAACCGAAGCTCATGGTAGAAATTTTCTAACAGGTGTCGCTACCGATAGTCATAGACTATCTTCAAGTAGTTTAGAAATTGAGAATACTAATGATTTTACCTCTTTAATTTTACCAAGAAAAACAGTGTTTCAGTTGTGTTCTCTTCTAGCTGAAACAGCAGACCAGTTAGCAATGCAGACAAGTGATAATAAAATTAAATTTACAATAGGTAAAATGAAATTGATATCTAAGGTAATTGATGGAAAATTTCCCGATTATAAAAAAGTTGTACCAACATCAAATGATAAAACTTTAATTGTATCTTCTAAAGATTTTATTAATTCGATTGAAAGAGTAGCCAGTGTTTCACTCGACAGAAAAGAAGGTGTCAAATTAGTTATTAACAAAGATAATGTTCAACTTTCTGTGAATAGCGCTAATTCCGGTGAAGGAAATGAAAAAATTAAAGCAGAATTTACCTCAGAAAATTTAAATATAAGTTTTAATTCAAAATATTTAATCGATATTGCCTCAGAGGTTGAGGACAAAAATTTAAAAATGAATTTAAAAGATTCGATATCACCAGTTTTGATTGAAGATGTTTCTGATAAAAACAGTTATTACGTAATAATGCCAATGAAAATCTAAATTTATTGGTTTTTAGAATTTTTTTTATTTTTTGCTCTATAACTGTTGCTAATAAATAGTTTTAAGTCATTTCGGTCATGAGCGATTTTATATTCTATGAAAAAAATGATATGCTTAAAACTCTTATAAATAATGTCTAAAAATTCTGAAATTAAAAATATACCGTCCTATGGTGCTGACTCAATAAAAGTCCTTAAAGGACTGGACGCTGTAAGAAAAAGACCCGGCATGTATATCGGGGATACTGATGATGGTTCTGGTTTACATCACATGGTTTTCGAAGTTGTAGACAATTCTATTGACGAAGCTTTAGCTGGTTACTGTAAAAATATTAATGTTTTCATAAATGCTGACAACACAATAACTGTTGAAGACGACGGTAGAGGTATACCAGTCGACATTCACAAAACTGAAAAAATGTCTGCTGCAGAGGTAATAATGACACAATTACACGCAGGGGGAAAATTTGATCATGAATCATATAAAGTATCAGGTGGACTACATGGAGTGGGTGTATCCGTTGTCAATGCATTATCAGAAAGATTAGATCTTAATATTTATAGGGATGGCAACGAATATGAGATTACATTTAAAGACGGCAACGCAGTTAAATCTTTAAAAAAAAAAGGTAAAACAAAAAAAAAGGGGACTAGGATTACTTTTTTACCGTCAAAACAAATATTTTCATCAATTAAATTTAGCGCTTCAATACTTGAAAAAAGGATTAGAGAATTAGCCTTTCTTAATAAAGGAATAGCGATCTGCTTAGTTGATAATACCACAAAAAAAACTAAAGAATTTTTACATAAGTACGACGGAGGAATTCTGGAATTTGTGAAATATATTAACAACAAGAAACCAATCTTAGTAAATAAAAATGAAAAAGAAGTATTTAAGAAACCTGTTTATGTAACTGCTACAAAGAATAATGTTGTAGTAGAATGTTCTTTCGAATGGAATGCTGGTTATTCAGAGGAAGTTCTGCCTTTTACAAATAATATTCCTCAAAAAGATGGTGGTACGCACCTACTTGGTTTTAGAAGCGCTTTAACAAGAGTTATTAACAAATATACTGCAGACAAAAATAACAAAAAAAATAAGATCACATTGTCTGGTGAGGATATAAAAGAAGGCTTAACGGCAGTGTTATCAATTAAAATGCCTGATCCAAAGTTTTCTTCTCAAACCAAAGACAAATTAGTTTCATCAGAGATTAGAAATATCGTTGAACATATCATTAGTGAAAAAGTTTCCACATGGTTTGATCAAAACCCTTCTATTGCAAGGACTGTCTTAGAAAAAATTACTCAAGCTGCAATGGCAAGAGATGTAGCTAGAAAGGCAAGAGATAGTGTTAGACGTAAAGGAACTTTTGAATTGTCTGGTTTACCTGGAAAACTTGCAGACTGTCAAATTCAAAAAAAAGAAGGAACTGAATTATTTATAGTAGAGGGTGATTCAGCAGGAGGATCTGCTAAACAAGGAAGAGTAAGAGAATATCAAGCAGTGTTACCTCTTAGAGGCAAAATCTTAAATACTTTTGTAAATGGAAAAACCAATGGTGAAGATCAATCGACAAAAGCTTTATCTAAAATGATGTCTTCAAATGAAATTGTTACTCTAATAAATGCTTTAGGCACTGGATCTAAAGACTTTAATATCGAAAATTTAAGATATGATAAAATTGTAATTATGACGGATGCCGATGTAGATGGATCCCATATCAGAACTCTCTTACTAACTTTTTTTAATAACTACCCGTTTAATCAATTAATAGAAAATGGTCATATATATCTGGCACAGCCTCCATTATTCAAAGTTACAAGAGCAAATAAAAGTGTTTATATAAAAGATGAAAAAGGACTTGAGGATTACATTTTTAGTACAGGTAAATTTGACAAAAAAGTTAAGAAAGGGTCATCCGAGTACAATAAATTTTTGCAAGAACAAAGGGAAAAATTATCTATTCAACGTTTTAAGGGTTTAGGAGAAATGAACCCAGAGGAACTTTGGCAAACTACACTAAATCCTGATAACAGAACTATGCTTAGAGTTCAGTATTCAAAAGGAACTAAAGATAAATCAAAAGATGATCAGAAAATGATTAAAGTATTAATGGGTGATGAAGTTGCTCCAAGAAAAGATTTTATTACAAATAATGCTTTAGATGTTGCGAATTTAGATATCTAATTCGATTATGGATCTCTCAACTCTCTTTCGAACAAAAGAGAATCTAAACTTAGACAAAAGCACATTAACTATACTTAGATATATTGCTATATTTGGTCAATTTATTGCGATAAATATTGTTTTTTTTTACCTCGATTTGAAATTTCCGATAAAAGAGAGCTACATAATAATTTTTATTGGTCTTGTTACAAATTTTTTTCTTCAGTTTAAAATTAAGGTTAATCAATTAAAAGATACCTATGCATCATTATTTTTATTGTATGACTTGTTTCAGTTGAGTGCACTTTTGTATTTAACTGGAGGAATTTTAAATCCTTTTTCAATATTAATGATTATTCCGACTATAGTTTCTTCAACATTCCTTAGTATGGGTACAACAATTATTTTAGGAGTAATCAGCTCCCTTTTGCTTTTTTTGCTTTCGTATACACATTATCCATTACCAGGATTAGAATCAAATATTTTTGATGTGCCAAATTTTTATAAGCAGGGAATATTGATTTCAATTTTAATCGGTTTAATATTTTTAAGTTATTTTGGTATTAGATTCTCAGGTGAAACAAAAAAAAGATCAGAAGCCTTAAACAAATTACAAGAAGTAATATCAAAAGAATATGAGCTTGAGTCATTAGGAGGCCAAGCCGCAGCCGCAGCACACTCATTAGGAACACCTTTGGCAACTATAACTGTAGTTGCAAAAGAATTAAAAAAAGAAATCGGAAATGACAAGGAGTTATCAAAAGATATTGATTTACTTATTAGTCAAACAAAAAGATGTAGTGAAATTTTAAAACAAATATCAAAGAAACAAATAGAAGAAGATATTTTTTTGAGCTCTATTAAATTAGAAGATCTGTTGGAAGAAATTATTAGCTCATTCAAGGAAACTTCATCAAAAGAAATTAATCTTTTTACTGAAAAAGATCAGAATAAAATTGCAATACAGCGAACACCTGAAATAATTTATGGATTAAGAAATTTTATTGGAAACGCAGTAAAATTTTCAAAAAGTGAAGTTAAAATTAATTTATTAAGCAATCAAAAGATTATCGAAATAAAAATCAATGATGATGGCCCAGGTATACCTGAGGATATAATAGAGAAAATTGGTGAACCTTATATTAAATCAAAATCTAAAGAAGTGATTTCTAATTCTGGTCTAGGTTTAGGAACTTTTTTAGGAAAAACATTATTAGAGAGGCAAAATGCTAAATTATCATTTAGAAAAAATAGTCAACTAGGTGGAGCTTTAGTGATAATATCTTGGAGTCCAAATAATTTTATTAATTCTTAAATTCAAATGCATAAGCTAAAATTTTATAAGCAAGCTTAGCAACTAGAAAATTGTAAGAATTAAAGTTTTTTATTGGAGCTAATTCGTTTATATCAGCCCCAACCACATTAGATATCTGGCAAACTTTTTTGATAATTGGTAAAACATCTTCCCAAAAAAGGCCACCAGGCTCCGGTGTGCCTGTAGCTGGCATAATGCTGGCATCAAAACCATCTACATCGAATGTAATGTAGACCGTTTTTTTATAAAAAAATCGTTCAATTTGTTCTAAGTTCCAGTTTTTTTTATCTTTACCCCAAAAAATTTCAATTCTATCTCTATTATTGTTATAAAAATCCATTTCAGATTTAGATAGATTCCTTATTCCAAATGAAACAACCTTTACATTTTTATAGTCTAAACATCTTTTTATTGCAGAAGCATGGGAAAATTTTTCACCTTGGTAGCTCTCTCTCAAATCTGCATGTGCATCAAAATGTAAAAGAGTTATATCGTCATATTTTTTTGTAATAGGATCTATAGAGCCTGGTGTAATTGAGTGTTCTCCACCAAATACTAAAGGAAATTTATTACTAGTAATTATCTTTTTATTAATTTGCGATAATTGTTTTAGAGCTTGTTTGATATTTTTTTTAATTGGAAATGGTTTTAAAGTTTTAATACCTATCTCTTTATATGGTTCTTTATTCAACTCTTCGTCAAATAATTCTACTTGATGTGAAGCTTTAATTATTTCTTTAGGTCCATTTTTTGTACCGCCTCCATAGCTAACTGTTTTTTCAAGACCAAAGGGGACAACAATTACTTTAGGACTTAAGTTTAGATTAGCATCAAAACCTAAAAAACCTCTCTTTTGACTTAAGTATTCCATTTATGAGTTAAAAATTTCAGAAAAGTTTCTTTTTTCTCTCTTTTCCCATTTTTTACGGTGATAGGCGTCACTAGCTATTAATGGAAGTACACTTGTAGCCTCAGCAAAAACCATCTGCTCCTTTGTAATGTCAACTTTGCCCCATGAACTAGCTTCTTTTAACGTTGAACTGCTGCAAGCGCCATCACGTGTGTCAGCAACTGTTATTTGTATTGCGTATTTATGCATATCAACTTTTTTTCCTAACAATTCTGCACATACCACAGTGTCCTGGATAAAGTTTTTTGGCACCCCTCCACCTATCATAACCAATCCTGACTGTTTAGTGCGTAATTTGATTTCAGTAAGTTCTCTAAACTCACGAATTGAGTCTATTGTAATATGATTATTAGGATTTTGCTCTTGATGCATAACTAATCCAAAACCAGCGGAGCTGTCGGTAAAAGCTGGGCAAAAAATTGGTACATTGTTATCAAATGCTACTTCAATTAAAGAACCTTTTTTTTTACCATTTAATTTTAAATATTTTCCAAGTTCCTTTATGAATTCTCTAGAAGTATAGGCCTTAGGTTTTAAAGTATTGGCTATGTTGCATATTGCTTGATCACACGCTTGTAATTCCTCTTCATCAATATAAGTATCGTATATTCTATCAATATAATTTTTACGAAGTTCCGTGTCATCTTGAAACTGAGAACCTTGATAGTGTTTGAAGCCAAGTGCTTCAAAAAAATCCATGTCTATAATAGAAGCACCTGTGGCAACAATTGCATCGATCATATTATTTTTAACTAATTCGGTGTATAAATTCATGCAGCCACCTGCAGAAGTAGAACCGGCTAATGTTAAGAAAATTGAGCAATCTTTATCAGCTAACATTTCATTATAAATACCTGCTGCCCTTGCCGTATCTCTAGAGGTGAATGACATTTTACTCATCCCATCAATAATTTTTCTTGCGTCGAATGATTTTATATCAATATGTTCAACTGGATTGCTAAGAAGTGATTTTTTGTTATGTCCAATTTTTGGACTATCTTTTTTGACCATTAAGCTACTAAGGAATCAACTTTATCTTTTGACTCCTCATAAATAGACATAATTGGTTTATCGTTTACTTCAAATATCTCATTTGAATAAAAGCCATTAAAGTTTGTTCTAAAAGTTAAACCGTAAGCTCCCAGTTGTCCTAACTCAATATAATCACCCTCTTTAATATTATTAGGAAGTAAAAAAGGGCCTTTCATATAATCCAAACTATCACAAGTAGGCCCAAATAAACTGAACGATGTTAGCTTTTTCGATTGTATTCTTCCATCAGTAATCATTTTTGATGGAAAAATAAAGTTCGGGACCCCCGCATCAAACAAAGAACCGTAAGTACCATCATTGATGTAAAGATTTTGTTTTTTTCTTAAAATCACTTTTACTATTGTTGAACCGCTTTCTGCTACTATTGCTCTACCCGGTTCGCATATGATTTCGGGCAGTTTATTTAACCTTAAATTTTTAAGTGCTTTTTTTATTTCATTCATATAATTTTCTAACGGTTCAGGTTTTAAGTCTGGGTAAACTGCAGGAAATCCTCCACCTATATTTATAATGTCTGGAATAATTTTTGTTTTTTTAATTATATTTCCTATTTCTCTTATGCCTTTAGAGTATGAAATTTTTTCCATACACTGCGAACCAACGTGAAAACTAATACCTAGTTTTTTAGAATGTTCTCTGCATAATCTTACAAGACCCAAAGCCTCTGAGGGCAGAGCACCAAATTTTCTTGATAGATCGATCTCAGCATGCTCATTTGAAATGGCTATTCTTACGAATAACTTTAAATCTTTGGCTCGATTAGTTGCTTCAAGAATTTTTCTCAATTCATCTTTATTATCCAATGAAAAACTTTTGACTCCGTAGTCAAAGTATGCAGATGAAATACTTTCTTTACTTTTAATAGTATGCATAAAATGTAACTTAACTTCTGAATTAATCTTTCTGATAAGTTTGATTTCATTTAAAGAGGCAACATCAAAGTTTTTTATCCCATTAGCTATGACTTGTTTAATCACTTTCTCATGGGGATTTGTTTTCACAGCATAAAGTATTTTGCCTGGAAAATTATTTTTAAAAAATTTTATAGATTTTTTAATCTCTTCAGTCCGTATACAGTATACGGGATAATCTGGTTTTAATAAGTTAACTAACTCGTTAACTGATTTAAATTTTCGCATTTCATGTGTCCCCCGTTAGTTTACACAAAGGTTTTTTAAAAAATTTAGTAAAAAA
>MDSV01036907.1_pt1 | contig 10507 bp, 9 predicted proteins | sample 810851 | NCBI WGS metagenome assembly MDSV01 (sample SAMN05326640, study PRJNA326480) | marine metagenome | isolation source: seawater | place: Atlantic Ocean: North East | collected 2012
GCCTAGATAATAAATGATCATATCCCTTAAAATGAACATGGTATCCTCTTTCAGTATCTAAAGGAATTTTTTCATCAACTTGATCTGTTAATTTTTTTGAAAAAGCGCCACAAGCGATAACTGCTTTATCAAAATTATAAAGATTTAAATCAGTTTTAATTACTGGTTTATTGTCATTCGTAAAACTAATCGTTTGTACATTTTGTTTTTTAAATTCTCCTCCTTTCTTAAGAAACAGATCAAATAGTTTTAATAATATTTTTTTAGGATTTCTTGCATGTTTAGCGTTTGAGTATAATACTCCACCATGATAGATTTTGTTTATATGAGGTTCTAAATCATGGATTTCATGTGGTGTAAGTAGTTGTTGCTTTACTCCTAGTTCATCCCTTATTTTAATTTCTAATTCTCTACTTTTTAAATCTTTATCTGTCCAAAAATATATTATACCTCTATTTTCTACTAATTCAGAAACATCTATATCCTCAAAAAGTTCATCATAAGCTGGTAAGGCTAGATCTAAAATTTGATGCATATATTTAGCTGTGTGCATCATATTTTTTTTACTACAATTTTTTATAAATTTTAAAAACCAAGGAATCATTTTAGGTACATAATTCCATTTTAAAGCTAATGGTCCCGTAGAGTTTAACAACATAGAAGGTATGTCAGTCAAAATATCAGGTCTATTAATTGGTACTGATGCATAGGGTGAAAAATGACCAGCGTTACCGTAAGAAGCCGACTCTTTTCCTGGCTCTTCTCGATCAATAAGAGTTACATTAAAACCTTTTTTAATTAGATTGAGAGAAATACAAACACCTTGTATCCCTGCACCTATCACTCCCACGGAGCATTTGAACTTAATTTCTTTGTTCATGACACTCTAAATTATATATTATTTAAAAATTAAATATGTAGTGACAATTTATACAGCTTTTTTTTGCTGTACAACGTGGATAGGTTTTGGTTTCTTAATTGATTCGGCTCTTTCAACTATTTCTTCTATTGCTATATCTTCCTCAGTATTTGACTTACCATTATTTGATCTTTTAATGTATCCATCTATATCCGCACCCTCTTCAGTTTTTAAAGTACTTTTAAAAAAAATATCACCTTTGATGACAGCTGTTTTGCCAACTATAACTGTATCTGCATTAATTTTACCTTCAACGTGACCATTTATTTCGATTACTCCTGCTTCAACACCGCCTCTTACTGAACCTGTTTCTGTTATGGTCATCTCTGATACAAATATATTTCCATTTATTAGGCCTGCAATATCTATAGAACCGGAAGTTCTTAAATCTCCCTCTAGCTGCATCGTTTCTCCAACGTACGAACGTCCACTATGATTGATTTTTTTATCTTCGTTGCTTCGTAAAGTTTTAAACATTATTTTTATTTAATCACAAAAAGCCTACAATAAACAAGAAAAAATTTAAAAAAAATACAATTATAGGTTGTTAAATATAAATTTATTTTTTCTAAAACTCTTCCTGTTTATGAACATGGCAACTCATAACTATCCCTAGGCCAATCATTATTGAAAGCATTGATGATCCACCATATGACATTATTGGTAAAGGAGCACCTACAATTGGTAGTAATCCTAATACCATGCACATATTAACTGTAACATATACAAAGAATGCCCCAGCAAATCCAAAACAAAAAAGTCTAGAAAAATTATTTCTTGATATACTACCTATTGAAGTAATTCTATAGATGATTAAGGCGTATATTAATAATAATAAAAGAGATCCTGTGAAGCCAAACTCTTCTGCATATAAAGTAAATATAAAATCAGTGTGTTTTTCAGGTAAATAATCTAAATAACTTTGGCTTCCTTGAAGAAAACCTTTTCCAAATAGACCACCCGATCCAACAGCTATTTTTGATTGGATAATTTGATAACCGGCTCCGAGAGGATCTCTTTCAGGGTTTAAAAAAGTCAAAATTCTAGATTTTTGATAAGGTTTTAAAAAAGAGATACCAATAGGGGTTAAGCAAACTAGCAAACAAAAAGAATATAAAAAATATTTTATTTTAAAACCAGCCAACCAAATAACTATAGCAGCACTGATTGCAATTAGTAATGCTGTTCCTAAGTCTGGTTGAGATATCACTAAAAAAACAGGTACCATGAAACTTAGGAAAGGTAAGATAATATATTTAAAACTATTAATTTTTTGTAGTGGTATTTTATTGTAATATCTTGCTAAAAAAATTATTAAAGCTACCTTCATTAACTCTGAGGGTTGTAAATTAATAAAAAATAAATTTATCCATCTTTTTGAACCAGAAGCAACTATTCCAAATAAATCAACGGATACTAATAATATTAATATTAAGGAATAAAATAAGTAAGCAAACTTATACCAGTATTCAATTTTAAAAAAAGAAATTAGACAAAAAAGTATAAAAAAAATTCCAAATCGGTACATATGACTTAAAGTATGATAAGCAAAATTCCCTCTGTCAGATGAGTACATTGCAAAAATGCTTATTAAACCCAATATTAATACTAAAGCGAATAATGCAAAATCAAATGCAAGAAATTTCTCTAACACGCTTTGATTTTTTTTTTGAAAATAATTTCTCATAACTAAATATCTTGGAATAAATCTAGTTGATATTTATTCCTTTTTTTATGTCTTTCTAAAACCCTTTTTATAACTTTTTTTGCAATTGGTGCTGCCCCCGAACTGCCAGCTCCACCATGTTCAACTACTATACTGAGCGCATATCTTGGTTTTTTATATGGTGCAAAGGCTGTAAATAGAGCATGATCTCTTTTTTCATAAGGTAAATCTTTATTTTTTATTTCTTTTTCTCTTTCTTCTGCTGTTATTCTTCTTATTTGTGATGTTCCAGTTTTTCCTGCATAAATATATTCTGGCTTAGTAAGCCTTGATCTATAAGAAGTTCCCATAGGTTCATTGGTAGCTCCATATAATGCATCAAGTATAAATTTAATATTTTCTGGATTATCGTAAAGTTTTTTTAAATTTTTACTTCTTAAATTTGAATTAGTTTTTCTTAATGTGAATTCTTCTCTCCAAGCATCAATTATAGGTACTAGAGCCTGTCTATCATTAATGATCCTTGGTTTAATTTCATAGCCTCCATTAGCTAATTGTGCCATCATTACACATAATTGTAATGGGGTCGATTGAAAATAGCCTTGACCAATACCAGTAATTAATGTTTCACCTAAGACCCATCCTTTTCCGATATTTTTTATTTTCCATTTTGTATTTGGAACAACTCCAGCTTTCTCCTCATTAAAAGATCCTAACACTTTTTTTCCTAGCCCAAATTTTTCTGCTGTAACTGACAATCTATCAACACCAAGTTTACGAGCTATTTCATAAAAATAAACATCACATGATTGCTTAATTGCGCTTCTCATATTCATCATTCCATGGCCTTTTTTCTTCCAGCAGTGATAAGTTTGACCATAAAGTTCCATGCTACCTTTACAATCAACAAATTTTCTTGGACTAACGATGTCATTTTCTAAAGCAGAAAGTGCAACAATTGGTTTAATAGTCGAGCCTGGTGGATAAAGTCCAGCCATAGGCTTATTAATTAGTGGTTTTTTCGTATCTTTAATCAAAAGGTCCCAATCTTTTTGACTAATTCCATGAACAAATTTATTTGGGTCAAATGTTGGGCTTGATACCATAGCAATAATATCACCTGTATATATGTCCATTACACAGACGGAAGCGCTTTTATCTTTTAAGAGTTTGTTTGTATATTGTTGTACGTTCTTATCAATTGTAGTTTTAAAATTTTTTCCTTTTTCTCCTTTAACTATTTTCAGTTCTTTAATTCTTTTTCCAAATGCATTAACTTCAAATCTTTGTATGCCAGGTTTACCAGTAATTTCTTCATTTAAAATTTTTTCTAGTCCATTTTTTCCTGTCTTTAAGCCGGGTGTATTAATTTCTCTTAAAAATTTATTATTTTCCAAATCTTTTATGCTCGTATCAGACACATATCCAACAAGATGTGATGAGGATCCATCTTCAGAATATTTTCTTGATAATACAACAACTGGTTTAATCCCATCTAACTCATGCAAAAAAACATTAAGTCTTGAAAATTCAGACCAAGATAAATTATCTGCAATAATAATGGGTTCCCATCTTTTTCTTTTTTTAAGTCTTTTTATTATTTTATTTTTTTTACTATCATTAAAATTTATAATTCTAGACAGTCTAAAAAATAAGGTATCTATATTTGGAACATCCTCAGGAGTCATATGTAACTGAAAAGTTTGTGTATTATCAGCTATCTTTTCCCCAAAAAAATCCTCTATTATTCCTCTTTGTGGAGTAAGCCTCCATTCTCTAAATCTATTCTGATCTGAAAGAGATCTGTATTTAATGTTTTCTGAAATTTGCAAATAAATGAGTCTGCTAATTATGCTAACAAAAACACCAATCTTTAGTGTGGATAAGATAAACATTCTTCTACTTATTGTCTTGGATTTACTTGCAACGGTTTCTGTAAATGAAATCATGCGTTACCTCGATGAAAAACTCGCAATAAATGAAAAGAGAATCCATAAAACTGGATAAAAAATAAATGTAAAAATAGAATTTTTTAATAGGTATAAATAATCAATTGCATAATCTGACATATATAAAGAGGCAAAATAAGTAAAATTTGCTAGTAATAAAGCAGGTATAAAACTTATCCAATCATTTATCAACGTAATTCTAACTGTAACAACTCTAACGTAAGCAGCTACAGCTGCCACAATTAGTAATGATAGTGAATTAATTCCAAAAGGAAAACCTAATACTACATCACTAACTAACCCTGATAAAAAAATAAACCCATACCCTAAACTTTGTGGTTGTCTCAAGACCCAATAGTAAACAAGAATATAATGTATGTTTACTGACAGAAATTTTATATTAATTATTGAAATCCCATTTAAAGAAATAAAAAAAAGTATTAAAAGAGGTAAAAGATTAATAATTTTAAACCAAAAATTTTTAGGAGAAATACCCATATATTTTAATTATCTTTTGGTAAATTTCCTATACTTATATTTACAAAAGTAATTTGTTGTAAATTTGAGTACAGTAAAACCTCCACTTTTTCTTTTATAATTTTAGCTTCGCCAATAATCCTTCCAGCAGAAAAAATTCCTTCCTTGCCTGAAGTATAAATTTTATCTCCATTTTTAATTTTATGATCTTCAGGAAGATATTCTATTGTTGGTTTTTTAAAACCTCGTCCACTTAAAATTGCGTGATTCCCTGACGGTTCAGATATTATGGGAATTTTACTATTTAAATCTGTAATAAGTAAAACTCTAGAAGAAAAAAAATTTACATCTACTATTCTCCCTATAAAGTTTTGCCCATGTAATACGGCCATACCATTTTTTATTTTCTTATTAGTACCTACATTTAAAACAAAAGAGTTAAGATATGGACTTTGTTTATCAAGCATAACTCTAGCACTCATCAAATTTTCTGGTGACTCTACTTGTTCATTAATCAATTTTCTTAATTGTGAATTTTCAAGTTCTAAAAAATTATTTTTTGAAATATTACTTTTTAACTCATCATTTTCTTTTACTAATAAATTGTAATTATTATGTAAATTTATATGCTTTTCTAAGAAATCAAATGATTGATTAAAAACACTTATTGGATATGAGGCAACTACAGCACTTCTATAAACAGAATCTTTAATTAAAGATCTAGCTTTATTTAAAAAATTAATATCTAAAGTTTCCAAAAAAATAAGTAAAATCGATAACATTGACAACGCAAATAAAGAAAATCTTTGCTGAGAACCTTTTTGTAAAAAGGCAGATCTAATTACTATTGCTACATCATCACGACTTGTATCCATATTTTCTAATCAATTTAGGATTAAGAAACTAGCATTTGCGAGAATGTTTCTTCTTGGTCTAAAGCTTTACCTGTTCCAAGAGCAACGCAGGAAAGTGGGTCTTCGGCTATTATAACTGGTAATCCTGTTTCTTTTGAAATTAGTTTATCGATATTTTTCAAAAGAGCTCCACCCCCCGTTAGTACTAAACCCATATCGACTAAATCAGCCGATAATTCTGGTGGTGTTCTTTCTAAAGCATCTTTAACTCCAGCTAAGATTTGAGTTAAAACTGGTTTTAATGCTTCAGCTGTATCTTCTTCCTTTAATGATATTTCTTTAGGTGTTCCTGATCTTATATCTCTTCCTTTCATTAAATAAGTATTTCCACTAGTTGCAACTGCTGTACCTATTTCTTTTTTTATTTTTTCTGCACTAGCCTCACCTACTAATAAATTGAATGTTTTTCTCATATAATTAATGATTGCTTGGTCCATGGCGTCACCCGCAACTCTTAAGGAGTTTGCGTAAACTACTCCACCTAAAGACATAACTGCAATTTCTGTTGTTCCTCCACCTATATCAACAACCATAGATCCTGTTGCATCCGAAATAGGTAGGCCAGCACCAATAGCAGCAGCAATTGGTTCTTCTATTAAGTTTACTTTTCTAGCACCAGCTGCAAGTGCAGAATCTTGAATAGCTTTTCTTTCAACAGGAGTAGATCCTGTAGGCACGCATATTAAAATTCTCGGATTTGCAAATGCTTTTCTTTTATGAACTTTTTTGATGAAATGCTTAATCATTTCTTCAGTTACCACAAAATCTGCAATTACCCCGTCTCTTAAAGGTCTTACTGCGGATATATTTCCAGGAGTTCTACCCAACATAGTTTTAGCTTCGTCACCAACAGCAAGAACAGATTTTTTTCCCTTGTCTTCAATTATAGCAACAACTGAAGGTTCATTAAGAACAATCCCTTGACCTTTAACAAACACTAAAGTATTCGCTGTACCTAAATCTATAGCCATATCTGTTGACCAAAACTGACTAAACTTTTCTATACCAAACATTTATATACCTCTCATTTTTTGCTGCTCATACTCTCCAGGAGCTGTTTTATTTCTTTTAATTATCATCTTATTTAATGCATTTAAATAAGCGTTAGCGGAAGCAACAAGAGTATCAGTATCGGCTGCTTGACCAACAGTTGTTTTGCCTTTTTCTTCTATTCTTACACTCACAGTAGCTTGTGCATCTGTTCCTTCAGTAACAGCATGCACTTGATACAATTGAAGTTTGACTTCGTGTGGGTATAACTTTTTTATGCATTTAAAAATAGCATCTACAGGTCCATCTCCTGTTTCTGATGTTTTTTTAATCTCTCCATAAACATCTAGGGTCATATCAGCTCTTTGAGGTTCTCCTGTACCAGCAAAAACCTTTAAAGATTTTAAATTAATAACATTATTATCTGTAATTAGGCTGTCATCAACTAATGCTGCTATATCATCGTCGTAAACATGTTTTTTTTTATCAGCTAAAATTTTAAATTTTCCAAAAGCAGTTTGTATAACATCATCTGTAACGTCCGCATAACCAAGATCCGTTAATTTATCTTTAAATGCGTGTCTTCCAGAATGTTTTCCCATAACTAAAGATGTTTGTTTAACCCCAACACTTTCAGGTGTCATAATTTCGTAGGTATTTCTATTTTTTAACATTCCATCCTGGTGAATTCCTGCTTCATGAGCAAATGCATTTTTTCCTACAATAGCTTTATTAAATTGAACTGGAAAAGTTGCGTTTGAAACAACTTTTGAAGCTTTACTTAACAAAGTAGTGTTAATTCCTGTTTTGAACGGCATTAGGTCGTTTCTAGTTTTAATTGCCATAACAATTTCTTCTAGAGATGCATTTCCAGCTCTTTCACCAATTCCATTAATCGTACATTCAACTTGTCTTGCGCCAGCCGAAACTCCCGCTAAAGAATTTGCAACAGCTAAACCCAGATCATTATGACAGTGCACAGATATTGTAGCTTTATCAATATTTGGTACTTTATTTTTTAACGTTGTAATAATTTTGATAAATTCTGAAGGAACTGTATAACCAACTGTGTCAGGAATATTGACTGTTTTAGCTCCACATTTTATTGCAAGCTCTACTGTCTTACACATGTAATCCATATCAGTTCTGGTACCATCCTCACAGGACCATTCCACATCATCAGTAAATTTTCTTGCATAAGTAACATGCTCTTTTATAGATTCATATACTTGTTCGGGAGATTTATTCAATTTGTGTTTCATATGTAGTGGGCTTGTTGAAATGAAAGTATGTATTCTAAATCTGGGTGCAGATTTTAATGCTTCATAACATGCGTCAATATCTTTTTTAGAATGTCTTGAAAGCCCACAAGGAATTGAATTTTTTAAAATTTTACTTATAGCTGTTACAGACTCGAAATCTCCAGGAGACGCAATTGGAAATCCTGCTTCAATAATATCAATTCCCATTTCATCAAAAACCCTTGAGATTTGAATTTTTTCTTCTAAGCTCATAGAAGCGCCTGGCGACTGCTCTCCATCACGCATTGTAGTATCAAATATGTAAACTCTATTTTTATCTTCAGACATCTTCCCTCAACCTCAAGCTTTGCTTGAAAATATTAATTTTTTATAACTATTATGATACAACCAAAGCGCGTTATGTGCAAAAGATTTGTTCTTTTATATAACCAAAGCGGGTCTAAATTTATTTTTAAAACAAAAAATTAACGAAATTTGCTAATTTTTGTCTTTATCAACTAATTTATTTTTACCAATCCAAGGCATCATTGCTCTGAGCCCAGCGCCAACTTTTTCAATTGAATGATCGGCTAAATCTTTTCGGGTTTTTAAGAATTTTTTTTGTCCGTTTTTGCATTCTTCCATCCAATCTTTAGTGAACTTTCCTGATTGTATATCAATCAGTACTTCCTTCATTTTTTTCTTTGTTTCTTCTTTATTGATAATTCTTGGGCCAGAGACATACTCTCCATATTCAGCAGTATTTGAAATAGAATAATTCATGTTTGCTATACCGCCTTCATAAATTAAATCTACTATCAACTTTACTTCATGAACGGTTTCAAAATATGCCATTTCTGGTTCATAACCAGCTTCAATTAAAGTTTCGTAACCATTTTTAATTAATTCAACTAGCCCTCCACACAAAACTGTTTGTTCCCCAAACAAGTCTGTTTCTACTTCATCTTTAAAAGTTGTTTCTATAATTCCTGATCTTCCTCCTCCAACAGCAGAAGCATAAGACATAGCTAAGTCTCTTGCTTTACCAGAACCATTTTGGTGAACGGCAAATAGACAAGGGACTCCTCCACCCTTTTCATACTCGCTTCTTACTAAATGTCCAGGACCTTTCGGCGCAACCATAAATACATCTAAATCTTTTCTAGCATTAATAAGCTCATAATGAATATTTAAGCCATGCGCGAAAGCTATACTAGTTCCTTTTTTAACTCTTTGTTCAATATGATTTTTATATATTGTTGCCTGTAACTCATCTGGCGTTAATATCATAACTACATCAGCCCATTCTGAAGCATCTGATAAATTCATTACTTTTAATCCTTTGGATTCAGCCTTAGCTTTACTCGGTGATCCATCTCTAAGTGCAACCACTACTTCTTTAACACCACTGTCTTTTAAATTAAGCGCATGAGCATGCCCTTGACTTCCGTATCCAAAAATTGCAATTTTTTTCTCTTTGATTAAATTTACATCTGTATCTTTTTCATAAAACATTTTCATTTTTTTCTCCTGTTAATAATTATTTAAATACCTCTGCACCTCTAGTCATTGCTACCGCTCCAGTTCTTGAGGCACTTACAAGACCAAGTGGTTTTAAATTTTTAGTTATTTTATCTATATCTCTTCTTAAAGCAGTTATTTGTATCACGATAGATTTTTTTGTATTATCTAATATAACTACATTAAATTTTTTACAAGTGTTTAATGCTTTCTTAATATTTGTTGGATTTGCTACAATTTTTAATAAAGCCATTTCTTTAAATATTACTTTTTTATCTTCCCTTTGAAAATCTGCAACTTTATGAACTGGAACAAGCTTTTTTAATTGTAATTTAATTTGCTCGATAACTTGTGGTGTACCAGTTGTTACAATTGTAATTCTTGAAAGATTTTGTTTAGAATCTATTTCAGCTACAGCTAAAGACTCTATATTATATCCTCTTCCAGAAAATAAGCCAACTACACGAGCTAGAACTCCAGATTCATTATCTACCCAAACTACAATTATATGGGTATCTAACTTGCCTTGTTTAGTAGGTGTGCTGTATGCTGATTTTGCCTTTGCCATTTTAAACTAACGATTTTCCTTTACCTGTTATTTGGTTTTCTTCTTGATCTTTTGGACCCAGAAGCATTTGATTGTGTGGTTTCCCAGATGGTATCATTGGAAAACAATTTTCATATGGATCAACAAGACAGTCAAAAATTACTGGTCCATCCACATTAATCATCTCCTCAATTTTTTCATCTAACTCATTTGGTATTTTTGCTCTGATTCCAACGCATCCATAAGCTTCAGCAAGTTTTACAAAATCTGGTAGCGCCGCAGA
>MDSV01044853.1_pt1 | contig 10507 bp, 20 predicted proteins | sample 810851 | NCBI WGS metagenome assembly MDSV01 (sample SAMN05326640, study PRJNA326480) | marine metagenome | isolation source: seawater | place: Atlantic Ocean: North East | collected 2012
ATCCATTCTTCTGAGTTTTTCGCTCATCTAGTAGGGCGTTAGCCCTTTTTCGTTTTGACTGTCGTTATTTCTATCGCTTGGCTACCTGCAACTTTCCATTTTAGTACAAGCGCCTTCGCTAACTTCCTCTTAGTAAGACCCGAAGCATACCCCGGTAGGTGTCCTCTATTATACGCGGGAGGGCTCACCCAACCTAGTAGTATAGCCAAGTCTTTCCTAGAAAAGTTATCAAATAATTCTTTTTCGACATCATTCATCTAGTAGAGTCACTCGTCCTCGCTAGGCCTAACATGTTTGTAGAAGTACTTCTTATCACATGGTTGCCACATCGCTAGTTTCGAGGGACTCACTGTTCTTTTCTTCCATGCTTTCGGAAATACAGTTATCTGCATATCCGGCATGGAGGTTCCTTTGTGTATCTTATCACTCATCTAGTGCCTCACTCGGAGGCGTTCCATGGGGCTATTTCCCCACGGCTTTCATACCATTGTTCTCTGCTCTGCTTATTAGTTGCACATTCGTGCAACAAGTCAGACGCAGAAAGTAGGGCAACCAGTCTAGGGAAAAGCACAGGCATATCTGCCATCTGCTTACTAAATTTTTCAGTGGTGTGACCCCATCCGAAGTGTCCTTCGTCGTCGTCAACATCACTAAAGCCGTATCTAGCAGCGTGTGTTCTCATGTGGTCCGCACAAGCATATTTTGTGCGCCACGTTTCCCCATAGTTGTTGTCATGGTTTTCGTTCCAAAGCACCAAGAACTCTTGGTATGCCTTGTCGGTCAGGATTCCAGCAACCTCAACGATTCTTCCGTTTCTAACCGCCTTTAGGTGGTCAGTACGAAACTCTCCGAGGTCTTGCCTCATTTCGTTCTCGGTCGATGTTGTTTCCTTACCATCGTATTTCTCTACTGCTTCCTCTGTGGAAAGCAGCCCTGTGTTTTCAATTTCTTTACTCATTCTAGTAGAGGATTATTCTCCCTCAGTTTTTGAAACTATGACAATTCCCTTATGTTCACCATCGTAGTCATCTAAGACTACAACGTCACTTAGAACTTCGATTACCTCAAAGCCCTCTTCTTGACCGAGCAGAACCCAGTCGCAACCGTCATAATTTTCTTCGACCCATCGGTCTAACGTTTCATTCCCACGCATTCTCATCTAGTAGGAGTTTATTCTTCCTCCATATACGCATTATGTAGTATATCTCTCCCTATTAGTATAGGGCAGGTTAGTTTAGAGCGGTCTGTAATAGACGCCTTTAGAACTATTTCTTCTCCAAAGACTTCTATCTCCAACCACACCAACTTCCTTCTTTGAACTCCATTTGCGTTCCTAACTCTCACACGCCCAGCGCGTTCGAGGCCAAGAGCCAGTGCGAGACCCCTATCAATCGAGGTCCTCGCTGCTCCTGTGTCGATGACCCCTCGACAGTCGATGGGCCAACCCTCCTTGTCGGGGTTGGTTATCCTCACCTTTGTCGTGAAGGGTTCTTTCTCTTTCAACGTCTCACGTCTCTTCATCTAGTGCCTCACTAGGAGGCTCACATTCTTTTCCATTCCCCGGTTTCTATGACCATCAACCCACCACAGTCACACCAATAGTGTTCTACGGCTTCGGGGTCTTTGGGGTCAATAGGTTTTCCGTCCGAAGTTTTTGTCTCTGCTTCCGCTAAGTATGTGTATTCGTCGCTATGACAAAACGCACAGACTGGCCCACAGGCTCCTTCTCGAATGGTTATTCCATTTGACTGCAAAAGTATCTGTATTTCTTCTGTTCTCATCTAGTAGGGCGCTAGCCCTTAGCCTCAATTCATTAAGACAAATTTCACACACATATTTCACTTTGAGAAATCTCCCATCTTGACCACGTCCTTGGTGAGGAACAAATTTCACATATCCGTGAAATTCGCAACTGTCAAGACCCAGTGAAATCATTGTCTGATGTATGTTTTCTTGTCTTTCATATTTATCTGTATAACTCATCTAGTGGGGCTCACGCCCTCTTACTGTCTTTTGGAATCTTAGACACACTTATTCTTCTCTGAACACCGGAGTAGCGAAGTTTCCTTACCACTTCTCTAGCCATCTCCTCGTCCATGAAGTCATTGTTTTGCAGTATCTTCACAGCAGTCTCGCCGCCATGATAGCGGTCGACACCGTGCTCTGCGATGCTCACAGTGTTGTCTTTGAGAGAATGCTCTCCAACACCGAGTTCGAGAAGTTCCAATCGGATTCTCTCGTACTTAGCGTTGGAATCCTTCCTCTTGGGTAGGATGTCCTCTCTTTCTTCCAGCAGTTGTTCATAATATTCGACTTTTTCGTCTTCCATCTAGTGAGGATTACTCCTCTTCTTTCCAATGTCCCATTAGAGCATCTTCGAGAGCCTCTGAAAACTTCTTTCCAGCAGCCTCCAATCTCTCATCGGAACAGGTTGTTTTTCCTCCGAAAAATGACTTGATACGAGGTTTGTACTTTTCCTTTATGTTTTGGTTGACCATTTCTCTCAAGATTATGGGGAACCCCATAGCAGTGTAGGTAGTTCCCATTAAATCAAGTAAAGCCTTGGCTTCCGTTCGGTATTCCGCTGCTTCGTGCGGAGTACTCTGTGCTAGGTATTCTAGCATCTCGTATTTTCTATATTTTTCATTAGTATTGTTTTCACTTTCGTTACTCATTCTAGTTGGCCTTTCGGCCTAGGTTATGATAAAGTCGCTCTTTACTCCAGCAGCGTCTAGCATGGTGATTATGAAACCGATGATTGCGGCCATTTGCCGGTCTTCAACGTATTCATCGATTTCAAAACCAATTTTGCCTTTCTCTCTCATTACTTCGAAGTTAGAACGCACTTCTTCGACCGGCTCTTCAGGCATACCAATAATGGTACACCAAGCCTCAATCATTTTACTCACCATTTCGTAATGTTTAGTGTAGGCCAGCCCGCAAGCGGCCCCCATTCCTAGACGGAAGGCGACTTCACTTGAAATCGCATTTCCGTTCATAGAAGTTAATTCTATACACACGTCTCGGTCGAAACCAAGTGCTTCTCGGTTACTTTGCAGTAATTGGTTCGACTTTGCCTGTATTAGCATTACTTTGGCAATACCATCGACATTGGCGTCTTGGTCCGTTTCGAACCAACCACCAATGACGAAGCCTTCTTCATCATATTCGAAATTAGTCATAATTATGTTTGTTTCACCACTTTCTGACTTCTTCTTCATTTTCTTTCGGACGAACTCATACTCCTCTTCCCTCTCGGGGTCGGTAGGAGCACCTGTGGCTTCAGCCTGTAAGTTGGTAGCGGCTAGAAGGTGACCTTTGTAGTCGTCTTCTTCAATTAAACCGGCCCCAAAAAGAGCCGTCAATAAACACCTATACCAATCCCACACGTTGAACCATTTTTCGTAATTCGTCTCTAAAACCTTAACATCATATCCCATATAATCTAGTAGGGCGGTTAGCCCTTTCACGGTTTGAAGTCTTCGCTTCGCATTTGCTCTATGGCAGCGTCCCAAAGATAATTTTCAAAACGATTATTTTCGTCACCGAATCCGGCTCGTATTTCCTTGCCGAAGTCCTTTATCTTCTTGTTTGCTTGCCTAGTGTATGGGACAATTAATCCCATCTGCTCTTTACCATAAGCCGCCCAAAAGTAAAACCCCTCCTTCCGGTTAGGGTGTTGACTAGGGGGTACCCCATCGTATTTGACTTCACCGTCTTTATTTGTGTATTCGTCCGTTTTTATGCTGTCAACATACCACATGCTGGAGCATACGGCTATACACTCAGATTGTGTTTGGAAGGCCAGTCTCGTTATCGCAGTGTAGACGTCGTGTTTGTCCAATTCTAGAACCATGATTATTGCCTCCCCTTGGCTGTTTAGTAACAGCGCAGTTGGAAGGTAATTATCAGGGTCGCTCATGTTGTACACAATTCTTTTTGTCTCTTCTACGAAATCGTCGATTCGCCTTTCCCATTTTTTTCTACTCATCATCTAGTGAGGATTATTTCCAATTCCTCTTTCTCATGGTACTTCCGACAATAATCATATTCTCCTTACTATCGTTCATTCCCATCGCTTTGTTCAAAGCCTCCGCTTCTTCTTGGGCTTCTTTCTTTTCCATGTGCTTGAAATCAGGGTGGTCAATGGGTCTGAATCCTTGTTCGTTTTCTATGCACATCACAATCTGATATTGGTTAATATCGTTGTTCATGCTCTTAGCATAGTAAACATATCTGCTTCCTCTCTTACCATTGTCCAATTCTAATTCATCTTTCACTTTTTTCATCTAGTAGGGCGTCACTCCTGTTCGAGTAAGTCGCCAATATCGTCGTTCAAGACTTGTAGGCAGTGGATTATCCTTCTTACTTTCCAGTAGTTGTTCTTAGATACCTTGGTGATTTCCTCAGCCAAGGCCCTAATTGCCTCTTCCACCCTTTCCTTGTCTATTTCTTGACTCATTCTAGTAGAATCAGTTCTTGTTGTCCTTTAGAACATTCTTAGCAGCGACTTTGAGTATACCCTCCATAGACTCGGTGGGCTCTTCGAAGTACTGCATGATTCTGAACGCTAGGTAGTCGGCAGATTCCTTATGGTACCTGCACCACCACTTTGAGTCCTTAATTTCAGACTCGGTTAAAGACACTCTGTTCTTTTCCATCTAGTGGACCCTGTAATCGAGTCCTTATTTGTCTTACCTGACTATTCCTCTTCCGTTACAACGGCTATGAACTCGGCTTTGCGCTCGTCGTTACCATTCCCATACAGGATGGTATCTCCGTACTGCAAGTCCGAGAAAACGGGCTGGTTCTCTAGGGTTCCAGTCCCGCCATACTCGTTGCCGGCTATTATCTTGACCCACATCGACTCACCGTCGTAGTTAGGGTCGTTGCTCGGGAAGTGTATCACTTTCAAGAGCACACTTTCAGTGCTGGGCTGATACATCATGTAAGGGTTCAAAGGCATTCCGAAGACGATTCTGTCATCGTTTATGTCCCATATTAGTTTCCCTCCGATTTCGTTGTCTTCCCAACCCATAGCCATGGAGTTCCATCCGGGGTAACCATCTATGTGGTATAGTACGGTTCCCGGTCGGTGGTGTGGTGCGCCAGCCAATGGCGGCCCCACAACTCTAGCAATTTCAGGGATTTCAATCCCTTCAGGTAATTTCTCTATATTGATGTCTATATTTTCACCCATCTAGTAGGTCATTCCTCTTCCATACACTTCAAAGCGTAATCGAAGATGAACGGACCATCGGTCCACTCGTGGCGGTATTTGGTTCCAACAGACAGATTCTCTCGAATCCAGTCCCTTGGTATGCTTACACCGAAGTAGGGCTGAGTCCTCCTGTCGGAGAACTTGCTCTCTTCCCTGTGCTCAGGTAGCGTCATAGTGACATCTACCACTTTACCGTCTATGGTGTTCCAAGCATGATTCATAGGTATGATTAGATTAGCCCATCCCTCTACATAGTCTAGATTATCAAATCTAAGTAGAGAGTTGTAGTAGCACTCCTTTAGTTTCGGCTTTCGATGGTTTTCTTCAACCACCTTATCCGAGAGTTCTATATCCATACCAATGCTCATGGTTCCGTTATCGAGAATCCACTCGTAGATTCTGTGTATCTCAGTATCTTCCTCGTACATGTCTCGACTCATTTTGATGTAACTTATCAGGAAAGGCTCGTCATCGTTACGAGGCCCTCCCCATTTTTTCTTCTCATTCATCTAGTAGGGCGTTAGCCCATGAAGGTCACTCATTCAGTAATCGTCCCTTTGTTCAAGGTTGGGACGAACCGGAAAACCGAGCGCTATGTATTCTTCTTTCGTGCATATCGCCTCCATGATAGAGGCGGATACGAAATCAGTTCTTCTAGATTCTTCGTTCGGCTTTGCTCTCAGAATGAGTTCTTTGATGTAATCCACGGTATTTTGTAACCGCTTGACGTCCTTACACTTATCTTTGTAATCCTTAAGGATAAGCGGCAAGTCCACGATGGCTTGCATCTTCTCATCTGTCTTGCACTGAAACTCAAGGGCAGGTAGGATTTGTTCCCACGGCTCGTATGTCTTGTCGCTTTCCCTACCATCCATGAGTATGTAGCCACCTTTTTCAGCAGGGCATTCCTTGTATTCCCAAAGCACCCAACCACTCGGTTTGGGTGAATTTTTTATCATGTCATAATTTTCGTCAAGGTTTTCGTTCCATACCCATACTACATCGTCATCTATGTTGTATTTGTCTGTGTTAATCATTCTTCATCTAGTAGGGCGTTAACCCAAAAAAAAGAGCCCACGGTGGTGGGCTCAATTTCCTGCTTCGTACAACTGAACGACCGCTGGTCGTCCTTGGTTGTCGAAACCTGAGTAGGCAATAAAGCACCCTTCGCACAACACGTTCCAAACGAACACCTCGGTGTCGTCCATAACTATCGTCGTGCTAGTAGGCACTTCGTGGCCGTTCTCGGTCTCTTTCCCGCATTCAAAGCATATTTTCTTACCGCTCATCTAGTTACCTCAATCCGAGGTAGTTCTGAACAAGGCCAGAATCCTATACGGCTTTTCGTCATCAAAGTCGTCGCCGTGAATGATGTTGTGTATCATCCTTATTCGATTCTTATCCTCATCATTAACAACATTATATTTCTTGTTATTCTTGGAAAATATATATTCATCCATCTAGTTAGTCACCAATGCTTGCTGGTGACGAAAATGTATAGCGCCCATCCTGCTGCTAAAGCAAAGGCGCTTAGTACTATTAATTGGTCATAATCCATCTAGTGGAGAGGTGGTTGGTGTTTTAATGACTCAGTAACGTAGAAATGATAAAACAACCTAAGTCGACACCAACCACTCACCGGTAAAATAACGAAACCCGATGAAACTCTCCTAGTAGAGGCAGTAGCCTCAAAGTGCGTCCAACTCAAACTGAACTTCGTCGCCAGTAGCGACGGTTTGTATGTTCAACTTGTTGTAAGTTCGACCGCTCTTTGCGGACTCTGCCTTCGTTCTTGCGAATGAAATCTTGACTGGTAGGGAATGTCCCTCGTTCTCCCAGCCCTTTACCTTGCTCTCGAAGTGGTCAGCCTCGTAGGAACTGACCCACATGGTCACCTTTTCTCCGTCAGGTGAGGTCATCCTCACTGCGGTACTGGTACCATACTCTCCTTCAATACCTGCTGTGTATCCTTCTACAATGTAATTCTTGTAGACTTTATCGAACTCCGCTCGAAGGGTTTCCCTTTCGACCAAGTTCGTTTCAGGTACGGCGTTCTTTTCATTCTCTTTCGCGACTTCATCCAAGAAGTCGCTTAGTGTCGTTTGTTTTTCTGACATAACTAAACCTCTAGTAATCTTAGGCGGTATTCGGGAGCCTATAACCATTGCTTAGGCCCCCTGTTTCACTTTCAGATTTGCTCACTTGAGAGCCATTCGTTGAACGATAGAACTTCTTCTCGTGGGGTCTTGTAAGCCCCGCTTCTCGCTAGGTAGTCAGCATAGTTGTTGTACTGATTGTCAGCATGGGCCTTTACATATTCCCATGTGACGTTAGGTACTTCACTAGCCAGTTTCTTTACCTTGGCAACTAGTTCTTTGTTCTCCTTTGGCTTCCAGTTTCCGAACACTAGGTTTCCCGCATATTGCGAGTCGCCGTATATCTTCACAGCAGGAACGTCTTCTCCCTCAGCGCGATAGTCGTGTATCACCTGAAGGGCAACGTGTATTGCTGCCAGTTCGGTTGTGTTGTTCGTTGTTTTACCCAATTCTAAACCGTTCGGAGAGAGAACATGGTTCTCAACTGTTGAGTGGTAGTCATCAGGGTGTTGACTCAAAAATGAGTTAATCACCACAACTCCCACTCCTCCGAGCGTTGGTATGTTTGGGTTTTCATTATTGATGGCCGAGCCATCCACGTATATTTCTATCATATCTAGTATCTACTATTACATAGTAGTAGTTCAAGGTATAGGTGTATCTGCATTATAGGTAGAGAAGTTACCCCCTATCCTATCGTCATTTACCCCTTCGAGCCGGTTACAGACCCGTAGTGTCTTACCGTGAACGGTTCCGGGTAGTCTGATGATTCTCCTGTTGTCATACGTCACCATCCAATCTAGAAGCAGTTTGTCGTTCTTCTTGACCTCTTCGACGAGGCCCTTGTAGAAGTCTTCGACAGACTCGTTCTTTTCTCGGTGGTTGACATACTCCGTAAACGGAATACCATCTCCCATCACGCGGTCGTAGAACCCGTCTACGATTACGTGGAAGCCCTTACCTCCGCTGAACACGATATCGAAATCGTCGTCAGTCAGTTCAGGCCATTCGAACTCTCCGTAGGAAGTGACATCCTTCATAGTGTCAATCACTTCCTTTACCATTCTGATACCCTCGTCGTAGTCCTTGTTGTCATAGTCGACATCAAAGTAGAGGTCTCTTTTCAGAAGGGTGTTGTGATACCGAGGCAGGGTTATCTTCCCGCTCGGACTACACCACTTCTTCTTCTTGAACTTGTTTTTCGCCATCTTCCCTTTCGGGTCAGGACCGATTCCCTCGGGGTTCAGCCACTGTGCTGTCGTATAGTAGACATGCAGTGGGGCCAATCGTTGTAGATGACCTTTCAGACCTCTTTTTGTTCGCACTCGGTCTTTGAGGACCTTTGCGACCACCTGCTGGTTTTGATGGTCCCAGCAGAAGAATCTGAATTGCCTGAAAGTCGAGTAAGGAGGTAGATACAATTCTTCCTCCGGTAGTTTCCGGTAATATCTCCGGATTCTCTTGACTTTCTCCTTCATAGTAACCCTGACATGCTTCTTGTATAGAGGCATGTGGAGTTTCGATTGTCTGAACGCCATTCGTAGAGCCATCATCGTATGCGCCCCATTAGAGAAATCATGACAATCACAGTCATTCTCCCCCTTTCGGTCACATGCAGGATGATGGTTCTTCGGGAACCTCTTAGCCATCTCGCTCACGCAAGAGGCTGGGTCCTTGACGAAAGATTCGAGGTCGAGTCTGTGATGTTCACAGAATCTCTCTCCCGCAGGTGCTTGCATCTTGCACCTCGTCCTGAATCCCGGTTTACGGGACAGGCATCTTGTTTCGTTGTTTTTCCAACTCATCTAATGGAGTGTTGGTCTGCGTTTACTCGCCTGCAACATCTTCCCACTACTATGATATCATTGTTCTATATGGAAGGCCCGCTTGGGGTTATCTTCCGAACTCATCTGTTGAGAGTTAACAAGTTTCCGAGGAACTGGCGGATTTAACCGGTTGGAGCCAGCCGCGACGTTGTCTACCTTTAGTAGACGACTCGCAAGGAATGATTGGAACGAAGTAGGTTCTCAATCGATTGTGATTCGATTGGGGTTCTAGGACGTATGTCCTTTACTTCGATTCATCTACCTTTAGTTGACCGTAGCGTCACCGCAAGGTCTGAAACGTAGATGAGGTTCCAATTGTATTCCGTGGCTCAAGGTATGAACTTTCATGACTTCTAGGGGTAGACGCAGGGATTTGATTTGCCCATAACGAGACACGCGTCTCGGCTTTGGGACGGCGTAGAGCCGCCTCAAGGCGTTCAAATCTATGCTTCTACATAGGAAGTCGTGAAACTCGGAATGAGTGAAGTGTGTACGCGGGTACACACAACCTCATCTTCCGACTTGTGTTCATGCCGCTGAGTTCCGAGGAGCCGAAGCCTTGTGTTCTACACGTAGTGTAGACCTAAAAGGCGGTAAATAGGCTCATGACAGTTCAGGGTGAACTGTCTATTTCCGTAGGATGAGCCGGTATCGCAAAGGTTGGGCTATGGGAGAATACGCTCCGTATTCAGCGAAGCGGTCCCTTTGCCCAAACGCCACCAAAGTGGCGTATTGCGATAATTTTCGGCTTACGTCATCTGCCCCGAAGGGCATCAGTTTCGTTAATACTCTCTAGTAACTCGTTCTAGTGAGAGTAGAACTAAGTTTCCGAGGAACTTGGCGTTGAACCGGTTAAGCCAAGCCGCGAGTGTCAATCATTAACGTTGTCAATGCTATCAGCAGCCCGCTGGGGCTTCTGATAAAATTGAGTGTTGAATCACAGATTGTCGTAGCGCAGCCGCTAGACATTCGTTTAGTGATTCATTGCGTTTGTGATTGACTCGCAGGGAAGAAGCACGCGCTTGTGCTGCTTCTTTCTGTGGCTCAAGGTATGAACCTTGGTTCGTGCCGTAGTAGTTCCGAGGAGCCGAAGCCGTTCACAACCATGAAGAGCAGCGCTTGGGCTGCCCTCTTCTATGACCGTAGGTCTGGTTGTGTAGGCGGTAAATAGGCTCATATAGGCATGCACTTGTGCTGCCTATTTTTCCGTAGGATTAGCCGTCGTGCCAGTTTGATCGCTCGACCAAACTGTAGCACAGGCGGCCCGTTACATCCCGTTAGCACCGCAGCGGAGCCGCAAGGTGGTAGGGATGTTAGGGTAATCATGGATCTGCGAGACTTGCTCAGCAGTTACATGACTTGTC
>MDSV01227140.1_pt1 | contig 10507 bp, 22 predicted proteins | sample 810851 | NCBI WGS metagenome assembly MDSV01 (sample SAMN05326640, study PRJNA326480) | marine metagenome | isolation source: seawater | place: Atlantic Ocean: North East | collected 2012
TATTATTTTGATGGTAAGAAGCTGCATACGCTTTATAAAAAGAAACGTTAATCTTCTTCTTTATTTTGTTCTTGCTCTTCTTCTTTTTCTAATTCTTTCTCTGCTTCCTCTCTCAACTTTTTAAGTTCTTTGTAATAGTTAGGGTGTTTCCATTCAAACATTTTTTGCTCCTTGTTTTTTTTTTATTTACTATTATACCACGAGCAATTTTTCACTTTTTTATTTTATTGAATAGTAGACGACTCAAAGTTTTGGGTGTTTCATTCTAGATGCGACAACGAATGCTTTTATACAATTACAGAAGAATTAAAAGAAATTATAATTTTATCTTCATCATAAGAATTTATTGGTGAACGATGTTTCCAATAAGAAGGTATAGTAAGTATGTCTCCTTCCTTAATTTCTGCAGTAAATCTTTCTCCAAAATTATCTATTTCTGTTTTTACAGATCCTTCAGGTAAATTAATATAAAATATATTTGAGAAATGACACTTGCCGTGTATGTGCCATTCATGGAAATCATTTTTTTTATAAATTTGAAACCAAGTATGTTCTAAACCTATTGTAGTTTTAGTCTTGTCACAAAATTCTAGATGATACCCAGGGTAAATATTATCAACAAAATATTTATAATAATTTCTAGTGAAGCCTGGTGGTAAATTATAATCTTGATGATAAATTCTTTGTTCATTTGAACACAAACTATTGACTGGTATTTCGTAAATAAGTTTTATTAATTTATTTTTATGTTCAGAAAAATTTGGTACAGGGTAGATAAAGTAATTTTTGTCTAGAGACATAGATAGCCTAGAGTATAATTGAAAAAAAATAATTAACCAGCTTTAACTGGCTATATCTAAAAGACCTGTCTTAGCGTCTTCAACACTTTGATCATTAATCTTTACTTTAAGATCTTTGATCTTGATATCAATCCACTTCATATCAGGAGTCACTCTTCCCTGATCCAACGCTTGGCTGGCCCATTTGGACTCCAATTGAAGTTTCTCCGATATTAACTTTTGTAGTTGCATTTCGGTCAACCTCCTCAAATGTTAAGAAAGTACGGTCTGAGTAAAAACCTTCGTCCGCACCTTCAATTTCTCCTGATTCAACGCCATTTGCAAACGTTTCAAGAGCTGCTTTATCGTTCTCAGCCTCAAGCATCTTATTAAAATACATATTTTTACATCTTGCTTGGACGCGATATAGCTTCATGTAGTATTATATATCAAAAAAGGAGAGATAAACAAGCCCTTAGGTCGTTGCTTCGGCATACGGGTTGCAGCCAAACTTTATATAGATTTGTTGTTCATTTACATCTTGACGGCCTAATTCTTCAATTTTTTCTAAAGACATAGTGTAACCGTCTACCATACAATCATAAGCATCATCATAGATTGTTGGGTTTTGATAAGGGGGTAGACATTGGTTCCCAACACTAGTGCACATTAATAAAGTTAATACAAATTTCATAAAAATCCTATATTATCCTATATAATTTAATCCTTGCATATCCCATGAAAATGTTTATATAGGTTAGATGCTTTTTAAAACAACTAACAAAGAGGATACCATGAAAAGTAAAGAAGATATAGATGCGTCAACAGTGGAAGCTTTTGATGTGACAAGAAATCGTCCAGGTTGGATGATGGACAAACCAAAAACCATTGAGAAAGTTCACATTTTTTCTGTGACCTTTGATGAGGGAACAAAGGAGTTATCCCTTATTGTCAATGGTGATGTCTACAGGAAGATGCCTGTGAAAGATAAATTATCTGGAACAGTAAAATTTCATGAAGGCATTGATCAAATGATTAAACTATTTAGAGACTGGGGTTTTTATGAAAACTCTAATTAGATCAGACTCTGATGTGTTTAATGCTTGGTCGGACAAGGTACATAAAATACTTAATCAGTTACCTATGATAACGGCCAACGGACACATGCCACTTGAATATTCAGATGAAGAATATCAACAGTGCATGAAAAAACTTCAACAGTGTGCAATGAGATTTGAGGATTTACCAATATATCCTATCAATGAAGAAACTGCACGAAGGTTGATTGATGACCAACTAGTGGGGTTGAATGACAAACCAGATTATTAGTTTTTTGTTATTGATAGCACTACTAGTGATACCACCAAAAGTAATATTAATTATTTTTGGAATATTAACATATACAATCTTGTACTAACCAAGGAGGAAAAGATGACAAGAGCAGTAAATAATAAATTTTTTGAAACTAGAGATTATTCTATTTTTAAAAAAGTTAGAGGGAACAGACCTGTTGACGAAAGTCACGTGAAGCAATTAAAAAAATTAATTGCAGACAAAGATCTTATGGATCCGATACGTGTAAATGCAAACAAAGAAGTAGTGGATGGTCAGCATACATTACAAGCAAGAAAAGAATTGGGATTACCAGTTCCTTACATCATAATTAATTCTGATGATCCGCTTGATGTTGCAAGATTAAACCAAGGTCGTAAGAATTGGTCGATGGATCATTTCTTAGGTCACCATTGTGCTAGAGGTAAAATGGATTACAAAATTTGTAAATCTAAGATGCAGCAATATGGTTTCCCAGTTTCGGAAACTTTAATTCTGTTATTAAAAATAACTTCTAGATGGAGATCTATCACTGAGCAATTTAAACAGGGAGATTTTAAAATTCCTGCTGGTGGAATTGCTAATTGTGATAAAATTGGTAGTCAACTTATGCAGCTTAAAAAATATTTTTTAGGTATGGATAATACTGAAAGAAGAATTAAACGTCAGATTATCACTGCATATATTATTGCTGAAAGACACCCACAGTTTAATTTTGATAGGTTTAAAAAAGCCATTAAAACTAAATCTGCATGGTTGATGACTGGGACATCAGCACGTGATTACATACAAATTTTCCAGAAAATATACAATTCTGGATTAGTCCCAAAAAAAAGAATCAATCTTCTTGATTTCTTTGATACTAGGGAATATACAGAGGAATAGGAGAGATCATGGACATCACTAAATGGAAATCTTGTGCAGTTGATATCGAATCATACACACTGATCAGAGCAATGGGGAAGGCAGGCTTCAGAAGACCTGGATCTATGATTGCTAAATTAGTTGATGAAGAAGTAAAAAAGATAGCTAAAAAAGAGGGGAAAAGCTATCCACAAATGAAAGAGAATTTGCTTAACTCGGGTAAGAAATTACTTAATGGTAAGTAGAATCCTAGGTGTGCCCCCGGGAGACTGGGGGCATTTATTCAATAAAGATATGAAAAAAACAATAAAAGTAGAATTAAACAGAGAAGAATTAAATATTCTTATTAATGGATTAACTGTTAGAGCTTTGAGTGATAACCTTGATGAAGAAGATAAAGCTCTTGGCAGAAAATTATCTAAAGCTGAAAAAGAATTAGAGCCAAAATAATATTTGACTTCAATCAAATATTTTAATATTCATTATAAATCGTATTCCTAAGCCTAAAATGAAAAGGTGAGGCTTTCAAAACACCTTATTCTCAATTAACAACGAACGCTAATTTAACTTTAATTTAAGGAGATTTAGTGGGTAAAAATAAAGCTGCTAAAAGCAGTGAAGAAGCATTAACTGAAACATTACAAGAATTAGTAATGATCTGTCCTAATAAAAAAACTTATGACAAGATGACCAGTTTAATGTTTCAGTTGTATTGTGGGAATGACTTTGGTTTAGGAAATTTCAGTTTAGCATTTCTTGACAAAATCGAGGAGTGTTGGCGATCAGGTAGAAAACAAGCTGCTAAAGCTAAAGGTTTAAAACTGGTAGTCACAGATGCGTAACCACGGTGTAATTCCACATCTATATCTTTTCCCACATCGTGGTTATGCTGATGAACAATACAAATCATTCAAAATTAATTGAAGCGTCACTTGACTTTTGTAACTCATTGGACGGCAAGCAACGTACCGAGTTCATTGAGGATGCATTAGATGATTATAAGTGGACCACTTATGTAAGATCTCCTAGAGAGGTACAGAGGCAGTTTCGTGAGTTATTCTCCAAGCTTGTTAAAAACTTTGGGCACTGATATTGCATCAATGGTAATTAACGAGGAAAAGTCTCCAGAACAGAAACTTTTCCAGGCCATAGTATTGCAAGCGTTTGAGGATGCTTTGACTACTCATGGAAGTAAACAGGAGAGTTATTTAAAAAAAGATGCTCATGATTGGTTTTTAGATAATGGCCCTCAGTTTGAAAGTATATGTTGGTACGCAGGTTTTGATCCTGAAATTATAAATGAAAAATATAAAAATTTATTAGAAGAGGGTAAGATAATATTTACTGAACTACAGAAGGACTGGGTTCGGTATCGTGGATTATATAGGGAGTATCGAGCTGCTAAGACTAGTAGTGAGAGAAGAGAGATAATGTTTAAAATTAATAAAATTAAATAGTCATGGCGGTCTAAAAAATTTCGCTCCTGGGGGAAAACCAGCGAGCAAAGCAAAAATGATGACTAGGAAAAACCCCCAAGAGTGATAAGAGTCTATTAACATAAACCATGTTCTTTATACAACAATACCGGACACCGGACAATTAAATTATACTATATAGATTATACAGACTCCTTATTAATAAAAAGTACCCCAGGGGGTAAAACAGGTGTCCCTGCTGTCCCTATCGGTCTATTAGTAATATGTACCAACGGTTTTAGTGTGTTTTAGTGGTGTCCCTGTGGTGTCCCTATGGTGTCCCTAAGGGACACCTCTTGCGGGAACGTTATCGAAAGTTTTTGCTATACTTACTTTTAGTTGAAATAATCTATATAATAAAAATATCATGATGAAAAAATTGCTAGAGAGTGGCTTCAAAGTCACAGCTACCAAAGAAGGTAGAAAGATGGCCAAAGAAGCTTTCCGTAAAGCTTTCAGAAAGTTTAAGAAGGCAGACAAAAAAGAAAGAGTACCTTATGATTTAATCAAAGCAGATCTTAAAAGAAAAATTAAAGGCACTAAGCTTATAACTCAAGCAGAGATCAAGGCAAATCCTGGCTCAAGAAGAAGAATAATGTTGAGAATTGCGAGAGATAAAAAACAAAAAAGTAAATTCAAAGGGCCAATTATCTACGGTAAAGCATATCAATCAGATAAAGCTGGTAAAGGTTTGCAGATACCTATGATTTCTAAACAACAAAGACGAGACGTACAGGAAGATATATCTCAATCAGTTAGAAAGTTTTTAAAGAAAAAACTTGGAAGAAAAAAAGGTGGTGATATAAAAGTTATGAAGTCAATTGCTAAGAAATTAGATAAAGCTTCAAGAGCACATAAAGGACAATCAAAAAGATTAAAAAGAATAGTTTCAAAATACGTATAATGGGATTAAAGAAAAAAGAATTAAGAACAGTAGACGATCTGACTCCAAAACAAAAAATGTTTGTGGAGATTTACGTCAAAGACTGGGGATCAATTACCCAAGCCGAAGCTCTTAAACGTGCTGGTTATGTTTGTAAGAATGAAAATGATTATGGTGTGATGGCATCAAGATTATTATCAAGAAAACAAAATCCACATGTTGCTAAATACTTCGACACAAGATTTCAAAGAGAACTTAAAATGTATGAAGGTGATAACCTTCGTAGGTTTAAGAGATTTGATAGACTTGCTGACAAAGCCGAAAAGAAAGATCAATACGCTGCAGCTATAAATGCAGAATACAGATCAGGCCAATTAGCAGGTGCGTTTGTTGATAGAAAAGAAGTTAGAGTAACTGGTTTGGAGGGAATGTCACGTGAAGAACTTGAAAAGAAATTACAAGAGCTTTCCGAAAAAATCGATGGCTACAACGCAAAAACGATCGAAGTTGAGTCCAGCGATGATAAGCAAATTGAAAAAGGCTAGTTGGTCGGAGTGGGTTAAAGTATTCAATGAAGTACATAACTCAACTATGTTCACATCAATCGGTATTATTAAGGTAACTGTGGATGATGAATAAAAAGAAAATATCAATTAATAAAAAATCTAAACATTGGAAGGATAGATTTCCTTTGGTTGAAATAACTTGGCTAGACATTTGTAGCGACTCAGGTTGGCAAAGTATGGACTCACTTACTAAGGCAAAACTTCCTGTTTGTGTAACAAAAGGCCATTTACTGACTCAAAAGAAAGGTATTACAAGAGTGTTTGGAGACTACTCAGAGAACGAAAAAGGAGAGATTGAAGAAATTGGAAATACTACTATAATACCAAATAGTGTTATTGAAAATATTAAAAAACTGATCTAATGCCAAGCGAAAGTTTACTCTGGAAAAAAACCAAAAAAGGACTGACTGATTCATTCCTAACACGAGTAGAATCAACAACAATTAACGGAATCCCTGACATACACGGTGCACATAAGTACGGTGTATTTTGGTTAGAATTAAAATCAGATGAACTCAGTTATCCTGCACTAAATAAGTGGCAGATTGTTTGGATGAACAAGTATATCAAAGCTGGTGGTGTCGTATTTATCTTGGAAGAGACCCCCTCGCAGAGGTCTCTTAGACTGTACAGACCGGTGTCCGTGTTCACAGATCCTCGCACTCTGAAGCCCGTTGCCTCGTTCTCGTCTCGTGGTCAATGGCCACGGGTCCAGGAGCAGCTGGAGAAGGAGCTGGTGATGCAGCGTCTCGGGCAATGATCTCGTTCTCGGGACAAACCTCGCTCGTTCTCGTTCACTGGACCAGAGCTGGCCCATCCTGCAGCTGGTGAGCTGTGGATCCCAGGCACAGCTGAAGCTCGGTGTCGTTTCTCGCCCTCGTTTATTTTCCCTCTTTGTTAGTTAACGGGGGCAAGAAACGGCATCCCCCCCGTGCAGCTGTTCTCGCTCGTTGTCAAGTATAAAAATCTCGTTGCTCGTTTGAATTTGAGCTGACCCCCCAGCAGCGTAACTTCAGGACTGGAGCTGTGGAAGCTACTGCTGGTAAAAGCCGTAAAGAAAGGTCTTGACAAATCTCCCATCAGGTCTTATGTACAGCTACAAACAAACTAACAAAGGAGGATCTCGATGATCAGTAAAAAACTAATAAATCAAATGAACGAGTATTATGGATGTGAATACATTGTTACGGAAAAGCCGAAAAAGCAAAAGCTCGGAAAACTAATCAAAAAAATTAACAAGGAGAATGCGCCACCGGATGGCTGGTCCGCAGCAGATGCTGTCGTAAAGGAAGACAAACCACAGCCTGGTAAGATCTATAGTTTGACTGGCGGGCCCGGCACACCGTCAATTGCAGCTGGTAATACTTGGGCGGAAAGTGTCGTTGAGGAGACTGAAGAATGACGTTCTCGTCAACGTTACAGCATGGATCCCAGGAGCTGCTGGTGGCACTGGAGTCTGCAGCGTGAGCTACCTGCTCGGGTACCTGTGTTTGCTTTTGCTCTGGCCATCGATTACCTTAGCGGTGACTGGCATCCTGGTGCTCTCGCTCGTGGGACTACTATGATGGTGCCTCGCTCGTTTGAATTTGAGCTGGGGCAGGAGACCCGTGCTTCAGAGTTTGCCATCAGGCGCAGGAAGTTCTTGTGGTAAGTTTGGTGGTGAGGTCGCTCTTTAGAATGGTTCTAAAATATAATTGTTGCATTGGTCGGTGGGATTTGATAAGACAACGAATCAAACTTAAAAACTAACAAAGGAGTTAATTATGGGTTTAGACCAACACGCACATCTTCGAGGTCATAAGGTAGATTGGGAAAAATACTACTCGGACAACGAAGTTGATAGTAAAGAAGAACACGAAAAGGTTTTCGTGTGGAGAAAACACGCTCGACTTCAACAGTTCATGTCGGCAAAGTGGGACGAACAAAACACCACGCACAAACACGAGGGACATCTAGCACATTTAGGATTTAATGCAGATGAAGAAGCACCTGTCTATATAACTGAAAAGGTCGCCAAAGAGTTAGCCGAACAAATAGAAAAAGGTTTCGCTGACTACGAAGCCGAAGATGGTTTCTTCTGGGGACAACAGTTTCAAGAGGAGAGTGTCAAGGAGTACAAGGAACAAGATATCAAGTTCTTGAAGTTCTGTGAACAAGCAATCAACGATAAAAAGGTTGTTGAATATTGGTGTAGTTGGTAATGGCTAAAGATAAAATTAAAAGCGAGGCGACAGATGTCGCCTCGCCTCGTTCTCGAAAGAAAACTGACGAGAATGATTTCAATAAAAAACAGGACGCTACGCAGGAGTTACCAGATTGGGCGAAAGACTTACCAGATGAAATAGTAGTAAAAACTTGGGAGATAGATTAATGAAAAAAAAGAATGTCGCCTCGCCTCGTCCTCGTAAGAATGGTCAACTTGAACAAGATAAGATGACTGCACAGGTTGAGCAACTGGCAGGACGTTTGGCAGAAATATTAGGCGAGGAATTTATACAAGTAGAGGTTGAACCAATACTCAATAAATTAAATAAAAAAAAGTTAAATTAGCTATTGCAATAAGTATGGGATTTGATAAGACAAGCAAGTATTCATAAGAATACATAACTTAACAAAGAGGTAAAAATGCAAAAAGCCAAAAAGCTAAAGCAAGAAGAAAAAACTGTTGTTCTTGCTTATGCACAACTAAAGCTAAAAGCAAATAGACTATCGAAAGAGTTAGACACAATGAAACAGAATGTAGTTGATGTGTTCGAGAGGTCTAATCAAAACTTAATTATTGTCCAAGATGAGAACGGCAATAGTTTTGGAATACAAAAAATAAATCGTAAGAGAAAGAAATTTGAGACTGCAAATTTCAAAATCGCTCACAATGATTTATTCAACAAGTTCTGTACTGAATTAGAATATCAAGAGTACAAAGCAATAGGGGGGAATGATGACAAATAGTCTAATCAATATTGCTCAAGTATTAGCTGAAAGAGTTGGCGAGAAATCGCCAACTCAATTATCTGATATGCTTGTTGACAATGGTACAAAGAAACAACTCAACTATGAGATTATGTTTCAGTTGTTAATGGGGGAATGTGAAAAACACATATTAGAAAACAATGGTAATGTAGTTGTTGATGAGTTTAAGAATAATATCTTAAACAAGTTTAGTACACTCGTACAACAACTAACACCAACACAAGAGTAATCACTTACAAACCAATGGCGCGATTGCGCCATTGGTGTATCTATCGTATAGCAAGGCTCAAAATCTAAAACGAATTTCTTTTAAATCACAGAACAGCTTTTTCGCGTCAGAAGGCACAGCTTTCTGGGACAAAGAGGTTTACAAAGTAGGAAATATAAATACACTAGGGTCCCAAACGGTATGAATATAGAAAATTTAACAGAAGAAGAATTAAAAGATATTATACTGCAAAAGCAATTGCAGTGGATCAAGTTATGCCAGGATAATTTTATTATTTTTGCAGAGACTGTTTGGCAAGATTTTATTTATAGAAAAACAAAGGACCCAAAAAAGTATGGGCACCATCAAATTATTGCTGAATCTTTCGCTGATATAGCAGACGGTGATGCCAAGAGGCTCATCATTAATATGCCTCCTAGACATACTAAATCTGAATTTGCATCTTATTTATTTCCTGCTTGGTATATTGGAAAGTATCCAAAGAAAAAAATTATGCAGGTTTCACACAACGCTGAACTAGCATCAAGGTTTGGTAGTAAGGTTCGGAACCTTATGAACACGGCAGAGTATAAACAAATTTTTGGAAACGTAACATTAAGAGAAGACTCCAAAGCCAAAGGACGTTGGGAAACAAATCATGGTGGCGAATACTTCGCTGCTGGTGTTGGAGGGTCCATTACAGGTCGTGGTGCAGATCTATTAATTATTGATGACCCCCATACAGAACAAGACTCCATGTCTGATTCAGCTATGGACAGAGCGTACGAGTGGTATAGTTCAGGACCCAGACAACGTTTACAACCAGGTGGAAGGATCCTAGTGGTCATGACCCGGTGGGCGGTAGACGATCTTACTGGAAGACTCATCAAAGCACAGAAAGAACCTAAAGCAGATAAATGGGAAGTAATCGAGTTCCCTGCCATTTTACCAAACGACAAACCCGTGTGGCCTGAGTATTGGTCAAAGGATGATCTAGATTCTGTTAAAGCTTCTATCTCAATGAAAAATTGGAATGCACAATATATGCAGGACCCAACTTCAGAAGAGGGTGCGATTATAAAACGAGAATGGTGGCAGGAATGGAATGAAGAATACCTTCCTAGATTACTTCATGTGATTCAAAGTTATGATACTGCATTTTCAAAAAAAGAAACTGCAGATTATTCTGCGATTACAACTTGGGGAATATTCGAACCTGTTGAGGGTTATGAGAAATGCATAATACTTCTTGATGCTATGAAGGGTAGATATGATTTTCCAGATTTAAAAAATGTTGCTTTAGAGCAATATCAATACTGGGAACCGGAAACCGTAATTGTTGAGGCTAAAGCCTCAGGACAGCCCCTTATACATGAATTAAGACGTGCAGGTATACCTGTAATAGATTATGTACCTGCAAGAGGTAGGGA
>MDSV01046743.1_pt1 | contig 10506 bp, 7 predicted proteins | sample 810851 | NCBI WGS metagenome assembly MDSV01 (sample SAMN05326640, study PRJNA326480) | marine metagenome | isolation source: seawater | place: Atlantic Ocean: North East | collected 2012
TTCTGTCCTGGGCATCCGCGCGTGCAGCGAGCGGAAAGGCGAAACATACCAGACCGTTAGAAAACATCCAAACGCTCTTTTGTTGAACCATTTAGAGTTATGCAATTATTATCGGATGCAAGTCTTTTAGAAAAGAATGGTAAAGAAGTATTTCATCTTGAGTTGGGTGAACCCCAATCAATGATACCCTCGTTGGTAAAAAAAGAAATTAAAAGAATTTTGGATCTAAATTTACCTGGATATACACCTTCAAATGGAATAGAAGAATTAAGAAATGCTGTAAAGAAATTTTACAGTGAAAAATATAGTGTTGAAATTAATAGAGATAATGTTTTTATTACTACAGGTTCATCAGGTGCATTCCTGTTAACCTTTTTAACTTGCTTTGATGCGTCTAAAAAAGTTGGAGTTTTTAATCCTGTATATCCAGCTTATAGAAATATTCTTAAATCTCTAAATATAGATATTCTAGAAATTTACCCAGATGAATCTGACATCTGTAATATTGACTTAAGAAAAATAGAAAAATATAAATTTTTAGATGGTTTAATAATTTCGAATCCTAATAACCCGAATGGCCAGGTGTTTAGTGATGATGAATTAAACTTTATTTATTCATTTTGTGAAAAAAACAAAATTTATCTAATCCTGGATGAAATTTATCATGGAATAGAGTATGGTGCGAAAACAAAATCAATACTTAATTTTGGTCCTAATGCAATAGTTATTAACAGTTTTTCCAAATATTTTTGTTTGCCAGGTTTAAGGTTAGGCTGGGTGTTGATTCCAGATGCACTGAAAGAAAATTTTTTAAAATTATCCCAAAACCTTTTTATTTCTTCGGGAAATTTATCACAATATTCTGCAATAAAGGTTTTTGAATGTTTGGGTGAATTAGATAATAATGTTAAACAATATACCATCGCAAGAGATATTGTTAATGAAAAATTATCTAAAATTAAAGGACTAAAATTTAAAAAGCCCTGTGGAGCTTTTTATTACTATTTAGACTTAAGCAGTTTTAAAATAGACTCAGAAGTAATTGTCAAAAAAATTTTGAATGATACAGGTGTAGTGCTTACTCCTGGAAAGGATTTCGATAAAAAATTTGGTTCAAAAACAGTAAGACTTGCTTTTTCGATTAGTAATGAAATAGTAAGAGCTGGTGTTGACAAAATATATGATTGGTTTTCTAAAAACTATTGATTCCACCATCCTTGTCTTTTTTCTTGCTCATCCTGCTCTTTAATGACATCAATATTTTTTGCATCTTCATTAAGTAACATGTCTTTTTTTTCGTTTAAATCTTGAACTTTTTGTCTGTAACTTTTCCTTTTGTTTGAATCCTCAGTTACATTTTTTTGAATATTTGAACCCTCATTTGAGGATGGTTTGTGTTCGATATTTTTGTCGTAAACTTTTGCAGCTGGTTCTCCATTTGGTTTTGGATTTTTTCTAGCGTGTTTAGATGGTTTAAATGTGTCTATTAATTTATTAATTTTTTCAATTTCAACTAAATCATCGATATTGGTGAAAATAATTTTATTTTTTTTGCAAATTATAAAATCTAAATGACCAAGTTCAAGGTCAACTATAATTTTAGATAATCGTTTGTCATCTTTTTTAGAGGAGAGCTTTTTAATAATTTCATTCTTGAAATTTTCATTACATATTATAAAAACCCTTTCTTTAGGTTTATCAAATATGATTTCATCATAAACTTTAAGCGTTTGGCTTGTTAAAAAATCTGGCGATAGATTTCTTCCGTAACCATTGCAACTAGGGCATTTTACAGAAATTTTAGAGTCTTCATTAACTTTTAATCTTTGTCTAGATAATTCAAGAAGACCAAAATTACTTATTCTTCCAATTTGGACCCTGGCTCTGTCAGATTTAAGATAGTCTCTCAATCTTTTTTCTACTTTATAGTTATGATTTCTATCGAGCATATCAATAAAATCAATTACTATGAGACCTGCTAGGTCTCTTATTCTTATTTGTCTACTTATTTCTTCAGCAGCCTCTAAGTTAGTTTGGAATGCTGTGTCCTCAATATTTCTATTTTTTGTAAATTTTCCAGAATTAATATCAATTGCAACCAAAGCCTCTGTTTGATTAATAACAAGGTATCCTCCAGATTTAAGTTTGACTGTTGGGTTGTTAATATCCACTATTTTTCTTTCAATACTATAATTAAAAAAGAGCGGTTTTTTTTCTTTGTAAAACTTAATTTGTTTTACAGACTGTGGCATAAACTGTCTTACAATCTCTTTGCATTTGCTTAATATTTCTTTATTGTTAACCAAAACTGATTCATATGTAGAGTCAAAATAGTCTCTGAGACATCTTTTTATTAGGTTGTCTTCTTCATGAATTAAGCATGGTGCATTTGACTTAATTGTTTTTGTAGTAATTTCTTTCCACAACTTGATCAGAGAATTATAATCTCTTTTAATCTCTTTTAATCCCATGGATTCTCCTGCAGTTCTTATTATCACACCCATACCTGATTTTATTTTTAACTTACTCAAAACTTCTTTTAATTTTTTTCTAAGCTTTAATTCAATAATTTTTCTTGAAACACCACCACCTTTGTTTGTATTAGGCATTAAAACACAATATTTTCCCGCTAGAGATAATCTTGTAGTTACGGCAGCACCCTTGTTACCTCTCTCTTCTTTAACAACTTGAATTAAGATAACTTGATTACTTTTTATAACTTCTTGAATGCTGTATTTTCTATGAAAAATTACTGATTTATTTTTTTTTGGGTTTTTAAAATATTTTTTTTTTTAATTCTCGTTGGACTATAATCCTCAATCGGCTTGTAATTAAAAAAATCAACTATTTTGGAAATAAACCCTTTGTTATTTAATTCTTCATTTTCCTGGGGACTTTCAGAAATACTATTTTCTGAAAAGTTTTCCTCTATAAAATTTTCATTTTCTTCATCTTCTGAAATTACAAGATTTTGAGACTCATTAAACTCTTGCTCCAGTAATTTTTTTTTATCTGCAGTTGGAATTTTAAAATAATCAGGATGAATCTCATTATAGGCAAGAAACCCATGTTTGTTCGCTCCATAGTCAACAAATGCAGCTTGCAGCGATGGTTCAACTCTAATAATCTTTGCTAGATAAATATTTCCTTTAATTCTTTCATTTTTAAAATTCTCAGATTCATAATCGACTAACTCATTATTATCTACGATTGCAACTCTTACCTCTTCGTTTTTATTAAAATCTATAAGCATATTTTTCATTTTTAAATCCTTTAAAATCTTTTTAACTATTATTTAAACATCACAAAATACAAAAAAAAAGAACATATTGTTTTTTTTTATAAAAAAAACACTATATTTAGTATAATAAATACATAAAACCAAAATTGAAAGTTTCCTTTTACATTATATATTTTATAATTTTTTTTTACAGTAGTGAATTATTTTCAGCTGAAATTAAAAATGTAAGATATGGTTCTAATGCCGAGTTTGATAGAATTGTTCTAGATATTACTAATGATATTACATTTAGAAATGAAATTCTAGCAAATCTAATTAAAATAAAATTTGATGAAAAAATTCTTGTTAATAAAACTTTTAAAAAGAATATTGATTTAACTGAATTAAAATTTGATGATTCATCTAATACAATTATACTATCTTTTAAAAAAAAAATTTATTCTCCAAATATATATTTTTTAAAAAAAAAAAATAATAAATATGCAAGAATAGTAATTGATTAAAAAAAAAAAAAAAAAAAAGAAAAAAATAATTGTTGTTGACCCTGGTCATGGAGGAAGAGACTCTGGTACAGTTGGGGTTAGCAAGACTCTTGAAAAAAATATTACTTTGAAAGTTGGATTATTATTAAAAAAAGAATTTAATAAATACGATGATTTTGATGTAATACTTACTAGGGAAAGAGATGTTTTTATAAAACTTCAAGAAAGAACAAGAATTGCAAAAAAAAGTAATGCAAGTATATTCATTTCGTTGCATGCAGATTATAATAAAAATAAGCGAACAAGAGGTATTTCGTTATATACTCTTTCAGAAAGAGCCTCTGATAAAGAAGCTGAGGCTCTTGCAAGAAGAGAAAATAGATCAGATCTTTTTGGTAATGTTGACTTTTCATCTGAAAGTTCCGAGGTTACAAATATATTAATTGATTTAACAAAAAGAGAAACATTAAACCAATCAAGTCACCTGGTTAATTTTATGATTAAAGAATTTAAAAATGACATGAATTTATTGAAAAGAGCACATAGATTTGCTGGCTTTGCTGTTTTAAAATCACTGGATATTCCATCGGTTTTATTGGAAATGGGATATTTGTCAAATAAAAGTGATTCCAAGCTTTTGAATAGAAAAGATTATCAAAATAAAATTTCGAAAAATATTGTCAAAGCTGTTCAAAATTATTTTAATTGGGTAGAGAAAAATAATAATTAGGAGCAAAGATGTCTAAAACTCTCATAAACTTTTTTTACTCATTTCTAATTTTTGTTTTTGTTTGTTTTTTTGGATTAGTTTTTATTCTTTATTTTTTTGGGAAAGATCTCCCAAGTTTCGAAAAACTGTCGTCATACAACCCTAGATTAGTTTCAAAAATCTATACATCTAATGGTAATTTTTTAGAGGATTATTCTAATGAAAATAGAGTTTTTATAAAATATGATGAAATTCCAGTTGAGCTAATTAACTGTTTTTTAGTTACTGAGGATATAAATTTTTATAATCATTTTGGTATTGATTATAGAGGAATCACAAGAGCTTTTTTAAAAAATGTTTCTAATACATTTACAAATAAAAGATTGGAGGGAGCTTCTACAATTACTCAGCAAGTTGCAAAAAACTTCTTATTAACTAATGAGATTTCTTACTCCAGAAAAATAAAAGAAATAATAATAGCCTTGAGAATGGAAAGAGTTTTATCAAAGCAACAAATTATGGAGTTATATCTAAATGAGATTTATTTAGGTAATGGATCTTATGGTATAGCTTCAGCCTCTTTAAATTATTTTAACAAATCAGTTGCTGACCTTGAACTGCATGAAATGGCTATGCTTGCTGCTCTTCCAAAAGCTCCAACAACATATAACCCTTATAGAAATTCTGGTAGGGCTCTTAAAAGAAGAAACTGGGTGCTTAAAAGACTTTTAGATGAGAGGTTTATAGATTTAGATCGATACACTTTTTTTGTTAACAATGAAATTAAGCTTACTAAAAATAAGAAAATTCTGAACGAAAATGCGTCCTTTTTCAAAGAGGAGGTTAGAAGAGAAATTATATCAATGTTTGATGAAAAAAAATTATATGATAGTGGCCTAACTATAATGACAACAATTAATGAGAACTATCAAATTAAGGCAGAAAAAGCATTTAGAGATGGATTAAAAAATTATACCAAGAGATCAGGTTGGAATGGAGCAATAAACAATTTTAAAACTGAAAAGAATTTCAATTATGAACAGGCGATTTTAAGCCTAAAAACGCCAGCTGGACTATATGATGACGAATTAGCTATTGTTAAGAGTGTGTCAGCTAATGAAATAAAAGTTCTTACAAAAAAACTTGAGGAAATTAAGATCCACAGAGATCAAATGTTGATTATAAAATCTAAAAATATTGATTGTAAAAAATTTTTTAGAAAAGGTGATGTAATTGTTCTTTCCTTTGACGAGAAAAATAATTCTTATCAATTAAGTCAAATTCCAAAAGTTAACGGTGGAATGGTTGTTATTGAGAATAATACTGGTCGAGTTTTAGCTATGGTTGGAGGGTATGATTCAAGTTCATCTTTCAATAGAGTTACTCAAGCGAGAAGACAGTTGGGATCTTCTTTCAAACCATTTGTATATATAACTGCATTGGAAAACGGATATTCTCCAGTAAGCAGAATACTTGATGCTCCATTTGTTATCGATGATTTTTCAAAAGATGGTGTTTGGAGGCCGACTAATTATGGTGAAAAATTTTATGGATTGAGCACATTAAGGCTTGGAATTGAGAAATCTAGAAATCTTATGACAATCAGATTGACTGATCAAATTGGTCTTGAAAAAGTTGCTGATTTATCAAAAAAGTTAAATATTTATGATGATTTTCCTTTTTTAATTTCTAGTTCTTTGGGTTCTCTCGAGGCTACATTACTCAAAATTACATCAGCTTATTCTTCAATTCCTAATGGCGGGTACATGTTCAAACCAAGACTGATTGATGTAATTTATGACAATGCGGGTAAAATAATTTTTAAGGGAGATAAAAGAAAATGCCAGGAATGTTCATTCGAAACTAGTGAGCAATTAACACAGACTTTTATAGAAAACCTTCCATTTCCAGATATCAAACATGATAATGAAAGTTTTTATTCCGAAGAGTCTGCATATCAGATGATTTCGTTTCTAATGGGTGTTATTAAAAGGGGAACTGCAAAAAATATTAATAATTTTGATTACCAAATTGCAGGTAAAACAGGCACTACAAATGAAAATCAAGATGCATGGTTTATTGGCTTCTCTTCAGAAATCACTGTTGGGGTTTTTGTGGGATTTGACGTTCCTAAATCACTTGGAAGATTCGAAACTGGTTCCAAAGTTGCTGCCCCTATTTTCGAGGGTTTTTTACAGAGTGTTTACAATAAAAATAAACCAAAACCTTTTAATATACCTAACTCTATAAAATTTATTAATATTGATATTGCTACAGGTGAACCAAGTAATAGAAATTTCATTACTGAATCCTTTAAAAGTAACTTTAATTTTGATAATAATTATGAAGAAAAAAAAAGTTCTGACAAAGAGTTTGAATTTAAAGGATTTTATTAGTGAAACATGAAGTTTTAGAAACATCAAATAGTATTAAGGTTTTGTTGAAAAACCTAAGGGGGTTTGTTTGAAAAAAAACAAATTATAAAAGAACTAGAAAGGTTGAAAATTAAGCTCGAAAATCAAAAAAGTTGGGATGACTATAGTAAAGTCAGTAAAGCTTTAAAAAAGCAAAATTATTTGTCCAATTTTTTAGATTGTATTGATAGCGCTGAAAGAAATTTTAATGATACTGTGGAATTGTTAAAAATTACTGACGAAAATACAAACAAAGAAATGTATGAGGAGCTTGAAAAAGAACTAAGATCCATAAATAAAAGTATTAACAATTTACATATTGAAACATTAATGTCAGGTAAAGCAGACTCTAGAAATGTACTAATGGAAATACATTCTGGAGCAGGGGGTGTTGAAGCCCAGGATTGGGTTGAAATGTTATTAAGAATGTATTCAAGATGGGCAGAATCAAAAAAATTTAAATTACAAATTGTTGATCAGAGTATCGGAGATGAGGCCGGTTTAAAGTCAGTTACAATTAAAATCGATGGTGATAAAGCTTATGGGTGGCTTAAACTTGAAAATGGAGTGCACAGATTGGTTAGGATTTCTCCTTTTGATTCACAATCAAGAAGACACACAAGTTTCGCCTCTGTTTTCTGTTATCCTGAAATTGATAACACAATTAATGTAAATTTACTGGATAAAGATTTGAAAGTTGATACTTTTAGATCCTCTGGTGCAGGTGGTCAGCATGTTAATACTACGGATAGTGCAGTAAGAATTACACACCTACCAACAAAAATTGTTGTTCAATGTCAAAGTGATAGATCTCAACATAGAAATAAATCTGTTGCTTTAGAGATGCTTAAATCAAAATTATATGAAATGGAATTATCTAAAGAGGAAACTGAGTCAAAGAAACAAAGATCAGAAAAAGGAGAAATTGGTTGGGGTAATCAAATTAGATCATACGTCATGCAGCCTTATACAATGGTTAAGGATCACAGAACTAAATTAGAAATTGGTGATGTAAATTCAGTTTTAAATGGAAATTTGGATAATTTACTAGAAGCGCAACTAATTCAAATTAATTAACTTAAATTTTTAATTGACTCTAAAACTTCTTTGGCATGATTTTTAACTTTTACTTTTCTCCAAAATTTTATTAAATTTAATTCTTCATCGAATAAAAAAGTTGATCTTTCAATGCCCATATATTTTTTGCCGTACATAGATTTTTCAACCCAAACGCTAAAACTATCGCAAATTGTACCACTCACGTCAGAAATTAGTTCAACTGATAAATCATGCTTTTTTTTGAATTTCTCATGTTTTTCAATGGAATCTTTTGATATTCCAAAAATAACTGTATTAAGATCATTAAACTCTTTTTTTAATTCTGAAAACTCTATCGCTTCCTTAGTGCAGCCAGGTGTATCATCTTTAGGGTAAAAATAAATAACAGTTTTTTTTCCTTTTAAATCATTTACTGTAAATTCTTTGTTGGTGCCAATTAGGTATTTTTTATTTGGCATTTTATCACCGATGTTCATACTAATTTATCTTTTTAATTTTCACATTATTGCTATAGTTTATGCATAATATTATGTATACAAAATATTTAAAGAATTTTTCAATTTTTTTTTCAATTATTTTTTTATTGGTTTTGACTTTTCTTGTAACTTTTACATTTTTCATATCGCAAAAACCTTTAAAACTTAACTTTCTTAATTTTTTTGATAGAGAAAGCACAATTTTAAAAAAAAAAAACATTGATGAAATTGGTGATATTTATATCAGTTTTAATAAGGTAACAAAGAAGTTTGAATTTTTAATTGAAAATTTATTAGTTAAAGATTTTTTTTTCCCAGATATAAAAATTAGTTTAGATTTAAGATTTGACTCATTTTTTTATACTACTTTAAAGCTTTATGATGGAGAGATAAGTTTATTTGAACAAAAAGATAATCTGGATAAACAACCTAGTAATATTTTAGAAACTATTAGTAAATTAGAAGGTATAAGTTTTTTAAAAAAATTTTCAGATATAGAAATTGTTAATAATGAGATAACAATTATAAACAAAAATAATGAAAAGTTTAAATATGTTCTTGATTTAAAATATAAAAAAGAAAACATTGTTGGACTAATTACCGAGTTTGATAATGCTGACAATGAATTGAGTTTCACCATAAATAAAGAATCTAACTTTCTTGCTAAAATTAGAGCAAACAATTTCAATATAGACTTTTTAGAACCTTTTTTTAAAAATAATCTTATTATGTTGAGTGATTTAAAAATTTCTGGTTTTTCAGAGATCGAAGGAGATAGCTTAGATAAAATTGATACTTTTAATTTCGATTTTCTTTTAGACGGCAAAGTTGTTTATTCAACAAATTTTGAGAAAAAGGAAATTTTTTTTAAAAAAAATTCTCTTAAAGGTTTTTTTTATAACAATACAATTGATATAGCTCTTAATTTTATTGAAAAAGAGTCTGTCATTAAAATTGGACTAAAAAAAAAAAACAAAGGAAATATGAAGTTTTATCTTGATATTGATTTTATTAAAATCAAAAATTTGATGAATATTTGGCCTAAAAATTTAGCTATTTCTACATTTGATTGGATGAATGCTAATTCAAGTGGAAGTATCAGAAATATAATTATTGGTGTTGAAACAGAATTTACCGAAAAAAGCTTTGTTTTAAAAGATTTAAAAGGCTCATTTGACTGTCAAAATGTTGAAATTTTTTATATGGAGGGAATGCCTTCGGTAAAAAACATTAATGGCTATGCTGAAATGTTTAAGGATAAAGTTATTTTCTATGTTAATTCTGGTAATTCTAACAATCTAAATCTAATAAATGGTGAGATTAAGTTATTTGATTTAGATACGGACATTGAGAAAGCAGATATTTCACTCGATATTAAATCAAAAAATTCTAACATAGTTGAATATTTAAAGCTTACTACAATTGATAAAAAAAGTTATTCAAAGTTAGAAAAGATTTTCGGTGAAAATATTTTAAATTTAAAACTAAGGTTCCCGCTTTTGGTTAATTTAAAAGTTGATCAAATTGAATATAGTTCTGAGGCGTCGATTGTAAATGGAAACCTTGTTAATCTTTACAAAAATTATTCCATAAATTCTCTAGACTTAAATATTAAAGTCAATATGGACAAGGTTGATTTTAATGGAGAGGGTCAAATTGACAATTCCGTTTTAAAATTTAAAGGCGAACAAAAAATTGTCGATAATAAATTTGTTGATAAAATTTACGGGAAGTTTTTTTTTGAAGGATCAAATCTTAAAGAATTTTTTCCTGATATAATTGATAGCTCAAGTGGACTTATAGATATTGATTTCAACATTGATAATAGTGAGGAAATGTTGAAAATTGAAGGTATAGGAATTACAGATAATTTTAATTCAGAATCGAAATTGTTAGGACCAAATTTGAATTTTAATGGTGGAAAAATTAGATTCCTAATTAATCCCTACAATAAAAAATATTCTGGTTTTTTTGATCTTCAAACTCAAAATATTGATATGGAAATTAATACAGTTTTCTTTGATGCTGGTTTGGAATCAATTAAAATAAATAAGTTAAGATCACCAAATCAAGATTTTAAAATGAATTATAATTTTAAAGATTGGTATGTTGAGATTGATGGAAA
>MDSV01152720.1_pt1 | contig 10506 bp, 8 predicted proteins | sample 810851 | NCBI WGS metagenome assembly MDSV01 (sample SAMN05326640, study PRJNA326480) | marine metagenome | isolation source: seawater | place: Atlantic Ocean: North East | collected 2012
CATACTTCTATTTTAAAGTTTGTTAAAAGTTATTTAGGAGAAAAGAAAGTTCCAACTTTATGTGATGATCCAAACCTAGCTCCATATGGTGCATGTAGAGTTTGTTCAGTAGAAGTTGCTTTAGAAAAAGATGGCCCTACTAAAGTATTAGCATCTTGTCATACTCCAGTTGGAGAAAATCAACACATTTTCACAAACAGTAAAGATTTAAAGGACTTAAGAAAAAATATTGTAGAATTAGTTTTAACGGATCACCCAATGAATTGTAGCACTTGTGAAGTTGATAAAAATTGTGAGCTACAAGATGTTGCAAATGATCTAGGAATTAACGAGCATAGATACAATAATCCCAAACAACATAAAGGAATTCCTAAAGATACTTCTCATTCCTACATGAGAATGAATTTAGACAATTGTATAAACTGCGGAAGATGTGTTAGGGCTTGTGATGAAATTCAAGGTTCTTTTGTACTTACGATGAGTGGTAGGGGATTTGAATCAAGAATAACAACTGATAATGACATGATGTTTGGCGATTCTTCATGTGTATCTTGTGGAGCATGTGCTCATACTTGTCCAACTGACGCAATCTCAGATGTGTTTGCTTCTAAATCTGCAGATTATGATAAAAAAGTCAGAACTACATGTTCTTACTGCGGTGTAGGATGTAATCTAGAAGCTTCTATTAAAGATGGTAAAGTTGTTTCAATAGATACTCCAAAGGAAACTGAAGTCAACGCGGGCCATACTTGCTTAAAAGGAAGGTATGCATTTGGATTCTATGATCATAAAGATAGACTAAGATCACCACTAATTAAAAGAAATGGAAAATTTGAAGAAGCTTCTTGGGATGAAGCTTATGATTATATTAAACAAAAATTAAATAAAATTGTGAAAGAGAACGGTCCTGATGCTGTAGCAGGTATTTCTTCTGCAAGATGTACCAATGAAGAGAACTATGTTTTTCAAAAAATGATAAGAGCAGCTGTAGGAACTAATAATATAGATTGTTGTGCAAGAATATGTCATTCACCAACAGCCTGGGGTATGCAACAAACATTTGGAACTGGAGCGGCAACTAATTCTACGGAAGATATTTATTTTGCAGATTTGTTTTTAGTTATTGGAGCAAATCCAACTAACGCACATCCAGTAACTGGCTCTAAAATTAAGCAACAAGTGATGAAAGGCAAAAAACTAATTGTTCTTGATCCAGTAACAACTGATTTGGCCAAATTAGCTGATTATCACATTAAAGTAAGACCAGGCACTAATGTTGCTGTTTTAAATATGATGCTTTATTTCATAGTTAATTCTAAACTATACAAAGAAGACTTTATAACTTCTAGAACAGAAGGTTTTGAAGAATTTATAAAAGAAATCAAAAAATTAGATGTTGATCATCTGGCTAAAGTGGCTGGTGTAGATAAACAAAAAGTGAAAGAAGCTGCAATTGCTTACGCCACTGCAAACAATTCAATGGAGTTTCACGGGCTGGGTGTTACTGAGCAAGAACAAGGTTCTAAGACTGTAATGTTAATTGCAGATCTTGCAATGATAACTGGCAATATTGGAAGAAGAGGTGTTGGTGTAAACCCTTTAAGAGGTCAAAATAATGTCCAAGGTGCAGCGGATATGGGCTGTCAACCACATCAAGGAGCTGGTTATTTTCCAGTAGCAGATAAAAAAATTCAAGATTTTTATACAGAAAAATATGGCGTAGTCCATCCAACAAAAGCAGGATTAAAAATTCCAGAAATTTTTGATGCAGCGATAAATAGAGAAGTAAAAGCTGTGTGGATTATTGGTGAAGACGTGGTTCAAACAGACCCTAATAGTGCTCACGTTGCTAAAGCAATGAATGCACTAGATTTATTAGTAGTTCAAGAAATATTTATGAGTGAAACTGCAAAACATGCTGATGTGGTTTTGCCTGGAACAACATTCCTTGAAAAAGATGGAACTTTTACAAACACAGAAAGAAGAGTTCAAAGAGTAAACAAGGCCGCAGAGCCGTTACCTGGAACGAAACCTGATGGAGTTATAGTTACAGAAATGATGCAAAAACTTGGGTATGATCAAAAATTATATGATGCTGATGAAGTATTAAAAGAAATTGCTGACGTAGTTCCATTCTTTAAAGGCATAACTAGAGAAAGACTTGGAAAATTAGGATTACAATGGCCCGTAAAAGAAGATGGTTCAGATACAAAAATCCTTCATGAAAAAGAGTTCAAGTTAGGTAAAGGTAGAATTAAATATTTTGACTGGAAAGAAAGTAGTGAAGTACAAAACAATAAAGAAGAGTATCCATTAATATTAACAACAAGTAGGGTTTTACAACACTATAATGCAGCTACAATGACTAGAAGAACTAAAAATATTAACATTGTAGATGAAGATATACTGTTAGTTCATCCAAAAGATGCAGAATATAGAGATTTAAGTACAGGAGATGTTGCAAGACTTTATTCTGGAAGAGGTGAAGTTTCTTTAAAAGTTGAAGTAACAGATAAAGTAAAAGAAGGTATTGTATTTACAACTTTTCACTTTCCTGAACATATGGTTAATATGGTTACAGGGCACGGTAAAGATGAAGAAACTATGTGTGCCGAATATAAAGTTTCTTCTGTAGAAGTACAAAAAATTTCAAATAAATTCAAAACTGAAGTAGATACAGAAAAGAATCAAGCAGAGGTCGTTCCCGTTTAAAAATTTACCTAAAATGGTAAAAGCTTTTAAAAAATTTTATAAACCCTTTATTATCACGTATGTACTCCTTGCTATAGCGATAAGTTTTTACCCATCATTTAATTTTTATGCTTTTAAAGGACAGCTACTGTTGATTTCAGTATCAACATTTAATGGCTTAATGGGATGTTTTGTAAATAAAATTTAATTTATTTTTTTCCAAGATTTCATTGGAGGTATTAAATGTTCCAATAATTTTGCATTCTTTGCAAAAAGCGATATGTCAGCAGAAATAGATATTCTCTCATTATTCTCAATATTTTGTTGAGTGCCATGTAAAGCTTTGGATGGAAAAATTACTATTTCATTCTCTCCAACGTCAAAAATTACATGATCTGAATTATGTATGTTTGTTTTTTTAATTAATCCTTTTTCGATTACTGAAGGTGACCCAAAAATGTCAGGCACAAACTCATTATGTTTATGCTCATCATAAAAAATTATTTTAGAGTCTTCTTTGGATTTCTTAAGATAATAAGCGAAAGATAAATGGGATTGCATATGTTTATGTCTATTAATAGATTCCTTGCCTTGAGATATTGTTGCCCACGATCTTTGAATATAAATATCAATTTGATTATGATCTATTCCAATAATTTCAAGATATTCAATTATCTTTTTATTTATTTCTTCATAAAGTTTTTTAAAGTTCTTATCATTATGTAGTTCTTCAAATCCCTGTGTATCCCCCGTCCAAGAGCTTTTTTGGTTCTTATATGATAAATTTTTACTATTATTTTTCATATCTTGAATTGATTTAATCATTTTATTCTTTTCATCATTAGATAATTCAATTTTAGTTTTAAAAATTGTAAGCGGAAAAATATTATAAATTGGCATAATTTTTATAGCACATAGGGTTCTGGTCTTGCATCACTTTTTAAAACTCTTTCAACGGCAAAAACGCTTATGTCTATTGTTTGATATGATCCAGTGGTAATTAATTCAGTCAAAGCTCTTCCTATGCCAGGTGCTTGCATTAAACCCCTTCCAGTAAATCCTGAAGCTAAATATACGTTTTCATATTTAGGATGTTTTCCTACTACTGCATTGTTATCTAATTTATTACAGTCATAATAACCTGCCCATCCTCCAGTTAGTTTTAACTCTTCAAAAACTGGAATTCTTTTAGCAAGTGCCGGCCAAACTAATTCTTCAAAATCATTCCATGCAGGTTCAAGATCTTTGGCATCAAATACTGAAATAGGTGATCCTGCTAAATATTCATTTCCCTCTGGTCTCCAGTATACTCCAGTAGTTAAATCTCCTGTTAAAGGCATTTCTGGAATATGCTTTGGACACTTTACTCTAAAAACAGTATGCTTTTGTGGAACAACAGGAATGTCTTCTAGTAATTCTTTAGTCCAACATCCAGCAGCGGATATAATCGTTTTTGCTTTTATTTCTGATAAATTTTTGATTTCACCTTTTTGAAATTCTGCGCCTAGTTCTATAGCTTTGCTTTTAAGTGCACTATGAAATAAAAATGGATCCATCCAGCCTTCACTTTTATTATCTGTATAAGTGGCAGTTTCAATACCATCAGTATTAATATAAGGAAATATATTTGATAATTCATATCCTTTGATGTTTTTTGTTCCAGCTTCACAAGCTTTATGATTTTCTAAAGCTCTATATTGTTCTTCAGCATGCTCAGGTCCAAACATTAATAAATAACCGTTAGGAACTATACTCGCAGTTGGATTGGGATTTTTTTTAGTTTTTAATATTTCTGGTATTTGAGAAATAAATTCTCTAGCAAATTTACCCAATAAAATATTTTCTTTTTGAAAAAATTGTCTCCTGAACCCCCCAAGTGACAAAGGAAATGATGCGTTTTTATAAGTTGGATCTCTTTCGATTACTTTAACTTTTCTTCCCTCTTTTGACAAAAAATAAGCTGTTGCTGCTCCTATAATTCCACCACCGACTATAACTACATCATCCATTTTTAATTTAAATAAAGTAAATTCACATTCAGCAAAAGAGCAAAACAGCACCATAATAAATATGGAATCATTAACCCTGCGCTTAATTTACTTATATCCTTATATTTTAATATTAATAAAACAATAAAGAAAATCAGCACAAATAAATTAATTAAGGCCAATAAAATGTTATGAAAACCAAAAAATATAATACTCCAAGTTGTATTAAAAAATAAATGAATGAAATATAAATATACTAAGTTTTCATTCCTTATATTTTTATGCCAAGCATTCCAAATTGCTATGGTCATAAACAAATATAAGAAAAACCATACTGGACCAAAAACCCAATCAGGAGGATTGAAAGATGGCTTATTTAGTTCTGAATACCAGGGCTCTTTAAATGTAAATGTTGTTATTCCCCCTATAAATGAGGCAGAATACGTCGCAATAGCAAATAAAATAAAAGATAAAAATTTATTTTTGAGCATAATAATATTATACATCAAATCTATATGAATATTAAAACAATTTGGATTACTGGAGCTAGTAGCGGAATAGGAAGAGCTTTAGCAATTAAATTTGCTGAAGAAGGATGGAAAGTTGCCGCATCGGCTAGAAGAGAAAATTTATTAAGCGAAATTTGTGAATTAAATAATAACATTACTTCATTCCCTTTGGACGTAACTGATAAAAAAAAATGTAAAGAAGTATTTGATGAAATAAAAAAAAAATATGAGGACATTGATATTTGTTTTTTTTCTACTGGAACTTGGGATCCAAAAAAAGAAAAAGATATTGATATAGATCAGATAGAAAAGACAATAAAAATTAATTTTTTTGGTACTTTAAATTGTATAAAAACTGTCGAAGATTATTTCAAAAATAAAAAGAAAGGTCATATCTCTATTGTCTCTTCAATTGCAGGTTATAGGGGTTTGCCAAATTCTACAGGATATGGCCCATCAAAAGCTGCATTAAATAATTTAGCAGAAAGTCTTTATTTTGATTTTGGAAAATATAACGTGCGAGTTTCACTTGTTTCACCTGGATTTATAAAAACGCCAATGACTGATAAGAATAACTTTAAAATGCCATTTTTAAAAACTCCTGAATATGCAGCTAACAAAATTTATAATGGCTTGGTGAATAGTTCAAGTTTTGAAATTGATTTCCCAAAACAGCTTACGTTCATATTAAAATTACTTAGAATTTTACCAAATCGAATATATTTATACTTAATAAAAAAACTTACAAAATTTCAAAAAATTTAATCTTTTAAAAATAATACAGTTAATTCTGCGACCTTTATTCCAAATTTTGTCATTGTGGCTCTATTTATTGCAACTCTATCATTTTGCATAAATATCCAGTCGTCAAATGTAATTTTAATTTCTCTTCCTTTAACAGGAACTAACAAAACATATTCAAATTTAAAAGAAGGTCCATATGAATATCCTTTTGCCTTTCCTACAACATCACCTGCAGTGCCTTCATAATTATGTTCATCTATCTTATTAATTTTCCACTGCCTTTTTTGAATTTCTCCATCATTCCAAATAAATTCCTCATCCAATATCAATTGATTTCCATCCCATTTTCCATTCAATTCTGCAGAAAATTGCCTTGTAACTTTACCCGATCTGTTTTGTAATATTCCCCAAGCTTTAACATTGCCTGATAAATAATCTTCAATAATCAATCTTGGTTTTTGATCTTTAAAATCTGTGGGTTTCATATTATTACCTGTACAACTTATTAACAAAAATAAAGATATAAGTGTAATTATATTTTTCATAGATACTTATTTGTTACACATAGAAAATTGAATTAAGTCTATATTTTTCGATTTAAATCCTGCCTCACAATATGAGAGATAAAAATTCCACATCCTTTTAAAAGTTATATCAAAACCTTGTTTTGAAATCATTTCCCATTTACCTAAAAATTCCTTTCTCCAAATACTAAGAGTGTTTGAGTAATGAATTCCATAAGAATTGTAGTTATTAATATTTAGTCCATATTTTTTCGATAGATGATACAAACTTTGTTTTGAAGGTAAAAAACCACCAGGAAAAATATACTTTTGTATAAAATCTTCTTTATTTTTATATCTAGGATACAAATCGTCATTTATGGTTATTGCTTGTATAGCCACTACTCCATTTTTGCTTAAGTTATTTTTAATTGTTTTAAAATAATTCGATAAATATTCTTTTCCAACTGCTTCAATCATTTCAATAGAAGCTATTGAATTATATTTATTATTTACATCTCTATAATCTTTCATTTCAATATTAATTTTTTCATTTAAACCAATTTTATGAATTCTTTGTTTTGCAAATTCGAATTGTTTTTTTGAAATAGTTATACAATCAAGCTTTACGTCATAGTTTTTTCCAACAAACTCAGCAAAACCTCCCCAACCACATCCTATTTCTAATATTTTATCTCCTGCATTGGGTTTGATAAGGTCAATCAACTTTTTATATTTGTTCATTTGTGCTTTTTCTAAATCTTTTTCTGAGTCATTAAAAATTGCACTTGAGTACGTCAAAGATTTATCTAACCATAAAGAAAAGAAATCATTTCCAAGATCATAATGTTTTGAAATATTCATTTTACTTCTATTTTTTGAATTATTAACAAAAAACCTTTTTAAATTGTTGAAATAAGAAAAATCAAATAGACCAGAAAACTTGTAAATTAATTTTATATTCTTAGCTGTAAGTTCGATTAAATCAGGTAAGTTATTTGTTTCAAAATCCCCCCTCATATAAGCTTCAGCAAGTCCTACACTTCCACTTTTTATAATTTGATAAGTTAGACCTGGTTTATTTATTTTTATTTCAACCTTTAAATTTTTTTCTGAATTTCCAAAATCATAAATCTTACCATCATAGTTAATTAATTTTATATTACCGTGCTCGATAAATTTTAATGACTTAAAGACTATTTGGTCAGAAATGTTATTTAAATTCATTTTTCTTCAATAGATATATTGTTTTTAATTTTTAATTTTTTTTTAACAAATTTAATTCCTTTTAACCATAATTTAAATGCCTCATAGTGTATTGCGGCAATTATTTTAAATGTCATCAAAGGATGAGAAATATATGAAATTAAAAGATTTTTTTCATTTAACTGTTTGGCTTTCCCGTCTTGTGAGGCATAAAGTAATTTTCCATTTTTATCACTTTGATCGATAATAACTGAAATTTTATCTGAAGGTTTTAATACTCTGAAATAATAATGACATTCCATTTCTATAAATGGAGAAACATGAAATTTTTTGCTACAATTATTTTTTATGGTTTTGTTATCATCGGTCCTAAAAATATAAGTGTGCTGTTCGCCAAAAGTATTTTTTACTTCGTATAAAATAGATATTAATCTTGATTTTTGATCGTATATAAAAAAAACGCTTAATGGATTAAATACATATCCAAATATTCTTGGATAGCATAACAACTTAATTTGAATTTTATCATCATTAATTCCTATGCTTTTTAAATTTTTTATTATCCATTCTTTGATTGAACTTCCATCTCTTGGTCCATGATCAATATCAAAAAAGCTTATAATATTGAATTTGTTATAAGAAAAAATTTTAATTTTATTTTGAATAATATCTAATTCCTGTAGATCAATTAACAGTGAAAATACATTATATTTAAAATAATGTTCTTTTGGTTTGTAACGTCTATGTACTACCTTGCCATTATAAATTGTAGAATTTTTAATCATTTAATGACTTAATCATTTCAATTGATGACTTTATTCCATCCTCATGAAAACCGTAACCAAAATAACTACCACAAAATAAAATATTTTTTTTATTTTGTAGGCTAAAAAGTTTTTTCTGATTTTCTATTGCTTTTTGGTCGTAGTATGGATGAGTAAATATTATTTTGCTGATTATGGATTTCTCATTAATTTTTAAAAAAGGATTTAGTGTAAGGAAAATATTTTTATTTGTCCTCAAGTTTTGAAGTAGGTTTAGCCAATATGTTACTGAATAATTACTAAAATTATCTTTATCAACTGAAGAATTCCAAGAAGACCAAACTTTTTTGTTTTTTGGCATTACATTTTCATCAAAATGTAAATAAGCTAAATTTTCTTTATATTTGAAATTAGAAAGAACAGATTTTTCTTCTTCTGATGGATTATCAATAATACTTAAGGCTTCATTAGCATGTGTAGCTATAACTACTTTATCATAGTCAAAAAATTCACTATCATCTCCGTAATAGACTTGAACGCCAGTTAATGTTCTTTTAACCTTTCTTATTCGATAATTTTTATAATGTTCCCCACTGATTTTTTGTAGGACTTTCTCGACATATGTTCTGCTTCTATTTGCAACAGTATACCATTGTGGTCTTTTACTTAATTTAAACAATCCATGATTTTGAAAAAATTTTAGAAAAAAATTCAAAGGCATTTGATTTACTTGATTTGGTGGCATAGACCAAATTGCACCTACCATAGGTATTAAATGATAATTGATAAAATAATCTGATGATTTTTCTTTAGTTAAATATTCTCCTAATGTAATATTTTCATTTTTTTTGATTATATTTTCACTTTTTTTATAAAAACTTATTATTTCAAAAAACATTTTGATAAAATTAATATTAATTAAATTAGATTTATTACTAAAAAATCCTTTTATTCCTTTTCCACAATATTCAATGTTAGTATCTTTTACAGAAACTGAAAAAGACATATTGCTTTTTTCTATTAAGACTTCATTTTCTTTAAAAAAATTAATTAAATTTGGATAAGTTAAATGATTAAAAACAATGAATCCTACATCTACATCAATTTTTTTTTTATTAATTTGAACTGTTACTGTATTTGAATGTCCACCAAAGTGATTTTCTCTTTCAAAAAGATCAACTTTATGAGTTTTGGATAAGTAGTATGCAGCGCTTAATCCTGAAATTCCTGATCCTACAACTGCAATTTTCATGCAATCTATGCAGCGTCTTCTTTAAATTCATCCATACTTGGACAAGAACAAAAAAGATTTTTGTCACCATATACATTATCTACTCTAGCAACGGGCGGCCAAAATTTATTAGATTTTAAAAAATCAGATGGATAAGCTGCCTCTTCTCTAGTGTATTTATGTGTCCATACATTTGAGGCTAGCTCTAAATCTGTATGTGGTGCATTTTTTATAGGATTATCAATCTTATCAAACTTTCCTGATTTAACGTTGTCAATTTCAGACTTAATTTTTATTAAAGTATCACAAAATCTGTCTAGTTCTTTTAAACTTTCACTTTCAGTTGGTTCAATCATCATAGTACCTGGAACTGGCCAAGACATTGTGGGTGCATGAAAGCCAAAATCAATTAGTCTTTTTGCAATATCTTCCTCTGTTATTCCAGTTTCACTTTTAATTGTTCTAATATCTATAATACATTCATGGGCTACATTACCTTTGCTTCCTTTGTATAAAATTGGAAAATGATTTTTTAATCTATGTGCAATATAGTTTGCATTTAGTATTGCAACTTGTGTTGCTAATTTTAATCCCTCAGATCCCATCATTTTTATATACATCCAAGATATTGACAAAATACTTGAACTTCCCCAGGGCGCAGCTGAAACTGCACCTATTCCTGTAGCAGGTCCACAATCTTCAACAACTGGGTGTTTGGGTAAATAAATTTCTAAATGTTTTTTACATGCAATTGGTCCCATACCTGGTCCTCCACCTCCGTGTGGTATGCAAAATGTTTTATGTAAATTTATGTGACAAACATCTGGTCCAAAATTTCCAGGTTTTGCTATTCCAACAAGCGCGTTTAAA
>MDSV01042493.1_pt1 | contig 10505 bp, 12 predicted proteins | sample 810851 | NCBI WGS metagenome assembly MDSV01 (sample SAMN05326640, study PRJNA326480) | marine metagenome | isolation source: seawater | place: Atlantic Ocean: North East | collected 2012
CATAGAAATGAAAGAAATTATAAAATCTACAACAATAATTGGCATAAGAAAAGATAACTTAGTGGTTGTTGCTGGTGATGGGCAGGCTAGTTTTGGTAACACAGTAATGAAAGCTAATGTAAAAAAAATCAGAAGATTGGGTAAGGATAATTCAGTAATATCTGGATTTGCTGGTTCAACAGCAGATGCATTTGCATTATTTGAAAGGTTGGAGGCCAAACTTGATCAATATAAAAATCAGCTCAAAAGAGCTTGTGTTGAATTAGCGAAAGACTGGAGAACTGATAGATATTTAAGAAGGCTTGAAGCAATGATGATAGTTGCTGATAAAGATATAAGTTTGCTTCTTTCTGGAACAGGTGATGTAATTGAGTCAGATGATGGAATATTGGCAATTGGATCTGGAGGACCATATGCTAACAGTGCTGCTAAAGCTCTAATTAAAAATACTAAGATGAATGCAAAAGAAATAGCAAATGAATCTCTAAATATTGCTGCTGATATTTGTATTTATACAAATCATAATATTATATTAGAGACAATAGAGTTGTAATGGAGTCAAGCTTCAGCCCTAGAGAAACAGTTTCAGAACTGGATAAGTTTATTGTAGGTCAAAAAAATGCGAAAAGAGCAGTTGCTGTAGCCCTTCGAAATAGATGGAGGCGAAAACAATTAGATAAAGGTCTAAGAGATGAAATAGTTCCAAAAAACATTCTTATGGTGGGACCAACAGGTTGTGGTAAGACTGAGATATCGCGTCGTTTAGCAAAATTAGCAGATGCGCCTTTTGTAAAAGTTGAGGCCACTAAATTTACTGAAGTTGGATATGTGGGAAGAGATGTTGAACAAATTATAAGAGATCTTGTAGAAATAAGTATAAATAAAACTAAAGAAAAGATGGCTCAAGAAGTAAAGGCTAAGGCAGAAAAAAATGCAGAAGAAAAAATCTTAGATGTCTTAGTTTCAAAAACATCAGGTGAATCAACAAGAGAAAGCTTTAGACAAAAACTTAGGACAGGCGAGCTAAATGAAAAGGAAGTAAATATTCCAGTGTCCGCTAGCCCATCATTAGGGCTTCCAACTATGGATATTCCTGGAATGCCTGGTTCTCAAATGGGAATGATAAATCTGGGGGATGTTTTTGGTAAAAACTTTGGCAAACAAAAAAAGATGAAAAAAATGACAGTAAAAGATTCACATGTTTATTTGTTAGAAGAAGAAACAGATAAATTACTAGATCAAGATAAAATTACAACAAGATCTCTTGAAAATGTTGAACAAAACGGAATCGTTTTTATTGATGAAATAGACAAAATAACATCAAGAAGTGAAAGAGCTGGCGCAGATGTGTCCAGAGAAGGTGTTCAAAGGGACTTACTGCCCCTTATTGAAGGAACCGCAGTCTCAACAAAACACGGAGTTGTTAAAACTGATTATATTTTGTTTATAGCTTCTGGGGCCTTCCATCTTTCTAAACCATCAGATATGTTGCCAGAATTACAGGGCAGATTGCCAATTCGTGTTGAATTAGAAAGTTTGTCTAAAGACGATTTTAAACTTATCTTAACAGAAACACAAAATAGCTTAATTAAACAATATGTTGGGCTCCTTGGAACAGAAAAAGTAGTTTTAGAATTTGATGAAGGGGGCATTGAATCTATTGCATCTCTAGCCACAGAAATAAACCAAAATGTTGAAAATATTGGAGCAAGAAGACTACACACCATAATGGAGAAGCTTTTAGAGGAAGTTAGTTTTAATGCTTCTGATATAGGCCCAACAACCATTGTTATAGACAAAAAATTTGTTGAAACCAACCTTGTTGATTTAATAAAAAGCCAAGATCTCTCTAAATTTATACTATAAATATTGATTTTAATCCCAACCTTACCTAACGATTGTTTGTGATTAAAAAAATACAAGTAGAGATAGCCATACTAATTTTTTTAGCGGTAAATATTTTTTTTTCTTACAAGATTGATGTTGTTCTTTATAATTATTTTTTTAATTTAAATTATGGTTTTGATACCGCTTATTTAAAAAAATTTTTTATTGGAATAACAGAGTTGGGTGACTCGTTGTGGTATTTTTTGATAATTGTATCTGTTTTTTTATTATCCTTTTTAAGCAAAAAAATAAAATTGATATCTGTTAAAAGATGGTTGTATTTAAAAAACTTTAGTATTTTTAGTTTTTTTTATTTATTGTTGGTGGGTTTTGTTACTCAAATTTTCAAACATGTTATTGGTAGGCCAAGACCAAACCATGTTGATTTTGATACTGGGGGTGGTTTTAATTTTTTTACTACTAACTCCTCATTTCACTCTTTTCCATCTGGACATTCTTCAACAATAGTTGCTGTAGCGCTTATATTGGGTTTGTTAATTCCAAGCCTAAGATTGTTATTTTTACTTTTGAGCTTTGTTGTTGCGCTTAGCAGGGTTGTTGTAGGGGCTCATTTTACAACAGATATAATTGCGGGAGCGCTTATTGCTATAATTTTTTATAAAGTTTTTTTAATATTATTTGAGAAACGTAATTTTGGTATGTCTGCTCAAAATTTCAAAATAAAAAACAATTCTTTTTTGTTAAAAACCAATGTGGTTTTTTTAATTAGCGGTGTTTTTCTTACTGTAGGTCATTCATTCGACATTTTTTTAAGTGGGTTTTTTTATTTTGGGGATTCACAGTTTTTTCTTCAAAGCCAGCATTTTCTTTCTATTGTTTTTAGAGACATTTTGCTTCCTTTTTTAGTTCTTTATGTTTTTGTTTTACCAATAATTGGAAATTTTTTTTCCATTCATAAAATTTACTTTGGATATAGGTTTAGTTTTAAGGAAATGGTTTTTATTTGGGTAGCAGGAATAATAACTTTAATTTTGGTTGTTAATTTGTTGTTAAAAAATATGTGGGGCAGAACAAGGCCTGGTGATATTTTAGAGTTTGGAGGTAGTGGTGTTTTTACCCCTTGGTACAGATTTGGTGATTCCTGTGTTTCTAATTGCTCTTTTGTCTCTGGTGATGCGTCTGTTGGTTTTGCTTTGATAATTTTTTATTTTATAACAAAAAAAATATTTATGTTTATTTGTCTGTTATGCTTGGTCTCGCCCTCGGTTTTATTAGAATAATAGCTGGTGGTCATTTTTTAAGCGACATAATCTTTTCTCAAATTATTGTAACAGCAACTATGTTTTCTTTTTTTGCTATATATAAAAGGCTTTTGAATGAATAGAGTTTTTGCCTATTCTGTTTTAGGGCTTATTGGTCTTAAGGTTTGCGCCTCTTTTTTTACTAATTTTTCACTATATGGTGATGAGGCCCAATACTGGTTATGGTCACAAAATTTAGATCTTGGATATTTTTCTAAACCCCCTCTTCTTGCTTGGTTTTTGTCAGGGCACGTTATCTTGTTTGGGGATTCTTTTTTTTCCTTGAAAATGTTTCCTCTTCTTATTTATTTTTTAATATTCTTTGCTGTTTATAAGCTTTGCTTACAGTTGTGTTTGTCAAAAAACAGCTCTCTTATTTGCTCTTTTAGTTTTTTGTTAATCCCAGCCGCAAGCGTTTCATCGTTTTTAATTTCAACAGATCTTTTGCTTCTTTTATTTTGGATATTGGCTATGACAAAAGTAATAGAGATAAGAAAAGACAGTTCGCTGATAAATTTTATTTTATTAGGCATTTTTTTGGGCTTGGCATTTCTAGCCAAATATGCTGCTATTTATTTTTTATTAAGTTTTTTAATACTAATTTTTGCTGACAAAAAAATTTTGACATCTCTAAAAAGCAGTATTCTTGGGTGGTTAGTTTTTCTTTTGTTTCTTTTTTTGATTTTGTTGCCCAATATATACTGGAATATTAATAATGACTGGGTAACATTTTCCCACACTTCAGATAATGCAAATTTAAAAAACCTTAATCTTAATTTTAGAGAACCATTAGAGTTCTTGCTTTCACAGGCTTTTATGGTGGGTCCAATTTTATTTTTATCTTTTTTTTATGTATTTAGGTCTTTTCATTTAGATTTTGAAAATAGGTTTTTGTTAATTTTTTCATTACCAATAATTATAATTGTTTTGTTTGAAAGCTTTCTTGTAAGGGCTAACGCTAATTGGGCAGCACCGGCTTTAATCTCTTTATTTATTTTGCTCTTTAGGCATGTAGCAGAAAAAATAAATCGTTTAATAATAATTAATTTCGTGACTAATTATGTAATTGCTGTTTTTTTGTTTGTGTCCATTTTAACTTCCTCAGATAACAAAGCGTTTGATAGGATTAGGGATGTGGACGGTTTTGTTAAAGAGGTTTTGAAAAGCGCAGGAGAAAAAGACCTTGTTATTAGTGATCGAATAATTTTTGCTAACGTATCCTACGAAATAAGAGAGCAACGTAACAACATATATATGCCACATAATAGTGGGCAAAAAATAACAAATCATTTTCAAATAAGCTCTCCACTAGCTGTAACACACCAAAATGATTTTTATTTGATCGGCAATCATGCCGATATTAAATATCTATTAAAAGAAAATCAGGTGCAGCCAATAAAAGAGTTTAATGTTTCTTTTAATTCTAGCAAAATAAAGCTTTATGAAGTTATTTTTAAATAGTTTTGTTTTTTTACTTCTTGTGTGTTGGCCTCTTTTTGGAAAAGAGATTAATAAAAGCTTTGTTGTAAAGGTTGGGGGCATAAAAATAGGTGAGTTAAATTGGTTAATAAGAATAGATAATGAAAAATATACGAATAAATTAAGTCTTAAAAGCAAAGGTTTGTTATCAGGTATATATAGTTTTAAAGGTGAGTATAATTCAGAGGGAACAGCTTATAACAACGATCTAATTACAAAAAAATATACGCATTTGTGGCAGACTAGAAAAACAGTCAAAAATATGGAGTTAATTTTTAATGAAAGTAAATTAAAATCACTAAAACAAAGCCCGGCTGAAAAAGAAAAGATAAGAGTCAATGTATTTGATCTTCAAAACACAAACGACCCACTAACATCATTTCAAAAAATAATAATGGGTGAAAAAAGCGCTTTAGTTGTTGATGGTAGGAGGCTCTACACAATGATGGCAAAGTTTGACGAAAATGAAAACCAAACAATAGTTGAGATTTCAAATTATTTTAACTTATGGGCAGATCACAAAAGAAACAAATTTGAAAAAATAATTTTTGAAAAAAAATTGGAAGAAATACTGCCTTACAAAATATTTATTCATTTTGATGGAAGGGTTTTCAAATTAGAACAAAATTAATTTTTATTTTTTCGCAAATAAACATAAAAGGCACCGTCACCGCCATGTTCGAATGAGGCCTGCTCAAAAGAAAGGATGTACTTTGAAAACTTTTTGAACTTTACCCAATTAAAAAACTCTTCTCTTATAACACCGTGATAGAGTTTTGGTTTGTTGTTTTGATTGTGGTCTTTTGTTTTAAAAATACCTTTTCCCGTTACAAACAACAAACATCTTTTATTTTTATTAAAACACTCTAAAATTGTAGATGAGAAAATTTCTTCAGCCTGCAAAAGACTCATTCCATGAAAGTCTATTTTTTTGTCTATTTTTAAAATATTTTTTTTTATATTTTTACGAATACTGTGTTTTTCTAGTACGAAGTGGTGGGGAGTAGCATTTCTTTTTTTTTCAATCTCTACGCTGGGAGCGTTTGTTGGTTTGGTTTTTGTTTTAATAAATTTAGTTTTGCTTTTTTCTTTATTGTAGGGCAATCTGTTATTTTTTTTTATAGGAACAACACCTTTCATTTGTTTTAAAAACAAATCATTTTCATCGCTCATTTTAAATATATTTTAATTAATTTTTTCACTCTTTTGGGCGTTTGATTATACCAAAGACTATTCATCATTTCAAAACAAACAAGATGTTTGTTTTTTTTTCTCATGTTGTCTAACAAATTTCTAAACTTTAGGACCCCTTTAAGGCCCATTTGAAAAACCATTTCAATTAAAAGCTCTTCTTCTTTTTTATTAAATGTGTATTTTTTTAAATGTTTTTTAAAATCTTTAGTGGCAGTTTTAAAATCTTGTATAAATATTTTTTCCAACTTAGTTTTGGTTGATTTTTTTTCTGTTAAGTGTTTTTCGCCAGGTAGTATTAAGTGACCGTATCCAATTGTTAAAAACCCTAACTGATCTTTGTATGGTGTAATAGAAAATCCTTCGTTTTTTTTTATTCTTTTTATAAGTTTTAGATATCGCAAAATATTAAGTTGATATTAATGTCCACGCAGGTCCTGTTGAGCTTTCTGGCTTTTCAAAAACCCATGTGTCTTTGTTTTTTATAATATTTTCTTCGCTATCATCAATTATTTGTTCACTTATAAAATTTACTGCGATTATAATTTTACCATTTTCGACTTTTGCATCTTCAATTCCATCAACGACCAAAGAATAAAATTGAGAGTTTGGATTGTTAGACCCTGAGTCAATAGCGGTTTCAAAAGCGGAATAAACATCTTTTGAAACCAGGTTATTTAGGGTTTTTTTGTCCCCTTTGTTAAAAGCGGTAATTATAATTTCAAATGCTTTTTTTGCCCCTTCTAAAAAAACTTTATGGTCAAAAAGGTCAACCTTTTTATATACGGTTTCTAGTTTCTTTTCCTTTTCTGTGAGCGTGGGGGTTTGTTTTGGCTTTGGTGTTATTTCTTTTTTTACAAATTCTTGTTGTTTTGTGTTTTTTTGAAACCCGGTTCTTTTTCCAAGAACACTTCTTAGGCGATAAATAATAAAAACAGCAATTACTGCAAATATAATTATGTCAAAAAACTGCAAATCTCCATAAACCATATTTGAATATATAATTACTTTTTTATATTTTAATAGTTATATTTTTTCCAAACAGCTTCTTTTAATTCACCAACTGTTTTTTTGTGAAGGGTCACATCTTCTTCCAACGGCATAAACCTTATTATTTTTTTGTTGTTTGTTTCTTTTTTGAAGGGTTGGTTTGATTTTGTTTTGTTGTTTTTAGAGAGATTCATTGAAAATTGCTTTCCTCCTTTAAGCTCTAAATAAACCTCAGCCAATAATCTTGAGTCCAACAAAGCCCCGTGAAGATCTCTTTCTGATAAGTCTACTTTAAATCTTCTACACAAATAATCAAGATTTGCTACGCGCGTGTTGAGGGTTTTTCTTGCCAACGCAACTGTGTCAACAACGGGGTTTGAAATAGAGGGTTTGCCAATTAAAGATAGTTCGTTGTTTATAAAACCTACATCAAAATCCGCATTATGAATAATTAGGGTGTCGTTATCTATAAAGTTCAAAAAATTTTCACAGTGGTCACTAAAGTTTTTTTTATCCTTTAAAAAACCGTTGGTTATTCCGGTAATTTTTTGAGCACTTTCTGATATTTGTTTATCAACCTTGCAGTAAAATTGTAAAAAATTGTTTGTTGCAACATGGTTAACCAACTCAACACAGCCCACCTCTATAACTCTGTCACCATTTTTATGGCTAAGCCCTGTTGTTTCTGTGTCAATTACAACTTCTCTCATTATATAAATTCAATTAAAGCCTTTTCTGAAGAAGAAATAAAGTCTTTTTTTGTTTTGTTATTCTTAATAATTATTTGAGATCTTGATTTTCTGACCTTGTCAGATGTTTGGGATTTAAAGATTTTGCTTAATGTTTTTTTTGTAAATTTTTTGGTTTTTAAAACCCTTTTTGTTCTGATTGTTTTTTTTGAAATAATACAAACAACTGTTTTAAAGTTTTTATCAAGGTTTTTTTCAAACAAAAGTGGTATGTCTGCAAAAATAACACCTTTTTTGTTTTTGTGGTTTTTTTTTATAAAATTTTCTCTAGATATTTTAACCTCTTTATGAATATATTTTTCAAGCTTTTTTCTAACCTCATCATTGCTAAAAATAATATCCGCAACTTTTTGTTTGTTTACTTTATAATTTTGTACAACTTCTTTGGAGACGTTTTTTTTAAGAAAGCTTAAAAAGGGCTTTTTGGGATTTTTATAAATATCAGCAACAAATTTGTCTGATTCGTGTACAAGAAACCCAATTTTTTTTAAGTGCTGACAAAGTGTTGTTTTGCCAGACCCAATTCCACCAGTAATACCAATAATTTTTGTCATTTTGTTTTGTTAAAAAGTTTTTTTAATAACTCTTCATCCGCCTTTGGACTAAAACCAAACCACTGACGAAAACACGGTATGGCTTGCTCAACAAGCATGGTAATTCCATATATTTTTTTGTTTTCTTTAAAGTTTTTTAAGAAGGGTGTTTCTTTGGGTATATAAACAATATCGCTAATTAAGGTCTTGCTACTTATTAGTTTGGTTTGTTTTTTATTAAGGGGGTTGGTTGGTGTGGTGTTAATTATTAAATCAGCCTGCCCTAAATGCTTGTTAATTAAGTGGTAATCTTTTGTGTATTTGTTAACACCCTTAAGTTTAATTAATTTTTTAGAACGATTAAAAACAGTAATGTTTTTAAAACCTTTAAATAAAAAGCCGTAGAAAATTGCCTGGGATGCGCCACCATAACCCAGTATTAATATTTTTTTATTTTTACTTATCTTTTCAAGTTTAATGGAGTTTAAATAACCATTCCAATCAGTGTTTATGCCTTTTATTTTTTTTCCAACCAAAACACAGTTAACAGCACCTATTTTTTCAGCATGGTTGTTTTTAACATCAAGGTGTTTGATTATTTTTTTTTTATATGGTGTTGTAATGTTAAAGCCACAAACTTCGTTAGCTTGGATTTTTTTAGCTATAACCTTGTCAAAGTCTTTTTCCTTTACTTCAATAAAATTATATTTTGCATTAATATTATATTTCTTAAACCAATAATTAAAAATTAAAGGCGAAAGGCTTTTTGATGTTCGGTTGCCAATTACAAAAAAATTTTTCATTTCTTACTCTTAGACATAAAAGATAAAAACGGAAATAGTGGAAAGCCCAAAACGTTAAAAAAATCTCCTTTTATAGATTTAATAATTTGAGGACCGAGTTTTTCGACTTGGTAACAACCAACTGACGATAATATTTGGCCCCCAGTTTTTTTTAAGTATTGATCAATTTGTTTGTCGGTAAGCTTTTTTAACTCGACTGTTGTTTGTTGTTTTTTGCACCAAATTTGTTTGTTTTTATAGCAAACAGATGCACATGATATAATTTGGTGTTTTTTTCCAGATAGTAGCTTTAGTTTTGCTTTAGCTTCTTGAATGTTTTTTGCTTTGTTTATAATTTTTTTCTGAAAAACTATAATGGTGTCTGAGCCAACCACAATTTTATTTGGTTTTTTTCTGCTAACACTTAATGCTTTTTCTTTTGCCAGATGTTTGGGTAAGTTTTTGTTGTTTTTTTTGTTTTTTAAAAAGCTTTTTTTAATTTTTTCTTCATTACAAAATGGAGGGATTTTAATAAAGTTTAGTCCTGTGTTTTTTAATAGTTTGAATCTAGAAGTACTATTACTGGCCAATATAAATTTTTTCCTCAAGAGCATGTTAACAACATTAACTGTTATAAACATAATTATTGATTTTTAAATTTTTAATTAAAAATATTAAAATTTATTCAATTCAATTAACAACTATTAATATTTCATAAAATATATGCTTATATTGTGGGTTTTTTTTTATAAAATTTTATTAACACGTTGTTGTTTTTTTTTATTTAGATAGGGGTTGTTTTTTAGCAGTTATAAACACTTATCATGGTTATTCCTTAAGGGGGTATAATTTTGTTCACCTGTATATTTTTGTTATTAATTGTAAAAAACTAAGGAATTAAGATGTTTAACAGTACAACTACAAATACTAATAAAATATATAAATATTATTTATTTTGACATTACTTAACATATTTTGTAATAAAAATATTCTTTCTAAACCACCCCAATAAAAATGAATTTACAAGAATTAAAAAATAAAGAACCAGAAGAGTTATTAAAACAAGCTGACAAACTTGAAATAGAAAATCCTTCCTCTTTAAGAAAACAGGATTTGATGTTTGCTATATTAAAAAAAATAGCAACTGACGGAGAAATAATTACCGGTTTAGGTGTAATTGAAATAATGCAAGACGGGTTTGGTTTTTTAAGGTCTGCTGAATCAAATTATTTACCAGGTCCTGATGATATTTATGTTTCTCCAACACAGATAAAAAAATTTAGTCTTAGAACAGGTGATAGTGTTGAGGGAGAAATTAGGGCTCCAAAACAAGGTGAGAGATACTTTGCAATAACTAAAATTAATACAATTAATGGGAAAAAAACAGAAGATGTAAAAAATAGAATAAATTTTGAAGACTTAACACCTTTATATCCTGAGTCTAGATTTCAACTAGAGCAAGAAAAACCAATGCCTGATTTAACAGAAAGGATAATAGATATTATTGCACCACTCGGTAAAGGTCAAAGACAACTTATTGTAGCCCAACCATTTACTGGAAAAACTATAATAATGCAGAAAATTGCAAATGCAATAACTGCTAATAATCCAGAAACAAAGCTTATTGTTTTA
>MDSV01006592.1_pt1 | contig 10504 bp, 6 predicted proteins | sample 810851 | NCBI WGS metagenome assembly MDSV01 (sample SAMN05326640, study PRJNA326480) | marine metagenome | isolation source: seawater | place: Atlantic Ocean: North East | collected 2012
TCCTCCTTAGCTCAGTTGGTTAGAGCATCTGACTGTTAATCAGAGGGTCCTTGGTTCGAGCCCAAGAGGAGGAGCAAGCGAAACCGCTACACTGCATATTCTTAAAGCCCACTGAAAAGGTGGGTTTTTTCTTTTATGGGGTTTTCAAATTATTAAAGATTATCATAAAATATTATGAATATTAGCTATCTAACACCTTTTCTGTTATCAAATTATTAAAAAATAATTATTAAATTTATGAAGTTAGCAACAACGATATTAAAACTAAAACATGAAAAAAACTAGATTATTAATCATCCTAGTGATGATGTTACCTCTATTTTTGTTTTCACAAAAAACAATTAAAGGAACTGTAACTGACCAGTCACTTTTACCATTACCAGGAGCTACAATTTTAATTGAGGGCTCTGATCAAGGTACAGTAACAGATTTTGACGGTAATTTTGAGTTAATCATTTCAGCAGAATCTACGAACTTAATTGTATCGTATACTGGTTATTTAACAAAAACAGTCGAAATTGGAGATCAATTAAATTTTTCTATACAACTTGATGAATCAGTAGAAGCTCTATCTGAAGTTGTTGTAACTGCTCTCGGATTTAAAGAAAATAAAGACCAAATGGGTTCAACCTCGTCAGTTGTAAGTGTTGAATCAGTTAATAGAGCTGGTGAAGCAACTTTAATCAATTCTTTGAGTGGTAAAGCATCAAGTGTTCAAATAATAAGACCAAACGGTGATCCCGGTGCTGGTAGCTCCATAAAAATTAGAGGAGCAAACACTATTGACGGTAGCAGTCAGCCATTAATAATTGTTGATGGGGTTCCACTAAACAACTCTACTAATTATGGTGGTGGCGGTCTTTTAATTAGAGGCAGAAGAGGTGGAGTTACACAAGGTTCAAGACTAAATGATATCAATCCCTCTGATATAGAATCTACTCAGGTTCTTAAAGGTGCATCTGCTGCTGCATTGTGGGGAAGTAGAGCGGCTAATGGGGTAATTGTAATTACTACTAAAAGTGGAAGTTCTGGTGAAGCAAAAATATCGTTCAAGTCTTCTTATTCATTTGATGAAGTTTCAGAAAAAATTCCATTACAATCCATATTTGGACAGGGTAGGAATGGTGCATATAGCCCAACCTCTGCTGAGTCTTGGGGTGATATTATTGCAGATAGGCCTGGAGGTCCTGATGTTTTCGACGAAAGTGGTCAAAGATTTGTTGCTGCAAATGGAAATATATACTATCCAATTTTACAAAAAAATTCAAGGGAAACATTTATTGATAAAAACTGGGACTCAGTTTTTCAAACTGGTCATTTTTCACAGAATGATTTAACTATTAGTGGAGGTAATGATCAAAATACATATTTCTTTAGTTTGGGAAACCTATCTCAAGAGGGGATAGTAAAGAAATCAACATATAATAGAACCAGCCTACGATTTAATTATGATGCTAAATTAAATGATTGGTTAAAGCTTTCCAGTAAGGTTGCATACACTTATACAAATTCAAACAGAATTCAACAGAGTCAAAATGTATCTGGATTAATGTTGGGTTTGACTAGAACACCAGCTGATTTTGATAATTCAGATTATAAAGGGACATACTATGATGCTAGTGGTGTCGCAACAGAAAATAGACATAGATCATTCAGACGATACTTAGGTAATAATATAAATCCAATATACAATAACCCCCTTTGGACTGTAAATGAGCAAAAAATGCTCACGGATGTAAATAGATTTACTGCGACTCCACAATTTACAGCAACTCCAAACTCTTGGTTGCAATTAATTTCAAGATTTAATACTGATGTTGCAAGCGATAAAAGAACTTATTTTTTCCCTGTGAGTTCAGCTGGAGAAGTACAAACAGGAGTTTATAATGAGGATGTTATAAGTAACCGTGTTCTTAATTTTGATTTTCTGGGTAAGGCAAACTTTAATTTGTCTTCCGATATTAACTTAACGGCTACTGCTGGTTGGAGTTACAGCGATAGAAAATACCAAAGAAATACTGGAAGAATAACAGGTTTTTTAGTAAACTCTACTAAACAAACGACTTCTTTAAATACAGCAGCTGAAGCTTCAATATTACAAATTGCTAAACTTAATCGAAGATACAATAGAGGATATGCTGTTTTGAATTTTGATTTTTATGATAGCGTATTTTTAAATGTTTCAGGTGCTTTAGAAAATTCTTCAACAATTAACGGATCGTTTTTCTATCCGTCAACAGATGTTGCATGGAATTTCCAAAAATCAAATAATGAATCGCCTCTATCTTTTGGAAAACTTAGAGCTTCTTGGGGTAAAGTAGGTGTTCAGCCATCCGCTCACAGATTTCAGACATTAGCTGAAGGAAGTTTTTCATATTCAACTTTAAACAACCCACTGGATATTGATCTTTTTGGAGGTGGTTACAGAGTTGATAATAATCTTGGTAATCCAGATTTAGAACCTGAGATAAAAACAGAATGGGAAATTGGTGCTGATTTAAGATTCTTAGAAAATAAACTTTCCCTATCACTTACTTATTACCAAAATGATATTGATGGTATTCTATTAAATGTTGATTTAGCGCCGTCATCGGGTTATTCAACCAAATATGGAAACTTTGGATCAATGGAAAATAAAGGCTTTGAAGTTGATATGAATTTCGATTTAATTAATAAACAAGATTTAAGTTTAGACGCTTCATTAAACTGGTCAACAAACGATAACATAGTAACAAACTTAGCAGGAACAGAATCAATTTATCTGGGTGGTGGTAATGTATATTCGGCTGCAGTTGTTGGTCATCCTCTTGGTGTAATTTATGGTAGAGGTTCACAGGTTGATGATAATGGAGACTTTATACTTAATGAAAATGGTTTCCCAATTCTTACCAATGGATTAGTTGTTTTAGGTGATCCAAATCCTGATTGGAGAGGTGGAATCACTTTGAATTTCTCATATAAAAAACTTAGACTTTCTACTGTAATTGAACATTCGAGTGGAGGCGAGTTTAACCCAAGAACACTTCACGTTTTAAATAGGTGGGGTATGACTATGGAAACAGCCAATATGGTAACATTGGATCAAAATTTAGTGAATTATTCAGGCTCTGTTGTTCCAATGGGGTCAACGGTTAGAGGAAATATTAAAAACTTTGGAGCTGGTCCTGTTTTATTGGACGAAACGTGGTACAGAACAGGTATTGGGGGCGGTTTAGGTGATAACCAAGCTTATAATTTTAATATTTATGATGCCACTTTTACCAAGGTAAGGGAACTATCACTTAGTTATTTAATAGATTCTTCTATTTTGGGAGGCAGTAGCTTTTTAGATAATGTTGAAGTTACTGTTACAGGAAGAAACCTATTGAATTTCAATCGAGTTCCAGGAATTGATCCCGAAATCAATCAGAATGGAATTGGAAATGCCATGGGAGTTGAATACTTTACTAATCCACAAACTAAATCAATTTTAACATCTGTTAAGTTTAACTTTTAATCTTTAGAAAATGAATAAAATATATTTAAACATAACTTTAATTTTTACATTCTTAATTTTCTTCTCTTGTGAAGAATTAAATGAGGGTATAAATGACAATCCAAATGATATTGTAATCAGCGATATTGAGGCAACTTTATTTTTAACTGGTGGTCAGTTAGCAAACACACAAGTCCAGCTTGGTAGATTGAGTAATGTATCCTCCATGTATAGCGGTCAACTGATAGGTTTTGCATCTATTTTTGCCAATCAATATGGTTTTAATATTTCAACTGGAGATTCTGACGGAACTTGGAGAGCAATTTATGTTGGTGTAATAACTAATATGAGACATATTATAAATAGTTCAGATAATGCATTACTTGTTGGTATCGCTAAAGTTGTAGAGGCACATGCAATAAGTACAGGAGCTACAATATTCGGAGATATTCCCTACACTGAAATTGGAAATTTAGATATTACTGATCCAGTTTTTGACTCACAAATTGATGTGTTCAACGATATATTATTACTTCTTGATGATGCGATAGCGACTCTTCAAAGTTCATCATCTCAAAATATTCCTCAGGATATTTATTTTGAAGGAGATAAAAATAAATGGATTGAAGCAGCTTATACACTCAAGGCTAGAATACATCTTCAATTAAAGGATTATTCTTCAGCACTAACTGCTGCTCAAAATGGAATTTCATCTGCATCAGGTGATTTAGAATTTATACCTAGAGGGGCTGCAGAGTCAACCGAAGGAGATAAAAATCTGACATGGGTGATGCTTGAAGGCTCAAGAGCTGGTGATTTAGGAAATATGGGTTCTAGTGGAGAGACAAGCTATCTGATAAGTCTTTTAGATCCTTCAAACACATCAAGTAGAAACCATGCAAAGACAAATGAAACATCTCGCCACGGATATTTTCAAATTCTTGAGAACTGGAGCGGGAACAATGGAATAGTTGGTCAATTTGAACGACAAAATATGATTTCTTATTTTGAAAATAAACTGATTATGGCTGAATGTGCAGCTAGAAATGGTTCAGTCTCAGATGGTCTCTCACATTTAAATGATGTAAGAACTTGGATGAGCACTGGAGGGCACCTAAATAGTAATTACCCAACATCAGCTTTATCATACATAAGTTTTTCAGAGTCCGATTTCAATCCAGGAGGAATAGAAAACCCTGACTCAGTAACTCCTAAGGTTGCTTTTTTAAGAGAAGTAATTGAAGAAAGATACGTTTCAGGATTTACATCTTATATGCCTTTTAATGATGCTAGACGATTAAGAAAAGATGATCAAAATATTTCAGTTCCATTTGTAATGGTTGGAGGACCTAATCCACCATATCCAGAAAGATTACCTTATTCTGCTGATGAATTGAATTCAAATTCCAATGCACCTGAGGATCCCGGAATTTTTGTTAAAACTAAAGTAAATGAGTAAAATTTAAATGAAATTTTTATTAAGAACATTACTAATTCTAATCCCATTTTTATTTTTTGGAAACAAAACTGTTTCTAAAGACTCGATAAATGTGTTATTTGTTGGAAATAGTTTTACCTATTTCTATAATCTTCCCTTAGTTTTAAATGAGATGTCCGAATACAGTGATAACTATTATATTAACACAAAACATTCGTTAATTGGTGGTTCAACTATTTCAGATCACCTAGATAAATCAAAATCGGAAACAATTAATTTGATTGAAAATGAATCATTCGATTTTGTTATTTTAAATCATCACAGTTTGGCGACACTAGATGAATCAAAATTTATTTCAGATAGTAAAAAAATCACACAAATAATCGAGAATAGTAATTCTGAGCCTGTTTTTATGATTACATGGTCTTACAGAGGATCAAAATACAAACAACAAGAAATCACCAATTCTTATATAAAAATGTGTGAAGAGCTAAATGTAAAATATATCCCTATGGGCCCTGCATGGAACGAAGTTAAAAAGTGGAGTAGTGATATAGATCTTTATGATGACATTAAACATCCTTCGAAACATGGAACATATTTAAATGCATTATTGCTATTTAAATTTTTAACCAAAGAAAAAACTTACAAAAAAATACCTAGAAGAATTACCAGTACAGATAAAAATGGTCAAAAAGTATATCTTCTATTATTAAATCACGATAATTCTAGTTCTTTACAACAGCTAGTAGATAATTATGATTTTAAAACTAATATCAAATAAATATGAATATGAAAAATAATATCCACAGTATAATATTTTTAACACTTGCAGCATTTGTTGTACTATTCTCTGTTTCATCATGTGAAGATGATACGGTATATGATGGACTTCCAATAACAAATGATTTACGTGTTTTACAAGTTCAATATAATGGTAGTGCTGTTACAGGCTCTATTGCTAATTTTGATCCTGTTGGTCAATTTCAGTTGATATTTTCGCATACTCTTAATGTGAGTGCTTTCGAATCTGCACTATCAATTGCACCAGCTGCTGTATATAGTTTAAGTTATGATTCAACAAACTCTTATGTTACTATTAGTTTTTCTGAACCATTACAATATGAGACAGATTATATTGTTAGCATACCCGCAGGAGTGTATGGGGCAAGTAGTGAGTCGATGACTAACGATTATCAGCTAATTATATCAACCAAGGCTTTTGTTCCACCGGTAATTAGTATTTCTGCTGAGGCTTCTGAATATTATGAGGGAGATGAGTTTAAAATAACGGCCACAATTACTGAAAGCATATTAAAAGATGTTAGTTTTGATTTAACTCTTTCAGGCAATTCATTAAAAGATACTGATTACACAATTGACCAAACTAGTCTTACTATTCCTGCAGGAAGTTTATCTGCGATCGCAACTGTTAATGTATTGCCTGACGGTGATACTGAAGGTGCAGAGACTTTTGTTGTTGAACTTGAAAATTTAGTTAATTGTGTCGAGTCAGTTGACCAAAAATTAAATATAAATATTAATGATGTTCCACCATCAATAGAGCTTAAAGGTGTGATGGAATTAGATGACTTTAATGCAGATGGAGGAAGTGTAAGAGCAATTCAGCTTAGGGTTTTAATTGATATTCCTGACCTTAGTATTTATGGATTAGGAATAGCTAACAATGGAGGCGGCACTGATGGCCAAGAATTTACTTTTCCAGCTAATTCAGCAAATGCAGGTGATGAAATATTAGTACTCAGAGATGCTGATGAATCACAAGCTAAATCATATTTTGGATCATGCTATGATGACTTCACAGTAATTTTAACTAATAAAATAACTGGAAACGGTAATGATGCAGTTGAGTTATTTAATGATGGTATTGTGATAGAAACTTTTGGAGAAGTATCATTTTCTGGTGGTTCTAGTAACTATGATTTATATTGGTCGTATAAAGATACTTGGGCTTACAAATTGGGAGATGAGTGGATTTATGCTGGTGATGGTGCTGTTGATAATGCTCAAGTTGCTACCAACAACGCGAAATACCCATTTTGTAATCCATTGGAGCTAAAAGGTGTTACAGCAATGCTTTTTGATGTTTCTGCTACAACAAGTGGTAACAGAGGAAAATCTCATCATTTGAGAATTAACAGAGACATTCCGGATCTTAGTATTTATGGTATGGGTGTTGCTAACAATGGAGGTGGCACTGATGGACAAGAATTTACTTTTCCTGCAATTTCTGTTAAAGAAGGGGAGCAAATTCTAATTGCTCGATACCCTGATGCAATGGCTGAGTATTATGGAGCTAGCTGTTACAGCAAATTTACTTATGTATATGTTGATAGTTATTGTTCTCAAAATGGTGATGATGCCATTGAGGTATTCAAAGACGGAAGTGTAATTGAAACATATGGAGATGCAAATGTAGATGGAACAGGCCAAGGATGGGAATACACAGGTGCTTGGGGATTCAAAGGAGACAATGGTAAATGGTCAACAGGAGAGTTAGGCTGTTCAAGTGGAGCGACTAGTAACAGCGCATCATCTTGTCCATATCCGTTTTGTAATTAATTAAAGTTGTAATTTTAGTTAATGCGACATTTACTTGGAATTACCATTTTATTTTTATTAGGTTGTTCTGGCGGATCGTCTGATGATGATTCAACAGTAGAGGAAATCAACTTAATATCTTTAAAAATTGATGGAGCAAACTTAACAGATGGTTTAGAAAGTGTTAGTACAAATCCTTCAATTAGATTTTCATTTAATAAATCAGTCTCTCCAAACTCATTTCAAAATGCTTTAAAAATAAATTCAATATCCACTTATACAATAGTTGGATATGATTATTTGAACAACTCAGCTATTGTTGAAGTTGAATTTGATTTAGATTTTGACAGCTCTTACACAATAACCTTGAGTGGGGCAATAGGAAGTAATGGAGAAGTATTGTCATCAGCTATAAATACAAGCTTTTCTACTATGGTAGATGATAAAATTTATTCTTTGCCACCATGCACAAATACCACTGATTGTAAAAGAACAACTGATATTTCACATTCCTCTGGAACAGGCAGTTTGGACTTTTATTCTAACTATCCAATTTTTGAAGAAAATGCAGAGTGGCAGAACTTAGAAAAAGCTGTTGTTGTTATTCACGGAGGGTCTTATGACGCTGATAATTATTTTAATCACCTTACCTCATCGTTAGAATCTCTAAACGTTTCAAGTAAAACAGTTTTGATATCCCCTCATTTTAAAAGAAGTCAAGATAATTCTAATGATTTATTTTGGACTTCACCAACATATAGAGATGGTCAAAATTCAAGTGGACCTGCTAGTATTAGTTCATTTGAAGTTTTAGATATTTTAATATCACGGTTAGCAAATAAAACTTATTTCCCAGTTTTGAATGAAATTATAATTACAGGACAATCATCCGGTGGTAGATATGTACACACTTATTCTGCTGGAAATAAATCTGAGTCGGCATATGACAGCATTAACTTTGAATACATAGTCAGCGAAAGTCAATTTTTTTATTATACCACCTCAGAAAGAATTAATGAACAAACTGGCAATTTATACTCACCTGGAAATTGCCCAAGTTTAAGCATTTGGCCTTTTGGTTATACTAGTGTTCCAACATATGTGAGTTCCTTATCTAAAGAAACATTTGATAATAGATTTATAAATAGAAGTATTACCTATTTGCTAGGAAATGGAACCGGTACAGATAGCTCATTAGTTACCACACAATGCGCATCAAACTTATTGGGATCTAGCAGATACCAGCGAGGAGAAAATATTTTTAAATATATGGGACTAAAGCATTCAGGTCACAATCATAAAAAGGTGGTTGTTCCTAATGTGACTCATGATGGTGAAAAAATTTATAAATCATCTGAATTTAAAAATTTACTAACCACATTATTTAATAATTAATTGAACGCAAAAAAAATAGGATTTTTTTTAGGCCCGATTCTTTTTATAGTTACAAGACTTTTTGTTGACTTAGAGGGATTATCAGATGAGGGTAACGCTGTTCTAGCATCCACCTTGTGGATCGCAGTTTGGTGGATTACCGAAGCAATGCCAATTGCAGCTACATCCTTGTTGCCAATTATTTTATTTCCTATGTCAGGTGCATTAGATATTTCTGAAACATCATCGTCATACGGACATAGATATATTTTCCTTTATATAGGTGGTTTTATCTTGGCAATTGCAATCGAAAAATGGAATCTTCACAAACGTATTGCACTAACCATAATTAGTTTGATTGGTACTGAAATTAAAAGATTGATTTTAGGTTTTATGATCGCAACAGCATTTTTATCAATGTGGATTTCAAATACTGCAACCGCTGTAATGATGTTGCCAATTGGGATTGCTATTATCAAGCAAATGAAAGATTTAAAATCAACTGAAGAGGATGAAAATTTAATTTTTGGGAAAGCTCTAATGTTATCAATTGCATTTAGTGCTTCCATTGGTGGTTTAGCAACAATAATTGGTACACCACCAAATCTAGTTTTTTCAGGGATAGTTGAGGAAATATATAATATTGAGATAAGTTTTAAAGAGTGGTTTATTTTTGGATTTCCAATTTCTGTTTTACTGTTATTTATAGCATGGTTCTACATAACAAATGTTGCATTTAGATTTAAACAGACTGAATTTAAAGAGGCAGATTTTGAAATAAAAAATCAATTGAATGCATTGGGTCCAGTTAGATATGAAGAAAAAATCGTATTATTTATTTTTATTATTACTGCCGTTTCATGGATTTTAAGAAAAGATGTTATTAATATTTTTATTCCAAGCTTAGATGATACGATGATAGCATTATTTGCTGGTCTGTCCTTATTTTTAATTGGCTCCGGCGACTCAAATAAAGAAAATAAAATCATGCACTGGGAAGATGCCATTAAATTACCATGGGGAATACTACTTCTTTTTGGTGGTGGTTTAGCAATTGCGCAGGGTTTTCAAACAACAGGACTAGCAAATTGGATTGGACTAAGCATGTCCCAACTTAATGGTTTTTCTGTTATTATAATTCTAATAGTTATTGTAACGACTGTTAATTTTTTAACTGAGATTACATCGAACTTAGCTACTACTGCTATGTTATTGCCGATTCTTGCTCCCACTGCAATGGTTTTGGATGTACACCCATTTCTTCTAATGGTTGGAGCAACACTCGCAGCTTCATGTGCATTTATGTTGCCAGTTGCTACGCCTCCAAATGCTGTTGTTTTTGGCTCAAATTATTTGAAAATTTATGATATGGTTAGAGTTGGCATCTGGATGAATATAGTCTCAATTATCCTCATTTTTCTTGCTGTATATTTTTTACTGCCTGATATATGGGGTTTTAATGCATTTGAATTCCCTTTTGATATTTAACCAATATCATACCTAGAAAAACTTCTTATTCTTCTGATGGTTTTTGAAGAAACAAACCATAAAGTAAATCCACTCATAACAGTTATTAGCCCAAGTAATGAAAAAGCTCTTAAAATTTTATTATTGAAATCATCACGTCCCTCATAGTCCATTGTATGAGTCATCCA
>MDSV01079373.1_pt1 | contig 10504 bp, 12 predicted proteins | sample 810851 | NCBI WGS metagenome assembly MDSV01 (sample SAMN05326640, study PRJNA326480) | marine metagenome | isolation source: seawater | place: Atlantic Ocean: North East | collected 2012
AAACCTATCTCGATTTAAGCTTTGGTAAGATTAGTTACTTAATAAAACTATTCAAGAATCTGATGATTTGTTTCGAAAATAGCGCAATTGGGTGTACCACACGGGATAAGTCTTCTTTTTTAGATTTATCCCTTTTTTTATTTTTTCGATTTACTCTGTTAAAATGAGCTTTTTTGTCTAAAATGGGGTTAATATCAGCTGTTCGAACTCTTTTATTATCTTTAATTTAAATAAATTTTTTATAAGAAACTGACATTGAAGAACATTGCGAGCTATATACAAGACCGTTAATAATAGAACATGGTCAAAAAGATGTTTCCATTAAAAGAAAGACTACAAACTACATGAATTTGAAAAAAGGTATCTAGATTTTTTCAACTCGAAGCGCAGTCTAGTGTACGAACTAGGATTTTTGAATAAATAAACATCACAACACCTAAAAAAACATTAAAGCATAAATTACACATTTTTAAAAATGACTCAAAAAGGAATAAATAACATTTTAGAGGAACTGAACAATGGTAAATTCCATGTAGAGTGTCCTTCTTGCTATGAAGAAGTAAATCTAAAAGAAGCTGGGTTGTTTTATTTGGATCAGTTTAGCAAAGAAGCCAAGTTGGTGTATAAAATGATGTTAGAGGATCAAAAAGAACGACGTGCGGCACTAAAAGAACGTAAAGCTAATATCCCCAAAAAATCTGAAGTAGGCGCAAAGTCCGTGAATCTTGGGTTTTTGTTAGAGCGTCTAGCCCCTACTTTAGACGGATTTACGTTCAATAAAAACGATTCCCGTTCGATGTTTGATCCAATTGATTATGTGATTTTTGAAGGCCTAAGCGAAAAACAAAAAGTGGACAAAATATTGTTTGTAGACATCAAGTCTGGAAATGCTCGTTTGTCAGCCAAACAAAAGAAAATTAAGGGAGCTGTGGAAGAAAAGCAAGTTGAATTTAAAACATACAAGCCATGAAAAGTGAGCTTATAAAATTCTTTTCGGTTCAACGCCAAATCTTTGGGGTGTGTTCTTGTTGTGGAGACATCTTTCGTTTAAGTGATGCTAAGGTATATTTAAAAGAAAAACCTCAACCCGATTGGATGGACAAGCTTCAAAAATCTGAGGAACGCCTTGATACTCAAGAAGAAAAAATCAACGCCGAGGAAGCAGCAACGCGTGAGGTTGCCAGAGAAAAAGGACGAAAAGCGGCTATGGCATCTACAAAAAAAATTGATACGATCTTTACTCCTAACAATTACAATGCAGATGATGCCAAGGTCATGTTTCACCCTGTAGATTTTTTAATCTTTAATGGAATGAAAGAAAAAAACACCATTGATAATTTGGTGTTATTTGACAGGGAGGTTAAAGATGCTGCTCAAAAAGCTTTGCAAAAAAGCATAGCTAAAACTGTTGAAAAAGAAAATTATGAATGGATCACCATGCAAGTCAGTGAGGATGGTTCAATTGAATATAAATAAATCTATCTTATGGAATTAATTAACAAAGTTAAAAATAACCTTACAGCTAAATTTTTAGAAAATCATTCAAAAAATATCATTCTTGAAAGAGCAAATAAATTAGAAGATATTACTAAGAATAGGTTTGATCAAATCCTGTTTAAAGAAGGAGTTTCTTATTTACCAGTATTTAAAAGTAGTAAAGGGCAATACTTAGGTACCCTTAGTAGAAAAAAGTATTTGTTTTCATTAATGAAAGGGAAACCGTATAACCCAAATGATTTTTTAGATAATAATATTGCAATTGTTGATATTAATGATAGTCTAAGTGATGTTTTAACAAAGCTTAAAGTGTCTTCAGGTATTATTATGAAAATAGATGGTGAATTTAAAAAATTTATTTCCTCAAGAACTGTTTCTGACTCTTTTGAAAAATATGCCTCTCAAATGCTATTATTAGAAACTGTTGAAATGAGTTTGAGAGACAACCTAAATAAAAATAATGTTGATTTCATAGAATCCCTTAAAACTAAGAATCAACACATGAAAAATGAAAAAGAGGATTTAAAGGAGTTAAACGATTTAACTTTTAGTGACTATAACTTGATTTACAGCAATAAATGGGATGAATTTGATTTTCTGGAAAATATAGTTTCTAAATCTAATTTTTTATCTACACTAAACCTTATATCTCAAATGAGAAATGATTTATTTCATTTTAGAAATCAAATTGATTTTGACGAAAAACCTCTAAAACTTTTAATTAAATATTTAAGTGAATAATCTTAGTCAATGGACTTAACATTTTAAATAAAAAAAGCCCTACAGAGGGCTCTTTAGTAAGAATTAGGTAGTTAGTTTAACCAAAAAATCTTTTACATAAATTTAGAAGCCCAGCTTCATGATCATGTAATTCATCGTCTGCATGAGCAATTTTGCTGATTTCTTCAAGCATCGCATTTCGTAAGTCTTTTTCATATTTCTTAGTCATATGAAGTAGTGCAGATTCAACATAGCTTTTCTTGTCTTCAAAGCTTTCAAATCCATGGATTACTTCCATGACATCCTTAATCAAATTGTCAAAACTTTCTTTATTTTGTTTTTCTTCACTAGCAAACCTAAGAAAGGCATTTCCTATAGCAGCATATTCTTTTTGATCAACTTCACCATCTATTCTTGCCATTTCAACTCCTATAAAGGTTAGGGTGCCAATGTCTCCTAGCTTATTGTAAATTTCTTGATTAGTCATAATTATTTAAATTTTTGTGGAGTGAATATACAATTAATTTACTTATTCTGATTCTTCTCAATTCTATTTAATCTTTCGATTATATCATCTAACCTTTTATCATCCTCTTCATTATTAATCATACCTTCAACAAATAATGAGTTTACAATGGAAAGGCCAAAAATTCCCCCAATAAACAAAATTGATATAAAATAAAGTTTGACTAACCAACTTTGGACAAATCCAAATTTTGAAGCAATTTCTTCGGGGATCTCATACCAACCTTCAACTGTGAATATTTTAAAAATACTGTAAAGAGCAGTAAGTGGATCCCCAAAATGTTCAGGCGATACTGGTTTAAATAAGTTAAATGAAATTGTACTTAGAATAAAGTTAGTTAGAAAAAAAAGTAAAATAATAACATATGAAGATTTTAAAGCCCGGCCTACCCCATTAAGCAATTGTTCACCATTTTTTAAAAGTCCAATAACTTTTAAAAGCCTAATCGCGCGAATTAATCTAACTGATCTTAAAGAAAATAAAAACGTATACTCGTTAGCAGTTATTACAAACACCAAGGAAACTAATTCAATAATTGATATGAATATTAAAAAAAAATCTAATTTATTGATAGCAGGCTTAATATATTTTTTAAATCCATGGAAATTAATTTTGACCATTCCCTCAAGGATATAAAACAGCGCAAAAAATAGATTTGCAACGAAAAATATGGAGATGTCATCAGAGTCATAATATCCCTCAAAAAAAATAAACAAGCAGTTTATCAAAATGACAAACATTACCAACTGCTCATTTAAAAAATATTTTTTCATTGCTTTTTGTTTAAATTTAAATCAAAATTAAAAGAATGAATTTTAATTCAGCTGTAAAAGCATTTAAAAATAGGAATTTTGATTTAGTTTCAGAGTACATAAAAAATGGAAATCCTCCAATGCAATTTCTTGAAGATAATTTAATTGAAGTTGAATTAATTTCTTTAGTGAGTCACTTCTCATCACTTGACAAGAAAATAATTAATCATATTGATACAAAAATTGATATCAATCAGACTACCAATGATGATTTAAAATATACGGCCGTTCATTTGGCAGCTTGGGATGGTAAAGAAGAAATTTTAAAATACCTACTGAAAAAAGAAGCAAATCCTGATTGTGTCGGTGCTGATGGATATACGCCTTTGCATTTAGCAGCAAGTAATGGAAGGTTTTCTTGTCTTAAATTGCTTGTCCAATCAGGCGCACAACTAAATCGTAGAGTGATTGATGAAAATATCTTTTTTCCAGTAGGTGGTGCAACACCATTTAGATTAAGTTTTTTCAACGGTTTTTTTGATATTAGTGAATATCTTTTTGATAAAGGAGCTGATGTGAGTGAAATTATTGAACCATGTCAAGCTCCAAACTTAAAACCATTGTATACAATAGATATAGTTAGAAAACTAGGTACACGAAATGAGATTGATAATTTTTCAACTGAAAAGTTCGATAAAGTTGTTAAATTATTTAGCGAAAAATTTGATTTAGATTTTCTTGACTTTCAAATTCGAGAAGATATGCCTGGACCGTGGCCAAAAGAATATGATAAAGCATTCACAGTTGGCGGTTTAAGCAACGATAAAGATAGAGATTTTGTAAAGTTTCTTGATAAACTAAATCAAGATAACAATGGGATAAAAAAAGTTAATTTACAAGATTCTAAAAATATAGATTACCCTGTGATTACCTGGATAAAAGACAAAAAAGTAAAATCTGATATCTTAATGAATTATGGAAACTCATGGCAAGGAAAAAGTAGTTTTTATAAAAATAAATCAGTAATTGGAATTGTACCAGAATTTATAAAAGGTTTCATAGATGGACAATTTACACCTTTTCTTTCAGAGGATGAATCTTCGTTTATTAATCAAAAAATTGTAGACGATAAGATCATTCCAGTTTTAAGTTACGCTCCTGAAGAGTGTTTTCATCACACGAAAAATGTATGGTGGATTATTCCATTTTGTATTTGGAAGGAGGATGTGATTTCTTACGTTTTTATAGATAAAAATGGATTTTATGCACCTGTTCCTAACCAGAATAAAATGAATTATGAGGTAAAAATGATTTTTTCCTGGGATGCAATAAGTGATTTATCTTTTGATAAAGGTATTGATTCGTTAAACTTAAATCGACTAACTCTTAAAACGGATGAAGGATTTTTAACTTTTGATGAGTTTACTGCAACTTCACTTTCTAATTCACATGGCTCTTATTTATCTATAGTAGAATCAATCTGGAATGCAAGAAAGTTGACAATAGAGAAAAGCAAAAGTTCATCAACTTGGAGAGAAGGCGCAGGAGGAGAGGGATTTAAGTCTTTTAATAGTCCAAAAGAATTATTGGATCCATTATTTTGGAATGATCCTAATAGACCAAATCAAACTTTTTTTGTTTAATAGATTTTCATGAAAAATAAGATATCTAAAACTTCCTCTGTTGAGCTAGATGTTTACATTTCTGGATTAGGAACTGAATTTAATCAAGGGTTTATTACTAAGAAAGAATACAATAAATGGTTTGAAGCCAAAAAAGATTTATCACAAAGGTATCCAATGATCCAAATTGGCTTGTGGAATGAATTTTGTGTTGATTTTCTTGAAAAAGATGGATACTGGGATATCAGTGATGTTGCTTCTTTTACAGGATTATATTATGACCATGCGAGTGTAGAGATCTATATCGATAAAAAATTATTTTTTTCTGGAAGCATAGGAGATATAGTTAAAGAGTATTTTAATGACGATGAAATAATTAATTCCAAAAACTTAAGTAAAGAATACGGTAACTCTAATATACCTCTGGATTGGGATGAATTTTTTACAAATGATTCCTTTTCAAAAAGAGAGGAAGTTTTAGTTACGACTCAAACAATAGAAAATTTTACGGTCAGTGAAAAGATGGATTTAAAATCTTCTTTTGATATAAATAAAATGGGTTTCATTATTGTTTCTACAGATGAAATGGGTTATGGTATTGATTATGGAGATTATATATTAGGGTTTACTTATGGTAGATCTGAAATTTATTTTGATTTTCCTGGTGGTGTGGGTCAATTAGACACACCAAAATTCCAGTAGATATTACTCAAAATTAAAATGGTTTTTCAACATCAAAAAACTCTGCTAAAGAATTAATACTTTCTTTTTCATTTGAAATGATATTCCCATCAGATTTAGCAATTTCAACTAGCCAACTTATAATTGACTCAGCAAAAGTTGAATTAAACCAATCTTGGGTTTTTATCCATTGAGCTACTTTATTCATTTGTTTTTGCACCTCATTGTTTATATTATTTTCCAGAGAATTTTCAATAATTGAAAAATACCAATCAAGTGCTTTCTTCAATTTTTTATCAGGTTCGTCAGGGAGATAAGGCATATCTTCGCCAACCCAATGAGAGAATGTAATTTCATTAATTTGTTTTATTTTATTGATTTCACCAGTTGTTAGTTTTGCATCTGTAGCTTCAGCTGACCCAATTAAAATAAAATTCAAACAGTCAACCCAATCGTAACCATTCTTCCCTGCTTTCCAATCTAGGTATTGTTGATTATAAGGCATAGCCGTGTTATTTAAAAAAATAAATTAATTACAATTAGAGCAATCACAATTATCTAAAATTATTCCTAAGCATTCACCAATGAAGTATGGTTTATGATATTTGATATCATGTAATGAGGAAACAGATAAACTCATTTGAATATTTTCCTCATATTCTGGACGTGATTGAAGATCAATTTTTGACCATTCATAGTCATAATCATCAAATAAACTCAAATCAACACCATCCTCACGCATGGCAACTAAACAATCATTAATTATGTTTCCACCATGGCCAGAATCACAGGCATAGTATTGAAACTCACCACTGAGGACGAACTCACCGTCAATCACTTCTTCATCATGTTCAAGCCATGAAATTCCAATTTTAGCATTAAAGTCATTTTCAGCTTCTTTGAAGGAAAATATTTCATTTTTATAAGATTTGTATAATCTGAATTCAACTTCCCACATGCAATATTCTGTTTCACTGATATGCTTTTTCATTATTACTAAATTAATTTATCTAAAATCATATTCCAATTTTTATACTCATTCCATTTTTTCCTTTCATAGTCCCAACCAAACCTCAATAATTCTCCTTTAAATTCTCCTGCCCCGTTAGCAAGCCTATCATCTATAAGAAAATCTCCAACAAGAAGATCTTTTCGGCTAGTTATAAATATCCTTTTTTTAAAAATGTCTCCAAAATAATTTTCAACCCATAGTCTTTTGTGCATAAAGCTTGGTGGATTGTTCCAAGGGGCTGTTGTTGCTATAAATAATTCATATTTCTTTGATTCCTTCAGCTTATTGATGGCATCAATTGCTCCATCAATTGGAGGAGGATCTAGAAAAATATTTTTAATCAAATCAGGTCTATCTTTTAATTCCTTAGAAATCATGGGGTCATTCATAATATTTTTCACTTGATGGCCAAAATCAACTAATACACCATCCATATCTATAAATAAAATCTTTTTTTCCAATTTTTAATTTTGTTAAATTCTATTTATTCTTGAACAACAAAAGTGCAAAACTTATTATCACAATATAGAAAGCCTGCATATTCAAAATGATCAAATTCTTTAAGTTCCAATTCGATTGCTTCGAATTCTTTTTCCCCAACAACATTTTGAAGACTACTAATATTTTCAAACTTAAATCTATAAATTGTTTGGAGTTTTGATAATATGTTAAATTCGTCAACAGGGTCTTTAATAAGTTTTTCCTCCATCAGCTCAACAAGGAAAACTTCTTTACCATTTGGGTTTTCTTCTTCGATATACATAAGGATTGCATCCCACCAAATCTCATTTCCATTAAAATCAGGATATTCTCCAGAAACTAAATATTTCATTTTACAAAATCATTTATAATATTGATATTAAATGCTCATAAATCATAACCATTGCTAAAGTATCCAATTCGCAGTAACGCTTCAATGATTGGGAAATCTCTTCCCTTTCTTGAGTAGTCATATCTGTATATTGAATTTTTCCATATGCAATTAAGGCAGCACCACCGTCATTAATATTTTCAATCTCAGAAATTGTACCGCTAATTTCATCTTGAGTCATATTTTCAAAAACTGGAGGTAATAATTCATAGGGGTTTATAATTTCTTCTTTATCAAATTGTAACCAAACTTTACTTGGCGGAAAGTTTTTGCTACTAACTCCAATTTTTCCAATGGGGTTCGAGTATTTGCTTTTAACAAATTCACTCGATTTAATTATTGCAGGCAGAACGTGTTTTATTGAATTAGACCCTTTAGTATGTGGGTTGTAGTAATACTTTTTAATAATATCACAAAGATCGACCATGTCGCGTGTTCCGTTTCCAGAAATACGAGTTGGCACTTCCCAAGGGTCAGGATGTTTACCTTTAGGATGACTTATGCTTTCAATAAAAGAAATAATTTCGTTTTTTAACTTGTGATTGCTGGATTTAAGTTGATCTCTTATTGCGTTTAGAATGGTATTTTCATGAGTTGAATATTTGAAAATTGTTCCATCATCATTAACTAAAGCATCAAAAAGATGTTGTGAAAATGTAAAATTTGGAAATTCCCCAGGGTTTATGTTAATGTATTGATTAGCATGCTCAATCCTTCCATCTTCGTAATAAATATGGTGTGAAAATTGAAAAGCAATTTGTTCATAGGGTTTTCTTCCTACATGAAATGGCAACGGCACAGTAGAGGTTTCAAAATCAATAAAATGATATGGGTAAACCCAAGTATTCATCTCTGCTTTAAGCCCCTCAATATCTATAAATTCAGAATTGTCATTTTCTCTTTCTTTATCGATTTGTAACCATTGTCGTTCCGTCCTACTTAATTCCGCTGGGGATTCTTTATATTTTATATCTTTTGGGGTTAGTTGTGATTTAAACAATAAACCTTGTTCCATTAATTTAGGATCTTTCAAATCCCATACATTGAAAATATTTGGCTTTTTGAAATCGGAATCCCTCCAATTAAATTGTGTTTTAAAACAATGTTTAAATCCAGATTTTTTTGCTGTATTTTCTTTATAATCTGTCTTAAACTCACATCTTTTACAAGCTGAAAATTGAGCAGGCCAATTTGGGTAATAGTCTTTTAAACGAATATCTCTCAATAAATCTATAGCTTGATGAAAATTTAAATTATCATAATAAGAAAACTCACCAGATTGAATTTTAGTAACAACCCCAGATAAATCTTCAACGCATAGTAAATTTTCACCTAATTGATTCTTATTTTCAACTAAAACATCAACTCCAGTACGTTTTTTGGTATCTTGTTTTACTCTAAAAAATTGATTTAGTCCCTCAACAGTGGCTACTTTTGATTTATCAACCAAACACAAGTAAGGGGTTATTTTGTGATTTGGTAAACAAAGTTCAGTGACATAGGTTTGAAATGCTAAATCAAAAAGATATGGTTTCCAGCTAGCTATAATTTTTCCGTTTTTTCCAATAAAATTATGTTGATTATTAGGATCTAAAGATTTGGCTTTAACTTCTATTAGCTGAATATTCCCCCCTCTTTTTACTAATATATCAGTTCTAATAAATAAATCATTAAAATAAAAAGCAGCCTCATATATGACAACATTTTCAAGCTTTAATAGCTCAAAAGTTTTTTTTGCTAAATCTTGATAGTCATTTTCTTCATATGGATCATCAATTAAAACTCCATCAGGGTATTGTAAACGCGCATATTCCTCAACCTGAAAACCTCCACTAGCAAGGGCATTTAAAAAAGAATCTTCATTTTTACTATTAAAATAGTGATGTTTGTTATTAGAAAAATAAATTTTATTGGGGCATTCTAACCCTTGTTTGAATCTAGATTTTGAAAGTGCTCTCACTCTAAGTTCCATTAAAACACAAATTTTTCATAATTATATTTTCTTCAATATAATAAAATCACCAATCTTTTTAAAAAAGTAAATGACTGTTTCGAAAATAGATCAATGGGGTGTACAGTCTAACCCGCAACCTAAGTTACGGGTTTTTTGTTTCCATTTCAGGCTTATGAAATGTCAAAAAAGTTATTTAAGTTTAAAAAATGAAAAATCTACTCTTATTCTCTGCACTTTTTTTGATTTCTTTTGCAATTGCACAAGACCTACCTTCAAACATCCCAACAGATGGACTGGTTGCTTATTATCCATTTAATGGAAATGCTAATGATGCAAGTGGAAATGGAAACCATGGCACGACTACTGATGCGACTCTAGCATATGATCGATTCGACAATGATAACAGTGCCTACAGCTTTGATGGAGATGGGGATTATATTGTTAGTACCTCAAATGTAGGGGTTGGGCAAACCACTCTTACATTTTCGTTTTGGGCAAAAACAGAGTATGGTAGTAAACGTATGGCTGCGCTATCTCAAGATTGTGGAACGGATTGTGATAACGTTTTTGGATTGGTTTTAAATAAATTTTTAAATTCTGGTGTTGTGTGTGATGATGGGCATATGGGAACGTCTCCTCAATCATTTGGATATGCACAACCTTCTCATTATGCTACAGTGCGGACAACAACTGCCAACAGCGGTTGGAATAATTATGTGTTAATTGTAGGTGCCGATGGAGATTATTCATTCAATAATTTTAGATTTTATGTGAATGGTATTGAGCAGATAACAAATTGTGATCACAACTGGGGAAATTCGCAGTGGCAGTTTAATTTTCCTGATTATCCACTTATGATTGGAAATAAA
>MDSV01088816.1_pt1 | contig 10504 bp, 11 predicted proteins | sample 810851 | NCBI WGS metagenome assembly MDSV01 (sample SAMN05326640, study PRJNA326480) | marine metagenome | isolation source: seawater | place: Atlantic Ocean: North East | collected 2012
AAATAACACAAAAAAGACTGTTGAATTATACCCTTTCGCACAAATAACTAGAAATAAGATCCCTGATGATATTCAAAATTTTTATATTTCTCACGAAGGTTTTATTGGAGTTTTTGATGAGGAGTTAAAGGAAGATGATTATGACGACATTGAAGATAAAAAGATTGTTAGAGTAGCAAATGAAGGATGGTTAGGTATTACAGATAAATATTGGATGACTGCAGTAGTTCCAAAGCAGGGAGAAAATTTTAAATCAACTTTTTTATATAAAAATGCGTTTAAAGCGAATTATATTTTAAATAATCCAGTTTTAATTAAACCGTCTTCAAAAAAATCAGATAAACTTAAACTTTTTGTCGCTGCAAAAGAAGTCGAAACTATCGATACTTATGCTGCTAACGAAAAAATTAAAAAACTAGATTTAGTGATTGATTGGGGGTGGTTTTATTTTTTTACAAAACCACTTTTTTTTATAATAGATTATCTCTTTAAATATTCTGGAAATTTTGGAGTTGCGATAGTTATAATTACTATTGGAATAAGATTAATATTCTTTCCTTTAGCGAATTATTCTTTTAGGTCAATGGCCAAAATGAAAGCTGTTCAACCTGAAATGATGAGATTGAAAGAACTTCATAAGGAAGACAAGGTCAAACTACAGCAAGAAATGATGGCACTTTATAGAAAGGAAAAAATTAATCCAGCTTCAGGATGTTTGCCAATTTTAATACAAATTCCATTCTTTTTTGCAATTTATAAAATGTTATTTATTTCTTTAGAGATGAGACACCAACCTTTTTTCGGTTGGATACAAGATTTATCTGACAAAGATCCAACCTCTATATTTAATTTATTTGGTTTAATTCCTTGGAGCCCTCCAAGTTTTTTAGTCATTGGAATTTGGCCTATATTAATGGGTCTCTCTATGTGGGTTCAGCAAAAATTGAACCCAGCTCCAGCTGACCCAATTCAAGCAAAAATATTTGCTTTTTTTCCTATCTTTTTAACAATTATTTTAGCATCATTTCCCTCAGGACTTGTTGTTTATTGGACTGTAAACAATATTCTAACTATCGCGCAACAATGGGTAATAATGAAAAAAACTAAAGTAAAAACTAATTAATATCGATGCCGATTTCTTTAGAGGAAATTAAAAAATTTTGGCCTGATAAAGCTCCAGACATCAATAGTGTTGAAAAATATGTTTCAAAGTATGAAAAGGAAAGAATAGTTATTAAGTACGGAGGGAATGTCCTTATAGATAGAAATGTATTTAATAATTTTATTTCTGATATTAATGTACTAAATAAATTAGGTCTCTGTATAATTGTAGTTCATGGTGGTGGACCAAGAATTAAAAAAGAGCTTGAAAAAAAAAAAATTATTTCAAAGTTTATAAATGGTTTAAGGGTAACAGATAAAAATATTATTGATACTGTTGAAAAAGTATTAATAGATTTTAACAACGATATAGTAAATTCCTTAAAAAGATTAGGTTCAGATGCAAACTCATTTCATACAAAAAAAAATAATATAATAGAAGTAGAGCCTGAAAGAGAGGAACTGGGCTTCGTAGGAATACCAAAAAAAATTAATATAAATTTAATTGAAGATTCCATAAATAACAACAAAATTCCAATTATAGCTCCATTAGGTATAGGTAAAGATAAACAAACTTTTAATATTAATGGCGATACTGCTGCAAGTGCAATAGCAAAAAAATTAAAATCAAGAAGGTTAATATTAATGACAAATGTAGAGGGTGTTTATGACGACCAAAAAAAATTGATATCTGAAATTAAACCGTTTGACTTAGAGAATTTAATTAAGTGGAAAGTTGTGCAGGGTGGGATGATACCTAAAATAGAAAATTGTGTAGATGCTGTTCAAAATGGAGTTAGAGGCGTTGTGATTCTTGATGGTAGAAAGCCTCATTCTATTTTACACGAAATTTTTTCTGACAAAGGATCTGGAACATTAATTAGAGAATGAATGAACTTTTAAAAATTAAATTTTGGTTGTTTGACTTAGATAACACTTTATATAGCGGAGCAACAAAAGTATTTGATCAAGTTGATAAAAAAATGACAAAATTTATATCGGACAAATTAAAAATAAGTTCTCATGAGGCAAGAAAAATTCAAAAAAATTATTTTCAAGAATATAATACCACTTTAAACGGTATGATTAAAAATCATAAAATCGACGCTGATGAATTTTTAGAATTTGTACATGATGTAGATTTAAGTTTTTTAAAAAAAGATAAGTTGCTAGAAAAAGAAATTAAAAAGTTAAAAGGAAAAAAAATCATATTTACTAATGGGTCTAAAGAACATGCTAAAAATGTTACAAAAAAACTAGGTCTAGATAAGCTTTTTGACGGTATATTTGATATAAGGGATTGTGGTTTTATTCCAAAACCATCGAGAGAACCCTATGAAAAGATAATAGAAAATTACAAAATTGAGCCACAATATTGTATATTCTTTGAAGATATTGCAAGAAATTTAAAGCCAGCAAAAGAACTTGGGATGAAAACTGTATGGATTGTAAACGAAGAGCCATGGGCTGCTAAATTTTCTGACGCAAAATTTATAAATTACAAAACAAAAAATTTGGCTAATTTTTTAAAGGAGATAAATGAAAACAGACGAAATTGAAAAAATTATTAATGAAGCATTTGAGAATAAAGATCAAATAACTGCAACTTCAGATAAAAAGATAATTGAAGCGATAAATAGTACAATTGATTTAGTTGATAAAGGAGTTGTTCGAGTAGCTAATAAAAAAAATAATAACTGGTCTGTAAATCAATGGGTTAAAAAAGCTATTCTTTTAAGTTTCAAAGTTAATCAAATGACAATGTCAAAAGGCCCTTACACTACCTGGTACGATAAAATTCCTGGTAAATCAGTTTCGTGGAATGAAAGTGATTGGAAAAAAGCAGGTTACAGACATGTTCCTAATGGCGTTGTAAGAAAAGGATCTTATATTGGGAAGAATGTAGTTCTAATGCCGTGTTTCGTAAATCTTGGAGCATATGTCGATGAAGGGACTATGATTGATACTTGGGCCTCCGTCGGTTCTTGTGCACAAGTAGGAAAAAATTGTCATATATCAGGCGGCGCTGGAATAGGTGGAGTTCTTGAACCACTTCAAGCTGGACCAGTAATAATTGAAGACAACTGTTTTGTAGGCGCTAGATCAGAAATTGCCGAAGGTGTTTTAGTCGAAGAAGGATCTGTTATTTCAATGGGTGTATACATTGGTGCTTCAACAAAGATAATTGATAGACAAACAGGGGAGGTAAGTTATGGGAAAGTTCCAGCCTACTCAGTTGTTGTTCCTGGATCAACTGCAAATAAGAACAATCCTAATGGACCGTCTTTATATTGTGCTGTAATAGTAAAAAAAGTTGATGAAAAAACTAGAAGCAAAACCTCAATTAATGATCTATTAAGAGATTAATGTCTGTATTTAATGAATTAAAACTTACAAAAGAGTTAATTAGATTTCCTAGTATAACTCCTAAGGACGCAGGTGCTATTAATTTTTTAAGTAAAAGACTTAAATTATTGGGTTTCAAATGTAGAATTCTAGAGTTTAAAGACAAAAAAAGTAAACCAATCAAAAATCTTTACGCGAAACTAGGAACAAAACAGCCTAATTTTTGTTTTGCAGGCCATACTGACGTTGTGCCGCCCGGTGATATAAATAATTGGACTGTAAATCCTTTTAAACCAACCATCAAAAACAAGTATCTTGTAGGAAGAGGCGCAAGTGACATGAAAAGCTCTATAGCTTGCTTCGTGTCAGCAGTAGAAAAATTTTTAAAATTAACGCCAAACTTTAAAGGTTCAATAAGTTTTTTAATTACTGGAGATGAAGAAGGTTTAGCTATAAATGGTACTAAAAAAGTGGTTCATTATCTAAAAAAAAAGAAAGAAAAAATTAATTTCTGTCTGGTGGGGGAACCGACTAATCCAAACAAGCTAGGAGAAATGATTAAAATTGGTAGAAGAGGAAGTTTAGGTGGCAAAATTAAAATATTTGGCACTCAAGGTCATATAGCTTATCCTCATTTAAATAATAATCCAATTAGCACTTTAATAGCAATATGTAATAAGCTGAAAGAAAAAAAATTAGATAAAGGCAACAAGAATTTTCAACCTTCAAACTTAGAATTTACAAATTTATACGTAAACAATAGAGCACATAACGTAATACCTGCTAAAGCTGAAGCTAATTTCAACATTAGATATAATAATTATCACACAGCTAATTCTCTTAAGAAGAAAATAAATTTGGTAATAAGAAACTATTGTAAAAAAACGAAATGCAAATTTAAAATTACATATATTGAAAATGGAAACTCGTTTTTAACCAAACCTGAAAAAATCATTATTATGTCTAGAAAGATAATAAAGAAAATTACAAAAATTAATCCAAAACTCTCCACAACTGGAGGCACGTCAGATGCAAGATTTATTAGAAAAATTTCTCCTTGCCTTGAGTTCGGACCAGTAAACAAAACTATGCATAAAGTAGATGAGCGTGTTTTGGTTGCAGATTTAAATAAACTTACAAATATTTATAAAAATATCTTAATTGAGTATTTTAAGTGAAATTGTACAAAGTTAAAAAATCAATAATTGATAATAAGGGATTGTATGCTAACAAAAATATTAAAAATGGAACTAAGATTATTGAATATAAAGGAAAAATAATTACGAGGAAAGAGGCAGAAGAAAATCCAAAATACGATAATGACAAAGCTATATACTTATTTAATTTGAATAAAAGATACGATCTTGATGGAGATTTTGCGTTTAACACTGCTAGATTAATTAATCATTCATGCGACCCAAATTGTGAAGTGGCGGGTACCGGGTTGAAAGTTTGGGTTTATGCAATAAAAGACATTAAAAAAGGCGAGGAATTGTCTTACGATTATGGATTTGGATTTGATGAAGATTTTAAAAATTATCCGTGTAGATGTGGTTCAATAAATTGTGTTGGTTATATTGTCAGAGAAGGGTCGAGGTGGAGAATAAAAATTAAAAAGAAAAATTAACTTCAGATTTGCCTAATAATTTATTTTTTTTAAATATAATCCACATGCGGGTGCTGGCGGTGCACAATTTTTTCTGTCTTTAGACTTAAATGATTGCTTAAATTTTTTCATTTCCCAATCTTTGCATGAAAGAAACTTTAAACAGCCAACCATAGATCTAACCTGATTTTGTAAAAAGGACCTAGATCTAAATTGTATAATTATATCTTCTCCTTTTTTGGAAACTTTAATACTTTTAATTTTTTTAATTGGAGATTTAGCAGAACAGGAGGATGATCTAAAAGTAGAAAAATCGTGTTTTCCCTCTAAAATTTTTGCACCCTTTTTCATTAAATTAATATCAAGTTTTTTTTTTACTAACCATACTTTATCTTTGTTTAGTGCTAGATTTCCAATTCTGTTAGTAATTTTATATTCATATATTCTCTCTTTAGCATCAAATCTTGAATGAAAATTTAAAGATTTTTTTTTAATATCAATTAAAGAAATAGATTTTTTATTTAAAAAAAAATTTATTGAATTTAAAAAAATTTTTTTGTTTTTTATTGTTTTATTAATCTTAAAGTTTGCACATTGCCCAGTAGCATGCACACCTGCATCTGTTCGTCCTGCACCTACTAATTTTATTTTGTTTTTGAGCAATTTTGTTAATTTTTTTTCAATTGTTTCTTGTATTGAGATGCCATTTTTTTGAAACTGCCAACCAACAAATTTTGTTCCATCATACTCGATAATTATTTTATAATTATGCTCCATCTAATATTGTTCCAATTTTTAATTTATTTCCTTTAACAAAATCTTTAACATCCATCTCTTTTTTTCCCTCTTTTTTAAGTTCAATAATTCTTATTGAGTTTGTTGCGCACGCTATTGAAAAATTGTGATCTAAAATTTCTCCTGGCTTACCATTAATATTTGAAAAAATTGCTTTTTTTACTTTTATCCTTGAGCCATTTAAATTAAACCAGCAACCAGGTGTTGGATAAAATGCATTGATTTTGGCGATAATGATTTTAGCATCTTCATTCCAATTTATTCTTGACTCTGATTTTTCTATTTTTTTTGCATAGGTAGCCTTTGAATGGTCTTGGGGAATAAATCTTTCAGTTTGGTTTTCAATTTGCTCCAAGCATTCTGTAATTGTTGAAGAGGACAATGATGACATTTTTTTATATAAGATCCCGTAATTTGTATCGCTCTCAATCTTAATTTTTTTTATCTTCATTATTGGTCCTGTATCTAAATTTTCGTTAATTTTCATTATCGAAATACCTGTTTCTTTATCCATATTCATTATCGCTCTTTGTATTGGGGCAGCCCCTCTCCAACGTGGTAAAATTGAGGCGTGTACATTAATAAAATGAATTCCTTCCAAATCTAGATATTTTTTTGGTATTATTTTACCATAAGCAACAACTACAACTAAATTTGGTTTTAAACTTTTAAAATTTTCAAATTCATTATCCGTTTTTAAGTTTTCTGGTGATCTTATTGGAATATTCAAATCTTTAGCAGCTGAGTGCACAGGTGAATGCAAAATTTTTTGACCTCTAAACTTCTTTTTAGGTGGTTGAGTATAAACTGTTAAGATTTTATGTTTTGATTTAAAAATTGACTGCAGGGTAGGAACAGCAAAATCTGGTGTTCCCATAAATATTATATTTAATGCCATTAAATTAAACTACTATTCTTTTAATTGTCTTCTTATGTTTAATCAGTTTTTTTATTATCATATCCTTTTTAAGTTTAGATAAATAATCAATAAATAAAACTCCATTTAAATGATCGACTTCATGTTGAATGCATGTTGCTAAAATACCATCAGCTTTTAATTCTTTTTTTTTGCCATTAAAATCAATATAATTTATTTTACATTCTGCAGGTCTTGCGATTTCAGCAAAATGATTTGGGAGTGACAAACATCCTTCTTCATAAGTAGACATCATTTTAGATCTATGAACTATCTCTGGATTGACTAAAAATAATGGATCTCTTTTTTTTTCATCTTTTGAAACATCTATTACTACTATTCTTTTTAAAATTCCCACTTGAACAGCTGCTAAACCTATTCCTGGTGCCTCATACATGACATTCAACATATCCTTCATTAATTTCCTAATTTCATCGTCGACTTTTTCTAACGGCCTGCTTTTTTTCCTTAGAATTGGATCAGGTTCTATAAGAATTTTTCTCTTCATATAGGTTATTGTATATTATAATTAACTTCTTTGTGGTAGTGCAGAAATCAAAACTTCATTTCTTAGTTTCTTTAAATTAGTTTGATTCAAAAGATATGTAATAAAATAAATAGTTTCAGAGTCCAATTGTTGAGGTTCATCCTCCCCAATAATTTCAACAATTTTCAAAGTTAAAAAAGCAGGTTCATTGTTTTTTGAAAGTTGTAATAGATTAGATGGTACTTGATACTTTTTTACCATATCTTGGTAGTTTAAATCCTTTGGAATTTTAAATCCATCTTTTTCAAATGTATTAATTAAAGCCATATCCCTCGCAGAGTAAAAATACTTTTTGTTTTTTTTAATTTTTTTGTAAATTCTATCAAAATCTTTTTGAATTTTTTTCTTATTTTGATTTTCTGTAAAATATTTCACTAATTTGGATTTATGTAAAATTTTGTCATTATATTTTATTTTTCCCAATTCAGACTCATCTTTTATTTTTATATTTTTTTCCACAACTTCTTTGTAAGATTCTGGAATATCTTTTTTATCAATTGTTTGAAGCTGATCGCTAAGAAATTCAGAATAAATATTCGTTAAATTATCTTTTTTAAACAAATCTTTTAAAAGAAATAAAAGCTCAACTTTTTTTTTTGGACTATCTGAGAGCAAAAACTTTTGATAAATCAAAGCTCTAGAGTCAATTTCATCCAAAGCCTGATAAGTATCACTTGCATTAATTAATGAATTTAAATCAAAAGGAATCTTTTTATAAATGTCAAAAATTTTTTCTTTTTCGAGTTGGTTAGTATTTGCTGCAATTTCTAAATTTTTTATTTTTTCTTTATCAGTTATATCATCAAGTTTTATTAAATTAGCAGCATTAAGGTATTCCCATATAATCTTCTTAGTTTTATTTGTAGGCTCATAATTAAAGTTTTCAATGGTCACACTCGAAAGATAAAAATTAAGCAAATTGTCATCTTTAATTTTTTTTCCAGTTATATCTTTTATATTTAAAAGGAAATTAATTTTGTCATCAAAAAAATTATCAGATTGGTCCTGCTCTTTCAAAATATCGTATAGCAGTTGAGCTTCATTTTTTTTATTATTAAAGATTAAACAATAAATTTTATATTTTTCTAAGTAAGGGTCTTTGATACTTTTGTCTAAAAAATTTATTTTGTTGCAGCTTTCTTTTATATTTGCTTTAGCGATATTTTCGTCAACTAAATACTGAACAGCTTTTTTTTTGTTATGGAAAGTATCATTCTGTTTTAAAAACTTTTCAATTAAATCAGATCGTTTGTTATTTATCATCCAATTTAATTTATAATCTGTAAATTCTTTTTCATCCATTCCTTTAGGTGGGTACGAAAAAGAAAGCAAAGTATTTTCAAAAAGTTTTTTAGATGTATTTGAAAGGTTAATCTTGTTTATACGTCTTAAACTAGCTCTAATATCTTCAGCATTTGATTTCGACCACATGTTCAAATTAAAATTATTTTCTGCAGGATCATAGATACCAGATATTTTTATATCTTTTTTCGACTCTTGCTGAGATTCTTCCACAACAATGTTTTGATCTACTTTGTTTTCGTTAAACGCTTCAGTATTTAGGGGTGACTTGGTCTTTTGATCTACAAAAACAGATGGTGATTTAATTTTAGAATTATTGTTAGTCTTTTTATTCCAAATATCAATCTCTTCCTCTGCTTTAGCAAACGTAACCAAAAAAACAAAAAGAAACAAGCTTAGATATTTATTTAAGCTTTTTAATTTCATTTGTGATATCAATTTTGTAATTCTTTTCCGGGCTTGGAAAACTTATTTTTTCGATTAAAAATATAGCTGCTATAAAGACAATTAAAAACAAAATTATTTTGATTAAAATTTTAAATAAGGAAGTGCCGATACGTGACTGTCGATTGTATTTAAGTTGCATAGTTAAAAAATATATTTAAACTCAAAAAATATGACATATTTGTGATAAATCAAATTTAAAATTGGTAAGATAGTTGAAAAAAAACGTAATATTAACTGGAATGATGGGTGTAGGTAAATCTACAATAGGCAAAAAACTTGCTAGAAAGCTTAAACTGAAGTTTATAGATATAGATAGACTAATTGAAAAAAAAGAAAAAAGCTCAATAAGTGAAATTTTTAGTCAAAATGGAGAGAGTTACTTTAGGAAAATTGAAAAAAATATAACACTTGAAGAGTTAAAAAAGGATAATTGTGTAATAGCTTTAGGTGGCGGTGCATTTCTTAATAAAAAAGTTAGAAAGGTAATAAAAAAATCTGCGATTAGTATTTGGTTAGATATAAATATCAAATATCTTTTGCCAAGATTAAGAAATACAAAAAAAAGACCTTTGCTGAATTTAGAAAATATGGAAGAAACTGTGATTAAGATGTACTCTGAAAGAAAGAAAATCTATGAACAATCTGATTATAGGATAAAATGTAACTCTTTAGAGATAAATAATATTTTGAAAAAAATTAGTAAAATATATGAAGACTCATCAAGTAAAATTTAAGAGCAAAGGAAATAAATACTCAATTTTAATAGGCAAAAATATTTTAAAATTATTATCAAAAAATATTAAAATAATTTGTCCGAAAGCAAAAAAAATTGCTCTGATATTTGATAAAAAGGTTCCAAACAGTCAAAAAAAAATAATATTAAAAAATTTGAAAAATTATAAATTATCTACCTTCATTTTTGATGCTAACGAGAAAGCTAAATCTTTTCATTCTGTAAATTATTATTTAAATAATCTTTTTCTTAACAACTTTAATAGATCTGATGTCGTAATTGGAGTAGGTGGAGGTATAACTGGAGATATAACAGGTTTCATAGCAAGTATTTTTAAGAGAGGAATTAATTTTATAAACATTCCTACTACTCTTTTAGCTCAATCTGATGCCTCGATTGGTGGCAAAACTGGAATTAATTCTAGTTACGGGAAAAATTTAATAGGAGCTTTCTATCAACCGAAATTAGTTATTAGTGATATAAATTTTTTAAAAAGTCTTAATAGAAAAGAAATGATTTGTGGATATGCTGAAATACTTAAACATAGTGTAATTAAAGACAAAAATTTTTTTAATTGGTTAAAAGTAAATACTCATAATATTTTAATGAAAGAATCAGAAAAACTTATCTATGCAATTAAACGTAGTTGCGAAATTAAACTTTATTTTGTTAATAAAGATGAAAAAGAAAAAAATTTAAGAATGATGTTAA